>Ga0209098_1002132_pt1 | contig 17788 bp, 18 predicted proteins | sample AD_JPNHW1_MetaG_FD_184429 | JGI IMG/M metagenome (GOLD analysis project Ga0209098, IMG submission 184429) | Active sludge microbial communities of municipal wastewater-treating anaerobic digesters from Japan - AD_JPNHW1_MetaG (SPAdes) (version 2) | ecosystem: Engineered > Bioreactor > Anaerobic... | reverse complement strand
GAGATGCTAAATTATATTCAACCCTGACTCTTGAAGTATCTGAAGAAACGATCGATTTTATTTTAAAATACGCATCATTACAATTCATTAAACTAACCGGCGGAACAGATACAGCGTAATCAATCACCGCATCTGCCAATTTTTCGTTAGGATCAACAATCCAGAAATCGGGTTGAAATGGAATAGAAACCTGAACATAAGCAGATTCTCCAGAAAATGTCACATTTTCAATTAGTTTATAATCTCCTGAATTGGAATAAAATGCCACATCTACTTTATTATCATCAGCAAAATTGATAGCATGAAATAGTTTTTGTTTCATTGATAATATGTAGCCATCTTGTTGATTCATTGGAATTATTGAATCAACAGAAAAATGTAAAAATCCGGGTTGATGAATCCATCCATTATAAAAACCGGTCAAATCGATATGGGTAATTTGAGAAAGCTTGCTCATCAGTTGTTCTGAATTGATATTTCCATAAAGGTTTTGATTAAAAAGAGTTTTAAAACCATTAAAAAACAATGAATCACCTAAATAACTTCTTAAAGAATGAACTACAATTCCCCCTTTATCGTAAGTTGTTGTCCCATAAGTAACAGATTGAGGAACATTATCTAAAGCATAGTAGCCCCCATCGTCAACATGGGCATTTTTCAAAACACTGCGATGAAGATTTCTAAAATTAACCTTAGCTGTAACCCCTGTTGTATCCAGAAATTCATCTGCAACAATTTCAGCATATCTTGCAAATCCTTCATTGATCCACATGGTAGATGGCTCCGTACATGTCAGTAGATTTCCAAACCAGGAATGGGCTAATTCGTGAATAAAAAGGGATTGATCAGTTGTTGTTCCATTTACGGATCCACTTGGATATCCGATATTTGTCGCATGTTCCATAGCGCCTCCATTAAATGGGACTAAAACGTATCCCACTTTTTGCCATCTATAAGGGCCAAATTGATCCATAAAACCATGAACTACCTTTTTTAGATTTTGAAATGAACCGGGAATTAAATTCATTTGGGTAGCATTTCCGTAGATTTCAACGGGAATAATTTGAGTTCCAGAATGAACGGTATCTGCATAAACTTGATAAGGTCCAACTGCAACTGATGCCAAATAAGTAGGAATTGGATCCGTTAAACTCCAAGACCAAATTTTATTTCCGGAAGTTAGTGTTTCTGTGTTGGTAAGTAAACCACCGCAAACAGCCATTTTATCTGAATCAGTTTCTATGAATAGATCATAAGTTGCTTTGTCGTTAAAGTCATCTATACAAGGAAACCAGCATCTACCAAAGGAAGGAGGAATACTTTGCATTCCTACGCCCATATTGTACGCATAAGATCCTGAAAAATAAAAACCACCCCAATAAGGATCAGCGATCGGATTCCCATGATAATACACTTTAACATATTGTGTATCAAAAGGTGTTAGTGTTGGAGTTGAAATCATAATTTGAGGTGAACTGTAAACAAATGGCACTGAAATATTGTTTTTGTGAACAGAGTCCACTGAAAGTCCTTGTAAATCCAGATTAAAAGTTGTTATTCCTGAAATTTTAGGAACAAGAGATAAAATAGTATAACCATTAATTTGATGTTGAGATAGATTTGAAATGTTCAAATGAATATCATAATGAGCAATATGAATTGAATCGGTCCTCGATTGGCAAAATGCACTAAAAGAAATACTTAACAAAATAAACAAGACTATTTTTCTCAACATATTTTAATATTTTTAAAAACAAGCAAATTTACATAAAAGGAATGAATTATAAAAAGTTCTTTGATTTTAAAAAAATATCAGAAATTTTATACTTTTATTTTGTTTTTGTATAAAAAAGTTATAAATTTGCAACCTCAATGGCATTATTGGAACTTGTGCCTAACCTTCAACTAAAGAGTTCCTTTAATTAAAAACAAATAGATTATGAAAAAAGTGTACTTATTATTGTTAGCAGCATTCTTAATGCTCAATCTATCAGTTCAATCTCAAGGTTTAGAAAAAGGTGATTTTGGATTAAATGTAGGAATCGGTTTAGGATACAGAGGATTTCCTATTGAAGTCAGCGGTACTTATGGAATCGTTGACGATTTGTTCAATGTAGATGGCCTTACCCTTAGTGTGGGTGGATATTTAGGTGTTAGTATGTTTCACACTTCTTATTACTGGGTTTCATATTCCGGTGTTCGGGTTCTTCCAGCTGTTCGGGTTCTAGCTCATTATACTTTTTTTGACAAACTTGAAGTATTTGCCGGACCTGCTGCAGGGTTTGTTATTGATAGAACAACCAGTAATTATGATAGTGATAATTATTTTGGATTATATGGCAGTATTGCTGCTGGAGCAAAATATTACTTTACTGACAATTTTGGCGTTTATGCTGAAACAGGTTACTCAATAGGTTATTTTATGGTTGGTGCTACGTTTAAATTCTAAATAGATTTTCATATTTTTAAAAGGGGGTTTCAAATGAAACCCTTTTTTTATAATATATACATCATATATTACGTAAAATTTAAAAAAAATTTATATTTTTGCGAATTAATGTAATAAAAAGAAATAAGTACAATTAATATTCGATCTCGACATCCGCACTATGATATTAAAAGGCAACTATCTAAACTTAACAGATCTCCAAAAAATAATATTTGACAACGAGGAGATATCAGTAGACAAAGAACGATTAAACGAAATAGATCAGAACTTTAGGTTCCTTGAATCATTCTCTAAAAGTAGATTGATTTATGGAATTAATACTGGTTTTGGCCCTATGGCTCAATATAAAATTAAAGATCATGAACTTAAAGATCTTCAATATAATTTGATTAGAAGCCATTGTACAGGAACAGGAGAACTCTTAGATGATATTTATGTTAGAGCCACGATGGTTTGCAGATTGAACAGTTTCCTTCAAAACTGCTCCGGTGTCCATCCTTCTACGCTAGAACAAATCGTTACTTTTCTAAATCAACATATCTATCCGTTAATCTTTCAACATGGAAGCGTAGGTGCAAGTGGCGACTTAGTACAATTAGCCCATTTAGCCCTTGCCTTGATTGGGGAAGGCAAAGTAAGATACCTAAATGAAATTAAACCTACTCAAGATGTTTTAAATCAATTAAATATCAATAAACTTGATATTTATATCCGGGAAGGACTCGCGTTAATTAACGGTACTTCCGTTATGACAGGTATTAGCATCGTTAACCTTATTTATGCCAAAAAGCTATTTGATTTGGCATTGTTAGCTTCTGTCATGACTAACGAAGTTGTAAATTCTTGTGATGATCACTATTCTTCGGTTTTAAATAATAAAAAAAGACATCAGGGACAACAAATTGTTGCTCAAAAAATGGAGGAGATCCTTCATGATAGTCAGATGATTCGTTATAGATCCCAAAACTATTATGAAAATGCTCCTAATGATGATTTTCTGGTTGAAAAAGTACAAGAATACTACTCATTAAGATGTGTTCCTCAAATATTAGGTCCAATTCTTGACACCTTAAATCAAGCGGAAAGCACGATTTTAAATGAAACAAACTCCTCTAATGATAATCCAGTTGTTGATTATACAACCCAAAGTGTCTATCATGGTGGAAACTTCCATGGAGATTATATCTCATTGGAAATGGATAAAGTAAAAATTGCCATCATTAGATTGTCGATGTTAATGGAAAGACAATTGAATTATCTTCTGAATTCCAGACTTAATGATAAGTTCCCTCCATTTTTAAATCTGGGGGTATTAGGGTTGAATCTGGGGATGCAGGCAATGCAATTTACGGCTACTTCTACTACTGCTGAAAATCAAACGTTAGGTTTCCCAAATTATGTTCATAGCATTCCAAACAATAATGATAATCAAGATATTGTGAGCATGGGAACCAATACCGCGCTTTTCACCAGACGTGTTATTGAAAACAGTTTTGAAGTATTAGCTATACACTTTATTGCAATCATACAAGCTTATGAATTTGTAGAAGATAAATCAAAAATGTCTTCAAAAACAAAAAAAACGTATGAAGAATTAAGATCTATCGTTCCCGTTTTTGTAGAAGATACAACCAAACATGAAGAGATCTTGAGCATGAAAAACTATTTAATGACTATTGATTAAGATACGAATACTATGAAATATGCTTTAATAACAGGAGCTTCTCGCGGAATTGGACGAGCAACCGCTATATCCATTGCCAAAATGGGTTATTGTGTGTTGATTAATTACCAGACCAATCAGGAAGCTGCTTTAGAAACATTAAGACAAGTAGAAGAACTTGGAGGGACAGGAGAACTTCTCCCTTTCGATGTTTCTAATGAAAATGAAGTGGATGAAGCTTTAATGCAATGGGAAGAACAACACCAAGGTTCCTATATTGAAATTCTAGTAAATAACGCCGGTTTTCGTCGCGATAGCCTGATGATTTTCATGAAAAATGAGGATTGGAATCAAATCATAAATACCCATTTGAACGGTTTTTTCTATGTTACCAGAAGATTATTAAAATCTATGTTAACAAAGAGATACGGCAGAATCATCAACGTAGTATCGCTTTCCGGTTTAAAAGGATTACCCGGACAAACCAACTACAGTGCGGCAAAAGCAGGGGTAATTGGAGCGACCAAAGCATTAGCTCAAGAGGTTGCAGCTCGCAAAATTACCGTTAATGCGGTGGCTCCCGGTTTTATCCAAACTGATATGACTGCAGAATTGGACGAAAATCAACTCAAAGGGATGATCCCTATGGGTCGTTTCGGAAAAGCGGAAGAGGTCGCTGAAACGATTGCTTTTCTGGCGTCTGATAAAGCATCTTACATCACCGGAGAAGTGATTTCAATTAATGGAGGTTTATACACTTAAAATTTGATAAAACGAATGGAAACAAAAAGAGTGGTCATTACAGGAATGGGGATCTATTCTTGTATCGGGAAAAATAAAGAGGAAGTAAAAGAATCATTATACAACGGAAAATCAGGAATTGGTATTGACCCATTAAGAACCGAAATGGGGTATCGCTCCCCTTTAACAGGAATTTTAGAGGTTCCCAATCTTAAAGGTCAAATTGACAGAAGATTAAGAGCCGGTTTAGCAGAAGAGGGCATATTTGCTTATGTTGCTACTGAAGAAGCATTCCAACAAGCCGGAATTGATGCAGAATATTTAGAAAATAATGAGATCGGTATTTTATATGGCAACGATAGTTCTGCAAAAGCAGTCATTGAAGCACATGAGTTGATGAAACTTAAAAAAGATACGATGCTTCTAGGATCAGGGGCTATCTTTCAGTCAATGAATTCTACTGTTACAATGAATTTATCCACGATTTTTAAACTAAAAGGGATCAATATTACCATCAGTGCAGCTTGTGCGAGTGGATCACATGCTATTGGGCTTGGATATCACTTCATTAAGAGTGGATTACAAACTATGGTACTTTGTGGTGGCGCTCAAGAAGTAAATGCTTACTCCATGGGCAGCTTTGACGCACTTAGCGCTTTTTCTGTGAGAGTCGATGACCCTACAAAAGCTTCCAGACCGTTTGATAAAAACAGAGATGGTTTGGTGCCAAGTGGAGGTGCAGCATCATTGGTTTTGGAAGAGTACGAACATGCTATAGCAAGAGGTGCTACCATCCTGGCTGAAGTGAAAGGATATGGTTTTTCTTCTAATGGAGCCCACATCTCGCAACCCACCAATGAAGGTTCCTATCGCGCTATGATGATGGCTTTGAATGATAGTCAATTAAAAATTGAAGATATCGATTATGTCAATGCTCATGCTACTTCTACCCCAATGGGTGATGGATTTGAAGCGATGGCTATTGCTAAAATTTTCGGTAAAAGTGTGCCTGTCAGCTCTACAAAATCAATGACCGGTCACGAATGTTGGATGGCAGGTGCCAGTGAAATCGTTTATTCTATCCTCATGATGCACCATAATTTTATTGCTCCCAATATCAACTTCGAAGAACCGGATGAGTTTAGCGAAGGGATTTTTGTCACCAACAAAAGGATTGACAAACCGATTAACAATGTGTTATCCAACTCCTTCGGGTTTGGTGGAACCAACAGTGCATTAGTAATTAGTAAAATTTAATAATAAATAAAAAATAGGAAAAAGATTATGGAAAGAAGTGAAGTGATTAAAATTACCAATAATTTTTTAATCGAAGAAATTGAAGTTGAAGAGAATGTCCTGACTGAAGAAGCAAAACTGAAAGAGGATCTGGGTATTGATAGCCTTGATTTCGTAGATGTTGTTGTTATTGTGGAAAGAGAATTCGGTTTTAAAATCAAACCGGAAGAGATGGCTGAAGTGAAAACTTTAGGTGATTTTTATAATTATATCATGACTAAAGTTAACTAGTTAAAACCTTCCATTATGGAAAGGAAATGGTCCGGTAAAACTCAAGGGGGTACTTTTGGTCAAAAATCAGTACTCTTTTATTTTAAATATGGCAGTTTAAGATTGATTTATCTTATTCTCTATTTGGTGATCCCTTTTTATCTAATCTTTGATAAAAAAGGAGTTCGCGTTACCAAATGGTATGCCTTAAACTGTATCGGAATCAAACCTAAACATCTCAGAAAGATTCTGTTTCAAGTCTATTATAATTTTGGACAAGTGTTTCTGGATCGTTTTGCCCTTCTGGGAAACCCAAAAAATAAATTCAACTTTTCCATCGAGAATGAAACGGCATTTCAACAATTATTGAATCAGGAAAAAGGATTCCTTATCGTGAGCGCCCATGTGGGTAATTTTGAATTGTTGAGCTACTCTATGGGTAAAATTGACAAAACTTTGCGACCCATCCTCTTCGGTGGGGAAGCTGAAGTTTTTAAAGAGTTGAGAAACACCATCTTTAAAGATAAAAATATTGATCCTATTATTTTAGATGAAACCGGATCCTATATCTTTGATATCAATAGTGCCCTTATGAATGGAGATATTGTTAGTATGCCCGCCGATCGGATCTTAGGGAATATGAAACATTTCACTGTAGATTTTTTAGGACATAAGGCTAACTTTCCACTTGGTGTTTTCCAAATTGCTGCTACCTTAAATGTTCCAATTGTGGCCATTTTTGTAGTTAAAGAATCCTATAAAAACTTTAAAGTGATCGTTAATCCAATTAACTTCATCGAGGAAAATCAATCTAATCCAATAAAAGCAAAATTATTAGGACAACAATACGTAAAACATCTGGAAACATTAGTGCAAAAACACCCTAATCAATGGTACAATTTCTATCCGTTTTGGAATGAACAAGGTTAAAATTTGAATATGAAAATACTCTTAATATCTGCAAATACTTACGCCGTTCCCTATAAAGTGTATCCTTTAGGGGTTAGCTATTTAAAAACGTTTATCAACGACCATTACGCAGATTGGGAAGTTTCATTGTATGATTTCAATTTCGGATCCTATACAGATCTGGAACAATATTTAAAATCAAATAGTTTTGATCTTATTGGACTTTCTCTAAGAAACAGCGATGATGTCAATTACTACGCCAAAGAGAGTTTCATTCAACACTATAAAAATATTTGTGCTGTTATTCGTCAGGAAAGTAAGGCACCACTCGTTGCCGGAGGACCTTGTATCTCCATTTTTCCTGAAGTTCTTCTTGATGAGTTACAAGTTGATTATGTGATCCCCGGTGAGGGTGAAAAAACAATTTGCGAATTGATATTATCTATTAAAAACAAAACTTCTATTGATAATATTGAAGGGTTGATGTATAAAGATGTTCATGGAGCATGTCATTTTACAAAAAGGACTCATTTTGCGAGCAATTTGAATGTAAGATTTGATGCTGATTTAGCCAAATTTTACTTGAATGAAGGGGGAATGCTCAACATCCAAACAAAAAGAGGTTGTCCATTTCATTGTATTTATTGCACGTATCCCATTGTAGATGGTCGTGAGGTTCGCACTTTGGATACGCAACTGATCGTAGAAAACTTGAAAGAATTGGTACAGTTTGACAAAAACAACTACCTGTTTTTCACCGATTCAGTTTTTAATATTTGTGAAGAATACAATGATGAATTGGCACATAGAATTATTGAAAACAATGTTCGAATCAAATGGGGTGCCTATTTTGCTCCTAGAAATTTCAAGAAAGAAAGAATTGAATTATATAAAAAAGCGGGGTTAACCCATATTGAATTTGGCACTGATTCGTTTAGCAATCAACAATTAAAAAATTATCAAAAATCATTCACTTTTGAAGAGGTAAAACATGCCACGCAAATTTGCAATGAGGTGGGTGTTTTTCACAGTCATTTCTTGATTATTGGTGGGGTTGGTGAGACGAATGAAACTTTTGAAGAGACGATTCGCAATTCGGAACAATTGGAAAATACGATCATTTTTCCTTTTATTGGGATGAGAATATATCCAAACACAAAACTCTATGAAGTAGCGCTTCAGGAAAACAAGATTTCTGAAGGATCTATCTTGCAGCCAACTTATTATATTTCAGACAAGATAGATATAAACTCTTTAAAAGAGAAAACAAAACATTGCAAAAACAGATGGATATACCCGGATGCAGAGAAAAATCCGATTGTGGATCGCTTAAGGGAGAAACATCGTAGAGGTCCGCTTTGGGAATATTTAAAATATGAAACTTTAAACTCATAAGATATGCCGGACACTCATCAATGGAACTTTGCAGAAATCAATGTACTGGAGCTGTTACCCCAACAGCAACCATTTGTTTTTGTGGATCAAATAGTAAGTTTTAAAATTCCGGAGTTAAGCTGTATCACCCAATTTCAGATAAAAGAGACCACATTATTGGTCAAAGATGGATGCTTATCAGAAAGCGGAATCATTGAAAATATTGCGCAAACCTGTGCTGTTCACATCGGGTTTTACAATAAATATATTTTAAATAAAAAGATTCAGGTAGGATTTATCGGAGCTGTCAAAAATTTGCGTATTTTTGACAAAGTGCAAATTGGGGATCAATTGATCACTACAATTGCGATAAAAACTGAGTTTGGTAGTATGAAAATTGCGGATGCAACTGTAGAAGTTTGTGGAAAAAGAGTTGCTGAGGGAGAGTTAAAAATTGCTTTACAAGAATAGAAAATGATAGATTTAAAAATAGAAAAAGAGATTAAGATCCGGTTCAGTGAAGTTGATTCCATGGGTGTTGTGTGGCATGGTGCTTATTCTAAATATTTTGAGGATGCCCGGGAAGCTTTTGGTGATCAGTATGGTCTTAGCTATCTGTTTATGTTCGATAACGGTTTCTTTACCCCTTTAGTTTCTTTAGATTTTCAGTATAAATCTGTTATCAGATATGGAGATGCCGTTAAAATTATGGGAAAATTTGTTGACACTCCTGCAGCCAAAATCATTTTTGAATATGAAATTTTCAATCTTACTACTCAAAAATTAGCTACAACCGGTAAAAGTGTTCAGGCATTTTTAGATCAAAATTATCAACTCGTGTTATACCCTCCCCCATTTTATTTAGAATGGAAGAAAAAAATGATACAATAGATGAATAGACTTTCGGTAAAAAACAATACAATCAACATCATATCAGATGCCATCGTTAATAGCCTTGGATTTGATACCGATGAAGTATTGTCTGCTATCATGAACATGCGTTCCGGGAGTAAATCTTTAGAAAATTTCACGTTGAGTGAGCCTACAGCGATGCTTTCATGTATTGATAAAGAAAAATTTAATCATTTAATTGAGAACAACCATCAACTAAATGATCTTAAATCATTTACTTTTTTTGAACAATTAATGATTTATGTCATACAAAATGCTTCCCAGAAAATTGGTCTGGATCCTGCTGATCCTGAAACCCTCTTTGTTTTTTCTTCAACCAAAGGAAATATTGATCTATTAGAAAAACAAAATCTGTCTCCTGATCAATTTGAAAGACTCTACATCTGGAAATCGGTTGAATTGATTACACAATACTTCAAAAATCCAAACCAGGCCATTACAATTTCAAATGCTTGTATTTCAGGAACTCAGGCGATAATTAAAGGTGCAGAAATATTAAAAAGCACACCTTTTAAACATGTCATTATTTGCGGGGCTGATTGTATTTCTCCTTTTGTAGTATCCGGATTTCAATCATTTAAAGCTTTATCACCTGATATATGTAAACCATTTGATCTTAACAGAACCGGATTAAATATTGGGGAAGGTGCAGGTGCTGTAGTTTTGGCTAAAAATCAAGAAGATCACATTTCAATTTTTTCAGGAAGTGTTACCAATGATGCCAATCATATTTCGGGACCATCCCGAACAGGGGAAGGATTATACAGAGCGCTTATGCAATCTTGTGAAGATATCCCCAAAGATAAGATCTCATTTATCAATGCGCATGGAACTGCTACTCCTTACAATGATGAAATGGAAGCAATCGCTTTTGATCGATTCAATTTAGCTGAAGTTCCTGTAAACAGTTTTAAGGCAAATTTTGGACATACACTAGGGGCCGCAGGAATAATTGAAACCATTCTATCCGCAAGATCTTTAGAAAATGAAATTATTCTTCCCTCAATGGGATTTGACGACCTAGGGGTCAGCATCCCGCTTACTATTCCCAAAACGTTGATTAAAGATTCAAAACCCTATTGTATCAAGACAGCTTCCGGTTTTGGTGGTTGTAATGCTGCTCTTGTCCTAAAGAAAGGAGAGATAGTATGATTTCGCGAGTTTTGATTTCAGATTATAAAGTAATGAAAGATGGTGTAGTTCTTTTTGAGAGCACCAATAAAACAGATGCAAATCTTTTTCTGAAAGAGATTTATAAGTTTTTGGAATTGAACTATTTGAAATTTTTCAAAATGGATCATCTATCTAAATTGGGCTTTTTGGCAGCAGAATTTTTATTAAAAGAGATGCCAAAAGAGAATTTGGAATTCATGAATATCTACCTGGCATGTAGCAGTTCCTCTTTGGATAGCGATATAGAATATCAAAAAACAATCAGGGATAAAGAGAGCTATTTCCCTAGTCCATCAGTGTTTGTTTACACTTTACCCAACATCGTGATTGGAGAGATTGCCATTCGGTTTGGAATTCATGGAAACAATAGTATGTTTATTATTCCTCCTTATCAAAAAGATGAATTTTTAAAAACGCCTAATCACTTTTTTCAAGATACAACCATAAATCCACAATTATCGGGGTATCTGGATTATTTAGGTGATCATTATAAAGCTGAATTTATACTTAAATATTAAAATATTAAAAAATTGAACAATGGAAAATTTAATTTTAGAACTAAAAGAACAAATTATTGAAGTATTGAATCTGGAAGGGATGACTCCGGAAGATATCGATGAAAATGCACCTTTATTCGGAGACGGATTAGGATTAGATTCTATTGATGCATTAGAATTAATTGTTTTAATGGAAAAAAATTATGGAATAAAATTGGATGACCCTAATAAAGGTAAGGTTATTTTCACTTCTATCAAAACAATGGCTGAATATATTCAAGAAAATAGAAAATAGAAAAACGGACATCGAAAATGGCTGACAGAATTTGTATTACGGGTATGGGAATTGTTTCTGCTTTGGGTGAAAACAAGTATGAAACTGAGGATAAACTATTAAAAGAAAAAAGTGGTATCGGTAAATTAGTTTATTTAAACTCCATTCATAAAGAGATCCCGGTTGGTATGGTTAAGATTCCTGACCAAAAACTCAAGTCAAAAGTAGGGGTTGATCAAAATACAATTATCGCGAGAACTACTCTATTAGGAATACTTGCGGCCAGAGAAGCCATTATTCAAGCAAAACTCCTTGGAGCCGGTTATAAAAAAATTGGCTTTATTTCAGGAACAACGGTTGGTGGAATGGAAAAAAGTGAACAATATTATCTCGATTTTCTTCACAATGACAAACACAACGAGTATATCAGCTTGCATGATTGTGGCGCTTGTACCGAAGATATTGCAAAACACTTGGGAAACTTTGAGTTCTGTACAACCATTTCAACCGCATGTTCATCAGCTGCCAATGCCATTATATTGGGTGCCAATATGTTAAAATTAGGTTTACTGGATGCTGTTATTGTTGGTGGTTCTGAGTGTATTACTAAATTCCATTTAAATGGTTTTAATACCTTAATGATACTAGACAAAGGACCATGTAAACCTTTTGATGCCAATCGGGGTGGAATTACTTTAGGCGAAGGTGCTGCCTATTTGGTAATGGAAACAGAACAAAATTGTGATTTACGTCAAATCAAACCGTTATGCACCTTAAGTGGTTACGGAAATGCATGTGATGCTTTTCATCAAACGGCTTCTTCTCCTGATGGAAAAGGAGCAATCCTATCAATGCAAAAAGCATTAGAAATGAGCGGATTAGAGCCTTCTGATATTGGGTATATCAATGCTCACGGTACTGGAACTCAAAACAATGATTTATCTGAAGGTGTAGCCATTTCTACCCTTTTTGAAAAAGTGCCCCCTATCAGCTCTACTAAGTCTTTCACTGGCCACACAACCAGTGCTGCAGGTGCCGTTGAAACAGTTATATCAATAATTGCTATGACTCACAACTTCCTTCCTGCAAACCTTAATTTTTCAGAGAAAATGGAAGAATTAAACTTTGAACCTATAAAAACTACCATTAAAAATTATTCTTTTGATCATTTCATGAAGAATTCTTTTGGCTTTGGTGGAAACAATACAAGTTTAATTTTTTCTAAATATAAAAATAACAATTAAAATATAAATCAAATGGTATATATTAACGGAATAGGATCTATTTCCATTCAAGGACTAGAAAAGCCTGAACTCCCAGATTGGGGCAAAGACAATTATTTAAGATGTTCTGAGCCCGATTTTTCCAAATACATCTCTCCTATCCTTTCCAGAAGAATGAGTAAGATTATCAAAAGATCTATTGTTGCTTCTAAATTATGTTTGGAAGACGCAAACGTTAAAATGCCTGACGCCATTATTTCAGGTACAGGTTTAGGGTGTATTGAAGAAACTGAGAAATTTCTACTTTCTATGATTGAACAACATGAAACACTCCTTCAACCAACCCATTTTATTCAATCAACCCATAACACCATTAGTTCACAAATTGCAATGTACCTTAAATGTAATGGGTATAACTCCACTTATTCTCATCTTGGCTCCTCTTTTGAAAGCGCTCTACTCGATGCATTTCTACAAATTGAATTGAAACAGATCAAAAATGCATTGGTTGGCGGATTCGATGAAATGACTCCCGATTATAAAAATATGTTAGCCAAAATCGGCTATTTAAAAAATGAACCTTTTTTATTTGAAGAGATGAGAAATGCATTTTCTTCCGGAAGTGTTATTGGAGAAGGATCTAATTGCGTTTATATTTCTGCTGATAAAACCGATCATAGTTATGCGTCAATTATTGATGTAAAAATCTTTCATACTCCCGAAAATTACTCTAAAACTATTGATCAAATCCTTTTATTTCTTGACAAAAATAATGTTGATGTGTCTGAAATTGATGCCGTTATGTTAGGTCTAAATGGAGATATTAACAATGACTTAATTTATGACAATGTTTACTCAGGAGACCTTTTAAAACCTACTCCTTTCATATACAAACATTTATGTGGTGAGTATTTCACAGCATCTGCTTTCGGATTGGTAATGATGGCTCAATTCATTAAAAATAACCGTTTTTCAAACCATTTTTACCGTAAATACCACCCAACCAACCCATTACGAAAAGTATTGTTTCACAATCACTATCATAACAAAACCCATAGTTTAATTTTATTAGGAAAATGTTAAAATTAATTAGTTTAGTAACCGTCCAATGTTTTTTACTCACAGCTTCTCAGGTTTTTTTAAAAAAAGCCCTTGTAGCTTTTGGTAAATTTCAATTTACCCTTGACTTTTTTAAAAATGTTTTTACCAACTTAAGCTTCGCGATGAGTGGAATTTCAATTGCATTAGCTACAATCATCTGGATGTATGTTCTTAAAAAATATGAATTTAGCTCTGCTTATCCATTAATCAGTATCAGCTACGTTTTTGGACTATTAGCAGCTTACTTTATTTTTCACGAAACCATTTCATGGACTCGTTGGCTTGGTGTTGGAATCATTATGATTGGTGTTATCCTTGTTGTTCAAAAATAGAAATTCTTAGAAAAATATGAAAATTATGAAACTCTACAAATTTACAATATCTGTTTTTCTGATCTTTATAAGTTTTCAACTTATGGGTCAGTCTGATTTTAAGCCGATTATTGGGGATAATTTAAATCAGTATAAGGCTCAAATTAAAGCAAAAAATGCTCAAATAACCAGTATAAGTTGCCCTTTTACACAAACAAAAAATATGTCAATCCTTAAAAATCCTAGTATTAGTAAAGGAATTATGTATTTCAAAAAAAATCAAAAATTCAGATGGGAATATTTTAATAATCCAACTTTCATTTTTGCGCAAAACGGAAAAACGATCTATACAAAATCGGGAGATAAAGTTCAAATTATTAAGGATAATAGCGTTATCTTGTACCAACAAATATCAAAATTAGTAATGCAATCCATCAGTGGTGAAATTCTGGAAAACAACAAAGATTTTATTGCAAAATTTGAAGAAAATGGATCATTTATCAAAATAATACTGGAGCCCAAACAAAGTAATATTAAGAAATATATTTCTTCCATACAATTGATGATCGACAAGAAAAGTTATTTAGCCTCTCAATTCATATTAAATGAACCCAACGGGGACAATACCATTATCAAATTTGAAAATGTTAAATTGAATAAAAACATTGATGATTCTATGTTTATTTTAAAAATAGAACTATGATACTAGGAGATACATTTTATTCCATTACTAACTCGCAAGTTGATATCAATCAAAGCTTTACATTTAATGTTTGCTTTCATGCAGAGGATCAAATATTTAAAGCTCATTTTCCTAATCAACCCATAGTTCCAGGTGCTTGTTTAGTACAAATTTCTAAAGAGATGATAGAAAATATTCATCATAAATCAATTCGTATTTTGGAATTTAATCAATTAAAATTTTTAAATACAATAAATCCTAACGAGATCCCTGAAGTGGACTTAAATATCCAAATCAAAAGAGACGAAAACCAAAACATGGCCCTGATAAAATTTCAAAATGGATCAGCAACCTATGCGAAATTTGACTTTATATTTGATGAATAATGGATCAACTGCAACAACAAATTGAAATTTTAAAAGTTTGTTTGGTTCTGCCAACATACAACCATGCTACATTTATCGAAAATGTATTGTTGGATTGCATTCAATATCCTATTGATATACTGATTATTAATGATGGATCTACTGATCAGACACAAAATATCGTTGACAAAATAATCAGTAACAATACAACTCCTCAAACAATCGAATTGATCAGTTTTCCAAAAAACAGAGGAAAAGGTGCTGCCATAAAAGCAGGTGCAAAAAGGGCTATCAAATTAGGATATAAAGCCATCATTACTATGGATAGTGATGGGCAACATTTTCCCTCAGATTTGAATTCTTTTATTCAACAAGCAATCCAAACACCTCACGCAATCATTATTGGGTCCAGAGGAATTGAGCATGAGAACATGCCTAGAAAGAATACAACAGCTAATAAAATTTCTAACTTCTGGTTCCATTTTCAAACTGCAATAGATTTACCGGATACTCAATCCGGTTATCGATATTATCCGCTTTCCTGTTTCCAAAGAAATATTTGGTTTACAGATCGTTATAATTTTGAATTGGAAATTATGGTTCGTAATATCTGGAGAGGTTATCAAGTGATTCCGATTCCGATTCATGTGTATTATCCTCCTGAAGGTGTGAGAATTACACACTTTAGACCCACTGTGGATTTCTTGAGGATTACATTACTCAACACTTTTTTAAGTATTATTGCCGTCATCTATTTCTACCCTAAATATGCCATCTTATCCATTTTTAAAACTCAGAAACATAAACATTAATTATACTAAATGATCCAAAATAGCCTCACTAACTGGAATAATTATTTTCAAAAAAGGAAACCTGTTTTCTTTTTTGGATTGTTGATTCTTGTAGGATTTTTGATATATTTTTCTTCTAAAATCAAATTCAATGAAGATATCTCCGGTTTTCTACCCAATTCAAAAGAGACAGAATTAATCAATTTTGTTTACGAAAACAATAAAATTTCGGACAAGATTATTATCTCTTTATCCCTACCTGATTCTCAAGTTGACGATACAAAATTGATGGATGGGATCGATCAGTTAGCTGATTTACTGAGTGCCTCTACAAAAGAGTACTATAAGGAATTAATATATCAAATTGATGATCAGTCCATATCAAATGTTCAGGAATCGATACTTGCTAATTTACCTTTATATTTAACGGATCAGGATTATCTAAGGTTAGACACTATTATTGCCGATTCTGTCATTCAAACCATCATGAGCAGAAATAAAGAGTTTCTTTTGATGCCATCGGGTGGTTTTATGAGGCAAAATATTACATCTGATCCATTGCATCTATCCGGAAATGTTTTCAAATCCCTTCAGAAAATGGGAGAATTTCAAAACTTTCAATCCAAAGATGGGTATCTGTTTTCAAAGGATTCAAAACAAGCATTCTTGTTTATAGTTGCCAAAAATGCAATCTCTGAAACCAAAAACAATGCTTTGTTTGTAAAGAAAATTGAAGAAACTTTTAAAAAATTCAATAAAATAACCGGCAATACATATAAAATAACCTATTTTGGGGCCATTCCTGTAAGTGTTTCTAATGCCAAACAGATCAAAAGCGACAGCATCATTTCTATGATAATGGCACTTTTACTCATCATTATTATCTTATCGATTTACTTCAAGAAAATCACCCATTTAGTTTTAATCATCATTCCTGTTTTATTTGGAGCATTATTATCAATAGCTTTTATAGTATTTTTTAAAGGTGGAATATCTACCATTGCAATTGGAGCCAGTTCCGCCATTTTCGGGATTGCGTTGAACTATTCACTCCACTTTTTGATACACTACAAAGAAACCCAATCATTATCCAAAACAATTAAAGACATTTCCTTCCCGATGATAGTTGGAAGTATCACTACTGTAGGGGCTTTTCTTAGTTTATTATTTGTAAAATCTGCAGCTCTAAAAGATTTTGGTTTGTTTTCAGCATTCACTTTAGTTGGTACTCTCATTTTTGTTTTAGCCATTTTACCTCAGTTTTTTAGAAAAAAAACAAATCTTAGTGATCCTCAACAGATCGAAGAAGAATCCAACTTCTGGACTAAAATCGCATCTGCCAGAATGGAAAATATCCCTTATATTGGACTCATTCTGATTGTGTTAACTGTTGTTTTTGGATACTTTTCCGGAAGTGTGAAATTTGACACCGATTTTAGTCATTTAAGTTATATGACTAAAGATCAAAAGAAAGCATTGGCACAAATCAGTGAAGTAGCTCATATTAACGCCCCCTATTTGTATCATATCTCTTATGGTAAAAATTTGGAGGAAGCCCTCATTCACTACGAACAAGCTTATCCCATCTTAGATTCCATGAGTGAATCAGGATGTTTCAAACATATACAGGGAATCGGAAATTTTTACCATTCAAAATCTTATCAAAACAAAAAAACAGATCAATGGAATCAGTTTTGGTCTAAACATGGTAAAAAAACAATAAATCAAATTTCTGTAAATTGTGATCAACTGGGAATATACCGTGAAGGTTTCTCTCCTTTTTTTAGTTTAATTGACACATCATTTCAGATTAATTT
>Ga0209098_1002130_pt1 | contig 17814 bp, 9 predicted proteins | sample AD_JPNHW1_MetaG_FD_184429 | JGI IMG/M metagenome (GOLD analysis project Ga0209098, IMG submission 184429) | Active sludge microbial communities of municipal wastewater-treating anaerobic digesters from Japan - AD_JPNHW1_MetaG (SPAdes) (version 2) | ecosystem: Engineered > Bioreactor > Anaerobic >... | reverse complement strand
CATGAGTTCTTTCAAGGAAACAACATACAAACCCCCAAAAACGAATTAAAACTCTCAAGAAAAAATACAAAGCGATTAGTGCGCGAATCTCTTGCTTCAGAAGGTGACTTAACCCGTTTATTTCAGGCTTTCAACAAAGCCCAAAAAGGTGGAAAAATGGTAATTGGTGCTATTGGTGGCTCAATTACAAGAGCAAGTACAAAAATGCCAATAGAAAAAAGGTATGCCAACCTGGTACTAAACTGGTGGCAAAAGAATTTCCCGAAAACTCAATTCGAACTGGTCAATGCAGGTATTGGGGCTACCGGCTCAGATTATGGAGCCATGCGCGTACAACACGACCTGCTTTCGGCAAAACCCGATTTTGTTATTGTTGAATTTGCGACCAACGATCTCGATACTCCTGAATATGCCGAATCGTATGAAGGCTTAATCAGACAAATTTTAAATGAACCACAAAAACCTGCCGTTGCACTCCTGTTTATGACCCGTAAAGATGGAAGTAACGTTCAGGATGCCGAAATAAAAATTGGTGAGCATTATCATCTTCCTATGATTAGTTACCGAAATGCTATTTGGCGGGAGATGCAGGCAGGAAAGCTTCGCTGGGAGCAAATATGTGCAGATGAGGTTCACCCCAACGAATATGGGCACGCCATTGCAGGAAATCTGGTAAATCAATTTCTAAACCACGCACTTAAAGAAAATAATAACAACCAGCATCTGCTTATTCCCGCTATTACAGAATCTCTTTATTCCGATAGATTTGAATTTACCAAACTATTTGATGGCGAAAGTCTTGTGCCAAGCCAAAATTCTGGATGGATATACGACGGATCGGGAAAAGACAGCAAAGGCTGGAAATCATCAACTCCCGGAAGCACCATCGAATTTGAAATTTCAGGAACCAATTTATACCTGTCGTTCTGGAAAGTAAATGGCCCGATGGGTAAAGCAAGAATTACTATTGACGGGCAACACCCTGTTGTTTTCGACAGCTGGTTCGATCAAACCTGGGGCGGCTATCGTAATATGGAACCTATTGCAAGAAACCTCAATCAAGGGAAGCACCTCGTAAAAATAGAACTTCTCCCAGAAAAAAACGAGAAAAGCACAGGAAACGAATTTCGGGTATTGTGCATTGGATCAACAGGAATTACACCTCAATAAACCAACCAGGAACCGAAAAACCATAAACCAAAAATGAAACAAAGAGCAGCAACATATTATCACTTTCTTCTCCTCGTTTTGATCGTCAGTTTTTTCGTAGCAAAGATTTCTATTCTAACACCGAAAAGGCCGCAGCAACTGAAATTAACCTCTCGGCGCTCGATTGGAAACTTTGGGGATACCGAATTGATAGCTGGCGAAAGAATTTTGATTTCCAAAAACTACAAGGAGATCGCGCTGAAATAATGAATATTCCGGTTCATGTTCCGGGTTCGGTTCAAAAAGCGCTGAAAGATGCCTCGCTCATTCCGGATTGGAACATCGGCACAAACAGCGTAGAATCAGAATGGGTCGAAAACAGGCACTGGCTTTTTACAACCACTCTTCCCGACAATTTTCTCGCCGCCGGGAATCAATTTGTTTTGCATTGCGACGGACTTGACCAAAAAGGACTCATTTATGTAAATGGCAAAGAAGCCGGATCGTTCAACAACGCATTCATTCCGTACAATTTCGACCTTACTCCTTTCCTGAAAGATAAAAACAATACGCTGGCAATCATTTTCGAGTGTTCGCCTTCGTACCTCGGTCACAGTTGCTGGACTTCCAAAATTAAAGACTGGAAGCCACGCTTTTATTATGGCTGGGACTGGACTCCCCGAATTGTACAGGTTGGAATTTGGGACAATGTTTATTTACAAATCTCGAAAAAAAATGAAGTTCGGATTAGCAATCTGCAAGTTACAACCGATGCCGACATGCAAAAAGACCTCGGCGAATTAAGAATAAAAGTCAATCTTCCTGGTGCAAAAAATAATAACATACGTATAAACCTGGCTGACCCAACCGGGAAACAAGTATTTGAAGAAATACATCCAGCATCAGAATTATCAGGAATGAAAGTATGGAATAACCTGAAAATTAAACGTTGGTGGCCCAACGGACATGGAGACCAGCCACTCTACAAGCTATCGGTCAACCTACTTGACACGAACGGAAATTCGCTTCAAAAAATAGACAAGGAATTGGGCTTCAAGCATGTGGAATGGCTTCCCTGCAAAGGCGCGCCAGCCAATGCCGACCCATGGATTTGCAGTATAAACAACAAACCAATTTTCCTTCAGGGAATAAACTGGACTCCCATACTTCCCAACTTTGCCGATGTAAATAAAGAGCAATACATTAAGCTATTAACTACTTACAAAAATCTGGGAATCAACACCATTCGAATTTGGGGCGGAGGATTTCCGGAGAAAGACTGGCTCTACGAACTTTGCGACCAACTGGGCATTTTAATTTGGCAGGATTTCCCGATTTCGTCGTCGGGCCTCGACAATTATCCACCTACGGATCAGGTTGTCATCAACGAAATGACCCACATTGTTAAGCATTATCTCGACAGGCTCCAGCACCATGTTTCTGTCCTCATTTGGTGCGCAGGAAACGAACTATATGAACTGGAAAACAACGTCGTTCCGGTTACCGATAAGCACCCGATGATCAAGGCCATGAAGGAATGGGTTAACCTGCAAGACCCACAGCGGAGGTTCCTGACCGGAACGCCTTCAGGCCCAAATAAAACCGGTGGGTGGAAAAACTTTGGCCAGGGAATTAACTGGGATGTACATGGCCCCTGGAATTTACCTTTTGCAAGCGACGATTCGACAATGGTTTCGGTTGACCGTTTCTGGAAAACCGACGATGCTCTTTTTCATTCAGAAGTTGGCGCTCCCGGAGCCATGTCTGCCGAAATGATCAATAAATACAAAGGAAAATACGATGCTTTGCCAGCCAATACCGCCAATCCGTTTTGGCGAAATGTTAACTGGTGGATTGAATGGAATGACTATTTGAAATATCGTAAAAACCAACCGGCTAATTCGCTCAGCGACTATGTGGCATGGAGCCAGAAACGACAAACCGAAGGACTTTGCATTGCACTCCGTAACTGCAAAAACCGCTTTCCTGCCTGTGGAGGGTTCATCATCTGGATGGGGCACGACAGTTTTCCTTGCCCTGTAAACACCTCGATTATCGATTTCGATGGAAATCTGAAACCTGTAGCTTACGAACTTGAAAAAATATTTAAAACCAACTAAAAAACAACAAATTATGAAACGAAGTGAAATTAATCAGATTATTAAAGAAGCTAAAAGCTTCATGAGTGGCAAACAATTTTTTTTACCTCCCTGGGCTCATTGGAGTGTTGCCGACTGGCAAAAAAACAAAAACACAGCAACCGAAATTACCACTAACATGCTGGGTTGGGACATTACCGATTTTGGCTCAGGCGATTTTCTGAAACGCGGACTGTTCCTGTTCACCATCCGCAACGGCAAATTCAATGTGGATAAAAAACCATATGCCGAAAAAATAATGATTGTGGAAGAAAACCAGGAAACACCCATGCACTTTCACTGGAGTAAAATGGAAGATATTATTAATCGCGGCGGCGGTAACCTGGTGATTGAACTGTACAACTCCACGCCCGACGAAAAGTTTGCTGATACGCCGGTAACTTTTAAAACCGACGGCATTACCCGCACAATTGAAGCTGGCGGGAAAGTGGTACTAACACCTGGCGAAAGTATTTGCCTGGAACAAGGTATTTACCACCGTTTTTACGGAGAGGAAGGCAAAGGAAAAGTATTGGTTGGCGAGGTTAGCATGGTGAACGACGATGCCAACGATAATTGTTTTTACGAAACCATTGGGCGCTTTCCAACCATCGACGAAGACGAACAGCCTCTTCACCTGCTGGTTTCTGATTACGCCAAATTTGTTAGCTAATATGAGCCGCACAATTAAAATATCGGGCACTGGCTGTGCTTTGGTCGATTACCTGTATAAGCCGGTCAATTTTCATAGCGAGGCCATGAGCCCCTACCTCTCAGCAAAGACGGGCGATGGCGGATTGGCCCCCGGACGATTGGTTTTTACCGAAGAACTCGAACGGTTTGCTTCAGAAAAATACCTGGACATTCGCCACAAAATTGTAAATGGTCAGCAACCTGTTGCCCTCAATATTGGCGGGCCATCTATTGTATCGCTCATCCATGCGGCCCAGTTGCTGCACGATTTTCCGGCTGAAGTTAATTTTTGGGGCTGCAAAGGAAAAGATTCAGGAGCCACTTTTATGGAAGAAAAACTGAAGAAGACGCCCTTAAAAATCAGCAAATACAAAACCGGGAACCTTTACACTCCGTTTACCGATGTTCTTTCTGACCCGGATTTTGACCACGGAAATGGCGAACGAATTTTTGTCAACAACATTGGCGCTGCAGGTGAACTTTTATCCGAAGACCTGGATGAATCGTTTTTCGAAGCCGACATCGTTGTGTTTGGCGGAACGGCAATTGTGCCCGAAATACACAATCACCTCACCGACTTGCTGCAAACCGCAAAAAATAAGGGGTGCATCACGGTTGTAAACACGGTTTACGATTTCATAGCTGAAAAAACCAATCCGGAGAAACGCTGGCCGCTTGGCAAAAGCGATAAAAGTTATGCCCTCATCGATTTACTGGTTACCGATTACGAAGAAGCACTCCGGTTAAGCGGCGAACACGAAATATTGGCAGCCATCCGGTTCTTTCAGGAAAAGGAAGTTGGGTCGCTGGTCATTACCAACGGTTCAAAAAACATATACGCCTGGTCGGCAGGGAAATTTTTCAAACCACTCGATTTAAGCGAATTACCTGTTTCGGGCTTGGTGGCCCAGCAAATAAAATGTGGAACAAACGGCGACACAACTGGCTGCGGCGACAATTTCGCCGGGGGAATACTTGCCTCTCTGGTTATGCAGTTAAATGCTGGCAGGCCGACTCCCGACCTCAAAGAAGCCTGTTGCTGGGGAGTTGTTTCGGGCGGATACACTTGCTTTTATATCGGCGGAACCTACTTCGAAGAATTCCCCGGCCAGAAATTTCAGAAACTGAAACCTTATTATGAACACTACAAAAAACAACTGGGAATTTAATTCTAAAAAGATAGTCATTTTCGGTGCCGGAAAAATTGGGCGTTCGTTCATCGGACAACTGTTTGGAACCAATGGATACGAGGTGGTTTTTGTTGATGTCGATCCGCACATCGTTCAATTACTCAACCAACGCACCGAATATCGCGTAGTTATCAAAAGCGATACCGACACTGAAATTGTTGTCCGAAATGTCAGCGCTATTTCAGGTTTAGATGCTGAAAAAGTATCGGAAGCAGTTGCTACGGCAGGTATTTTGGCGGTTTCAGTCGGGAAAAATGCGCTTTCAAAAGTAATTCCGGTTATTGCCAAAGGCTTGCTGATAAGAAATGAAAAGAGTGGAAACGCTCCTCTCGATATTATTCTGGCCGAGAACATGCGCGATGCCGCCGGTTTCGCAAAAGAAAAGCTGATAGAAAACCTTCCGCCAAGTTATCCACTTAATGATTTAGTCGGATTGGTTGAAACCAGCATTGGGAAAATGGTCCCGATTATTCCGGAAGCCGAGTTGGAGAAAGATCCGCTGGTTGTTTTTGCCGAACCTTACAATACGCTCATCGTCGATAAAAAAGGATTTAAAGCGCCTATTCCTGAAGTGAATGGCCTTGCACCCAAAGAAAACATTAAAGCCTGGGTTGACCGTAAAGCGTTTATTCACAACCTGGGTCATGCCACTGCGGCTTACTATGGATTTTACAATTATCCCGAAGCCATTTATATGTACGAGGTACTGGCCGACCCGGATGTTTACAGCTTTACCCGCGAAACAATGATCCAGTCGGCCCAAATGCTTCAGTTTGTCTATCCGGACGATTTTACAAACTCTGATTTGATTGACCATGTTGACGACTTGCTTATCCGCTTTCAGAATAAAGCACTGAAAGACACCGTTTTTCGCGTTGGACAGGATCTTGTTCGCAAACTTGGCACCGACGACCGTTTCATGGGCGCAATTCATCTGGCCCGAAAAGTTGGTATGGCCCACGACCGAATTATTCATGCAATGGCTTACGGATTTTGCTTTGGTGCCAAAGACGAAAGCGGGCATCAAAATCCATCTGATGCAGATTTGGTGAATGCTGCCGCAAATGACTTTAAAGCTAATCTGATCAGCAAGTTGGAATTCGATGCGCTGGAAGATCTACCAACCATAAAGCAGTTAAGTAAATATTACGAACAGATCGCATTAAAACTTCACACCTCAACCAACTAAGTATCTATAAACAAACAATATAAAAACATGGTCAGGAAAAATATTTTTACCATACTGATTTATTTCCTGGGAACCTTTGGCCTTCTTCAGGCGCAAAATCCCAATCTTATTGCACCCGAATTTGGGGTAACTTACGACGCCTCATCGGCCAACCCCAACCCGCCATCGCGGGGAAGAGCCCTCAATCTGGGTCGCGAAGCCTACCAGGTTCGCTGGGAAACCGATAAAGAAATTGAAGGCGCCTGGGTTAGCGTAAAATGGGAAAAACCGCAAACAGTAAAAGAACTGTGGCTCATCACCAAATCGTGGGGCTACAACATGACTCTTGAGCCTGATGCTGAACGAGGAAACTACATGGTTCCTCAAAAAATACAAATTACCTGTTCCGATGGCACCCAAGCTGATGCTGAAGTGCAAAATGCCGAATATTTTCAGGTGATTACCTTTCCTAAAGCCGTGCAAACCAGCTCGATCAAATTCACAATTAAAAAAGTTTGGCCCAATTCGGGTGTTGACCGCACCGGCCTTTGCAAACTACGCGTTTTTGCACAGGAGCACGCCACCGGATTTACGCTGTCAACCTATGAGATGTTTGACGTTCAAAACGATCAGGCTGTTCAGTCGGCAAAAATCGAAATTGTAAACCGCGGTTCTGATGTTAAAAATGCTACGCTTGAATTAACCAATGCCGGCAAAAAATTCGGCACAGTCAAACTCGACGACATCCCTGCCAATTCGGTAGTCACACAGGAAATCTGGATTCCGGCGGCTTATGCCGAAAGCAATCTGGTATGCAAAATCAAAGATCCGGGCAACCATTTCCCCAAAGCTGAAAATTTTACACTGAAACCTTACAACAAAAGCTATTTCGATGGAGGTCAGCTCGATATTATTGCTACGAACCACAACGACCTTGGCTGGCTCAATACGCAGGCTTTAACAGCACTGTACCGCGCTGATACGCTGATTGCTCCTGCTCTTAACCTGATGAAAACCAATCCGGAGTTTAAATACTCGATGGAGTCAATCGAATACTTAAAAGAATTCCTGAAAATTCATCCGGAGCGCAAAGACGAACTCATTCAACGCATCCGCGAAAAACGGTTCTCGTTTGGTGGAAGCTACATCCAAAACCTTCAGGCTCATGTTGGTCAGGAAAAACTGGTACGCCAGTTTTACTATGGCCGTCGCTGGCTCAAAGAAACGTTCCCAGGTTGCGACACGCATTTTTACATCAATACCGATGTTCCGGGAGTAACTTACCAATTGCCACAGGTGCTGAAGAAATGCGGCATCGATTACATTATTCAGGGCCGGTTCCCCTGGGGTTTCTACAACTGGCAAGGGCTCGACGGAACGACTATCCCGATGTTTGCATTCCGTTACGGAGCCGAATCGCGCATGATTAATCCGAATAACCGCGTGGGTTACCTCAAATTCCTGAACGAACGCGAATACTATTACAAACCGCGCCAGTTACCCAAATCGGTATTGTACGATTTTAACTCCGACTATCTTCCACCCTGCCCCGAACTGATTCCGTTTGCAAAAAAGCAGAACGAAGTGATGACACAATTTGCAGCAAAATGGAACGAAAAATATAAGGCTGAGCCCGAAAAACAAATCGCTCCGCCCAAAATCAGGTTTACAGAACCCAACGAAGCGTTAAAAGATTTCTTTGGAAATGGTGAGTTAAACATAGAGACTGCTAAAGGCGACTATCCGATGGCCTGGGCCTATTACGATGAGCCCGGCCACCGCGATGGTCTTTTGATGGGACGCAAAGGACACAACACACTCATCAAAGCCGAAGGGTTGTTTGCCTCGTTAAACTCCATCGATTCATCCATAAAATATCATCAGGATAAATTCGACGAAGGCTGGCTGGCCAACTGCTGGCCCGATCATGGTTGGGGCGGAAACCGCGGAATTTTGGGCGACCAGGTTTGTGTTGATTCATATGCAAAATCGCTGAAAGTAGCCGAATCGCTGACCAGTGAAGCTGAATCGGAATTGCTGAACCGCGTGCCACAGGGAACTGCAACACAAATTCCGGTAGTTATTTATAACCAAAGCAGCTGGTCTCGCAATGGTTATGTAACCTGCAAAATCGCCTATCCGGCCACATGGAAAGGATTGGAACTAAAAGACGCTTTGGGCAAACTTATTCCTGCTGAAATGGTAAACCATTCGCCCGAAAAACATGAAATTGAAATTGGCATGATAGCATCCGAAGTTCCTTCGATTGGCTACCAAACATACTATGCCTGCGAAGCAAAAACCTTTCCTCAGGGATATACCGATTTTAAAAATGAAAGTATTGAGAATGAACTGATTTCGGTAAAATTTGGAACAGGCGGAATATCATCATTCTATGATAAAGTTCGGAAACAGGAAGTTTTCAAAACAGAAAAATTCTTCGGCGGAGAAGTTATCCAGATGACTGCACCAACGGTAGCCTGGGAAAACCAGGAGCCGGTAACCATGGATGATTTCGATAAAACCAGTATGCACGAGCTTAAAACCATCCGCTCGGTCGAAAGCCCGCTTCGCTACATCATTGAAAAAGAAGCTAAAATGAAATATTTCACCTTGCGCGAACGGTTTATCATCTCCAAATCAACAGGCGAATTGCTTATTGAAGCCGACGTACTAAACTGGTCCGGCGAAAAAGCCAAAGAACTCCGCATTGTTTTCCCGATGAATATGGATAAAACATTCAGCTCAACGTATGATGTTCCGTTTGGCCGTGTTGAAATTGACCGTGGCGACAACGTTGACTTCTCGAATTTGCCCGACAATTACGAATGTCAGTTCTATCCGGCAATCTACGGACGAAAATACCTGCCTTTCCGCGAGGCTGTTAACTGGGTTGATGTTTCAACCGGAACATATAAAGGCTATGGTTGCCTGTTTGCTTCGGATATGACAGTTCACCTTTTTAAAGATGAGACGACTAATCCGGTAGATTATCCGCTTGTTCAGCACGTATTGCTTGCAACCCGCGAAAGCTTTGGCTGGAACCCAAAATATTCGTTTACCCAGGCAGGTTCGCACTCCTATCGCATGGCCCTTTACCTGCACGACGGCAACTGGCGTTATGCACAAAAAGAAGGGCTGGCATTCAATAACCCGCTGACTGCAATTGCAGGAAAAGCTACTCAACCGGTAAGTTCAACACTTCCGGCGAGCCAGAGTTTCCTGAAAGTTTCACCTGAAAATATTGTGGTTTCAACCCTAAAAAAGGCTGAAGACGGGAATGGCTCAATCGTTCGCTTCTACGAAACCGAAGGAAAATTCGCCAAGGCTAAACTTACCGGATTTAAACCCTTCAGCAAAGTTATCCTGACCAGCATGCTTGAATACGACGAAAAAAACTTGCCGGTAAATGCCGACGGAAGCGTGGATATTTCGGTTAAACCTTATGAAATCATTACGATACGAATAAAATAGTCCCTTTTAAAATTAAACACAGCTACGATTAAAGTGGAGACACTGGATTTATTGGATCGTCTCCACTTTATCAAAAAAATGACTAGCAAACCTTAACTAATGCCAATGCTTCAGCAAAAAATAATCGGAGTACTCATTTTTGTCTTTGCATCTTGGTTTGTCGCAATGGCCCAAAACGAACAGCCCAATTTGGTCTCGTCCAAATATGGCGTAAGCTTCGATGCATCTTCTGCCGATTTAAACCCACAATTCTTAGGCCGGCCATCCAACCTTGCGAAGGATATTCTTCAACTGCGATGGGAAGCCAACAACGAAATTGAAGGCGCATGGGTAAGCATCAACTGGCCTAAACCGCAAACCATTAAAGAATTGTGGATCATCGGGAAAGCAAAACCTTACGATATTGTACTCGATCCGTACATGCGAACCGCCAACTATTTGGTTCCACGCAAGATAAACCTGACATTTTCGGATGGAAGTAAACTGGCGGCAGAGCTTCGCCTGAGCGACGATTACCAGATCATTACCCTTCCGGAAGCAAAAACAACACAAACTATCCGCATTCAGGTAGAAAGCGTTTGGGAAGGTTCAGGCAAAAAAAACACCGGACTTTGCAAGGTAAAAGCATTTGCCCAATCGCACGAAGTCGGTTTCCAACCTCATTTTTTTGAATTGTACGATGTAAAAAATAATCAGCCGGTGCAATCGGTAAAACTGGAAATCACCAACCTGGGAAGTTCAGTCAACGATGCTCAATTACAGGTTTCCGACAACGGGAAAGAATTTTGTTCGATTAAGCTGAACGAAATTCCGGAGAATTCGGTCACCATGCAGCAACTCTGGATGCCCATCGTTTACACCGACAAAAAACTGACTTTCAGTATAAAAACAAAAAGTAACCGTTTCCCGAAAAGTCAGCTAATTGAAGTGAAAGCATACAACAAAAATTACTTCGACGGCGGAACAATGAACATCATGATGGCTAACCACAACGATTTGGGTTGGCTCAATACGCAAGCTATAACTGCCGATTACCGCTCGGACGTGTTAATTGCCCCGGCATTGGACATGATGAAAACCAATCCCGATTTCAAATACATGATGGAATCGGTGGAATACCTGAAAGAGTTTCTGGTCAGGCATCCCGAACGAAAAGAAGAATTGGTTCAGCGAATGCACGAAGGTCGTTTCACCTTTGGTGCCAGCTATGTTCAGAATTTACAGGTACATGTTGGTCAGGAAAAACTGATTCGCCAGTTCTACTACGGACGGCGATGGCTCAAAGAAAATATACCCGGTTACGACACACATTATTACATCAATACCGACGTTCCCGGATTCACCTATCAAATGCCGCAAATCCTGAGAAAATCGGGCATCGATTATACCATTCAGGGTCGTTTACCCTGGGGATTCTATTACTGGCAAGGACTCGACGGCACCTCCATTCCCATGTTTGCGTTTCGTTACGGCGATCCCAACGGACTCATGAACCCGATAAACAATACCGGATGGATGAAATTCATTAACGAACGCGAGTATTACTACCAGCCCCGCCAGCTTCCCAAAACCATGCTCTACGATTTTGATACCGATTATCTTCCACCTTGCAAAGACATGCTTCCGTTTGTCGAAACACAGAATGCGACAATGAAACTGTTTGCTGAAAAATGGAATACGCATTATAAAAACGAACCCGATAAACAGATCAATCCACCCAAAATACAATTTATTGAGCCAGAAAGCGCGCTAAAAGAGTTCTTCGGAAACGGCGAACTGAACATCGAAACCATTAAAGGCGACTGGCCGCTGTCGTGGGCTTACTACGACGAACCCGCCAACCGCGAAGGGTTACTTGCCGGGCGAAAAGCCTGCAACATGCTTACCGGTGCTGAAGGATTGTTTGCCGCAATTAAACAGGTAAATCCTTCAGCCAACTATCCACAAAACAAGTTCGACGAAGGCTGGCTGGCCAACTGCTGGCCCGATCATGGCTGGGGCGGCAACCGCGGACCGGTAACTGATAGTTTTTATGTGGCTTCGTACCGTAAATCGGAGGAAATTGCCCGTGCGCTGGTAAAAACGGCTCAGGAACAATTTTTAAAATCCGTTCCGCAACCCGGCAACGACCAAATCCCGGTGGTCGTTTACAATCCTTGCAACTGGGAACGTACAGAATTAGCTTCGTGTACGGTTTCTTATCCTGAAAACTGGAAAGCATTTCAACTGAAAGATGTCCACGGAAATCAGGTACCGTTTGAGCTGGTTTCTAAAACAGAAAATCAATCTCAAACCGAAATCGTACTGCTGGCTGGCAAGATTCCATCACTTGGATATCAAACTTTTTACGCTTCTCAAGCGAACAGTTTCCCCGAAAATAAAACCAATGTTCCGGCAGATTCTATCGAAACCGAACAGGTAAAAATCAGGTTTGGAGCCGGAGGTATTGCTTCCTATTTCGACAAAACAAGAAACCTGGAGATACTGCGAACTGACAAATTTTTCGGTGGCGAAGTCATTCAGTTCACCGCACCAGGCACTGCATGGGAAAAAGTATTGCCGGTGAATATGAACGATTTTGACAAAACCAGCCGGCACGATTTTAAAACCATTCGGACTCAGGAAAGTCCACTTCGTTATATCGTCGAAAAAGAAGCAAAATTCAGCTACTTTACACTACGTGAACGGTTTATCCTGAATAAATTTTCAGGTGAATTGATCGTTGAAGCCGATGTACTAAACTGGACAGGTGAAAAAACACGCGAATTGCGGATCGCATTTCCATTAAAGCTCGACCGGTCGTTTAAAGCCAGTTACGAAATTCCTTTTGGCACCGTTGAAATGGGGCGCGACGAAATTGACTATTCTCTTCTGCCCGAAAACTACGAATGCCAATTCAATCCTGACAAATACGGACGAAAAGACCTTCCTTACCGTGAAGCAGTCAATTGGGTCGATGTTTCTTCGGGCGATTACCAGGGAAAAGGCTGCCTGTTTGCTTCCGACATGACCGTCCATCTGTTCCGCGACGAAACTGCTAATCCGGTTGATTATCCGGTGGTTCAACACGTACTGCTTTCGTCAAGGGAAAGTTTGGCCTGGAATCCGGAATATTCGTTCACTCAGGCAGGATCGCACAGCTACCGCATGGCTTTGTATCCACACCAGGGCGGCTGGCGGGTTGCCTACAAAAACGGACAGGCTTTTAACAAACCGTTAATCGCATTTTCCGGAAAAGGAAGCGGAGCCACGACCTTCCCAACGGCTCAGAGTTTTCTAAAGGTTGAGCCATCCAACATCATCATTTCGGCAATGAAACAGGCTGAAGATGGTAATGGAACCATTGTCCGGTTTTATGAAGCCGAAGGTAAATTCACCAAAGCAAAGATCAGCGGATTTAAACCTTTTAGCAAAGTTACCCTAACCGATATGATTGAATATGACGAAAAAAACCTGCCAGTGAATGCCGATGGTAGCGTGGAAGTTTCGGTAAAACCATGGGAAATCATGACAATACGAATACAATAACCAACTAAACTATGAACCACAGAGAACGAATTTTATCAGCAATTAATCACCGGCAGCCCGACCGCATTCCTTTGGATCTTGGAGCAACACCCAGCTCGGGTATATCGGTAGTAGCATACCAAAATCTGGTTAACCACCTGGGTTTATCAAACAAGAAAAATCATGCGTATGATGTGATCCAGCAGGTTACTCAGCCTGAAATGGAATTGCTCGACTTATGGGGCGTGGATGTATTCGATATCGGTCGTTTTTTTAACACCGACGAAAATTACTGGCACGAACTGGAGCTCATTAAAGGCTATCCTGCCTTGTACCCCAAATGGTTCACCCCGGAAATGCAAGCTAACGGCGTTTTGCTGGCTTCCGGAAAATGCGGCGAGATGATCGGGAAAATGCCGGTCGGTGCGACCTTCTTCGATCAGCTAATTTTTCCTTATGCCGATGCTTATCCTGAAAATTATAAGAATCTGGGATTCGACATGTCGCGCACCGTTTGGGGTGGTTTTGGCTTCACTCCCTTCGACCGCATCGACGAACCCAACTTCTGGACTTCACTTCGTGAAAAAGCTCTGGAAGCCCGCGCCAATACCGATCGCGCACTTTTAATCGGTGTGGGATGCAACCTCTTCGAATGGGGAACTTTCCTTCGCCGGATCGACAATTTTCTGATGGATTTGTACATGGAACCAGAAAATGTACATCGTTTGCTCGACGCGCTTCTGGAACGCCATCTTGAATTTCTGGCTAAAGTGTGTGAGTCAGTAGGCGATATTGTTGACATCATCAAATTTGGCGACGACCTGGGAACCAATACAGGTCCGCTGTTCGACACCGAAACCTATTGTGAGTTTTTCAAGCCACGCCACCAAATGATGTGCGACTTTGTGAAAGCACATTCTTCGGCACATACCATGCTTCATTCATGCGGCGGCATTTACGAGCTGATTCCGCACCTGATCGAGGCGGGTTTTGAAATACTGAATCCGGTACAAATCAATGCGATCAACATGAACCCGGCTGATCTGAAACGAGAATTTGGCAAAGACCTGACATTCTGGGGAGGCGGCGTTAACACCCAAAGTATCCTGAACCGGGCAACACCTCAACAAGTGAAAGATCATGTAAAACAGAACCTCGAAGTTTTTGGCAAAGACGGTGGTTATGTGTTCAATACCATTCACAACATCATGCCCGATGTTCCTGCCGAAAACCTGGTCGCCATGATCGAAACCTTGCAGGAGTTCAGGTAGAAAGGCAAAAGTAAAAAAGAAAAAGGCAGAAGGCAGAAGTACAAAATAGGACGCAGAAATGAACAATATTATAATCCTAAGCGAAACCTATTCCTTGCCGTCTGCTTTAGCTGACGGATTAAATCATAACTAATATAAAATGAACCGATTACTACTTATACTCCTTTTTATTTCACAGCTTGTTCTGGCGCAAAACCCGGAACAGGTTCGGCTGGAAACACTCAATCCTGCGGCAGTGAAACCCAATTCCGGCGAACTGAAAACCAACAAAAGTTTTGGTGGAAATCAGCTGAACATCAACGGGACTGGCTATGCAAACGGGCTAGGCGTTCAGGCCAACAGCGAGATCACCTACGAGTTGGATCAAAACTTCCAAAAATTCACAGCTACAATCGGACTCGATAACGAATTAAAAATCTACAACGAAAAAACCGGACTCTGTTTTCAGGTTTTTGGCGACGGAAAAAAGCTGTTCGACAGCGGAAAACTGACCAACGAAAGTCAGGCGATGAACATCGACCTCAATATTCAAGGCATTGACATTCTGAAACTAGTAGTTCAACATTCAGGCGAAAAAATGCGCCACGGACATGCTGACTGGGTCAATCCAATGCTAATCCGGGCTACCGAAAAGCAAGTGCCTCCTGCATTACCGGCAAAATACGAGGTGAAATCCAAATCCATTGAACTTAGCTTGTCGGACGATGGGCAAATTACCGGAGTAAAACTCGGAAAAAATAAATTGTTTTATGCACTGAAAGGCCACACAGAACTGGCTCTTTGCAAAAGAACAACTGACGTTTCAGCTAAAAAACTGGACAACGGCGGAATTGAGTTCAGCTATTCGCTCGAAAAGGAACTGGCAAACGAAAAATGCAACGTTACCGAACGCTATTACCCTACCGAAAACAGCATCCGATGGGAACTTGAGATTAAAGGAAACAGCACTCCCTGGACCAGCCCAATCAACAGCGCGTTTTATTGGCCCAAAACAAAAACAACCCAAATATGGCTCCCATGGGGAAATCCGGATGGAAAAGCCATTAAAGCCGAATGGGATCGTGAATTTGAATGGCAGGATCCATTGGTTTCTGTTCCATTTTACAACCAGACATTTAACTTCGGAATGCCCGACTATCCGGAAGGAAACCGCGGTTACGTAGCCTACGATGGCAATACCATGTCGATTCCCATGATTACGGTTTCCGATCCGGGGAAAGACATAGCACTGTCAGTTATTTGCTCACCAAAAGACCGGATTCTGTTCGAAAATCTGGATATGACCAACTTCGGCGACTTCAAATTTTCGCGCCAGTATAACCGCATCAGCAGCGATCGGATTGTTCAGTTTTCAGCCGACCTGGTCGCACACTCTGCCGATTGGCGTGGTGGTCTTCAATGGATAACCAATACCTATCCCGAATATTTTAATCCGGCGCTGCCATTGGCTGATGAGATTGCCGGTTGCGGTTCCTACTCGTCATACGAAGGACCGCTGGAAGCTGCCCGCTTTCAGAAAATGGGCTATCGCCTCAACTGGAAAGCCAGCTTCGACTTCCCATACATGGGTTTGTTCATTCCTCCTGTGAAAAGTTCGTCAGAAAAATGGACCAAATTTAATGCCTGTTCCGATGGAAAATGGAACGGAAAAAGCGAACAAACATCGGTTGATCAGCTCAATAAATACGGCGAACAAATGCGTTCGATGGGCTTCTATGTACTCGACTATTTTAACATGACTGAAATAGGCTATGAGTTACGCGGAATTGATGCTCCTGATCCTAAGACACTCGGGAACGATGAACTTTGGAAAAACCCCAAAGCATTCATCCAGAAAAATTTAAGCGAAGCTGTATTGATGACCAACTGGAAAGGCTATCCATTTTTGGGCGGAAATCCACTGTTCACCTGGGGCGATGCCGTGATTACCGATCCGGGTGACCCAGCCTATCAGAAATTCCTGATCACTCAGGCCGACCAGCTGATCCGCCACATGAAGTTTTCTTCCGGAATATGTATCGACCGTACCGATCACACCCGCGCATTCAACACACGAAGCGACGACGGCATTACCTGGTGGCACGAAAAACCCGCCCGCGCACTGGTTAACAGTTGGAAAGAAACGCTCGAAAAAGTGTCGGAAAAATTTCATCAGGCCGGAAGAGTGGTATATGTCAACGACCACAATCACCGCATCGATATGATGAAAGACATCGACGGTTTTTACGACGAAGCCGGACATTTGGGAACTTCGCTTAACAACACGGCGTTCCTTGCACTGCGTAAACCCATTGTAACCTGGACAGCCTCAACTAAAACACTGGGAAACAATCCGGACAACTATTTCCAAACCTTGCTTTACATGGGCGTTTTTCCAACAGCACCGGTTACCGGAAACGACCACACCATTGTTCCCGACCCTACCACCGATTCCTATTACCTGCAATACGGACCTCTTCTGAATTTATTGCGTGGGAAAAAATGGGTTCTCGAGCCGCATGTTCTTCAGGTTGAAAACAATGCAGCCAAAGCCAATCTGTTTAAGGTTCCCGAAGGTTTGGTAATGCCGGTTGTATTTGCCACCACTGAAAATCCGGTAAAAATAAAAATTGCCCGTTCTGCTGAAATTGGAAATCTGGTAAGTGCAACGGTATTAAGTCCCGATTCGGAAAAGGAAACGCCAATAAAAATCGTTGCAGCGAAAGGATATTACGAACTGAATGTTCCGGCAGGAAAAAGAGGCGTAATGGTGAAAATAAGGCAAAAGAAATAAAGGCAAAAGGTAAAAGTAAAAAGGTAAAAGTAAATTGCAGATGAATAGTTACAGAAACGACAATGGCTTGAATGGCCAACATACACCAGTTCGAGGAGAGACCTATGCCGTCTCCGCCAGCTGGCGGATAGCTGACGGATTAAAGGCAACTAAAAAATTCAACATTTCCCCTCTTTGCAAAGGAGTTCGTGGACGGCTTCTGGCTCTTTTGATCAGCCTTGTCCTTACCCTTAATCTGGCCGCACAAACACCCCAGCCAACGGACAAATGGGGAAAAAACTCATTCATTTCCGAAGCTTCTTCTACGCTCAACGGAACAAAACCACTGGCAAACTGGATATGGGATTCAGGAGCAGAAAACCCACAAAACTATTACCTGCTGGTTCGTAAATCGTTTACCCTGAAAAGTAAGCCAACTCAGGCAAAAGCCTATATTTCGGCATTTGCATCG
>Ga0209098_1002127_pt1 | contig 17848 bp, 14 predicted proteins | sample AD_JPNHW1_MetaG_FD_184429 | JGI IMG/M metagenome (GOLD analysis project Ga0209098, IMG submission 184429) | Active sludge microbial communities of municipal wastewater-treating anaerobic digesters from Japan - AD_JPNHW1_MetaG (SPAdes) (version 2) | ecosystem: Engineered > Bioreactor > Anaerobic... | reverse complement strand
TGAGCAAATCCATCAGGATTTTGATGATATCTGGAACCTTTTGCGCGACAACGAGTACCAAGTACCCGAAGGGCGTGACCGCTCGATGGAATTTTCTGATTCGTTTTGATTTTTTTCCGGGTGCGCGCAGCGCACAGAGCGCCATCGGCCGCGCGTCGCGGAAAACCACGGGACGCCAGCCGAGACGCGTATACGCGATAAGTCGGTTATTGAAGCTTGATGTTCGAAAGGCTCTCGAGATTAACCGGCGTCTTCGCCGCGGCGCGGTTCTCGCTCTGGATCGCCTCGTACACCTCTTGACGGAATACCTTGACGGTCTTTGGCGCCTCGACGCCGATTTTTACCTGATCGCCCCGTATCTCGATAATCGTGATCGAGACGTCCTCGCCTATCATGATCTTTTCGTTCATCTTCCTCGACAGTATCAGCATCAGCGCCCCCTGCCGGCGGAACTTTCCGCCACAAGGTCGTGCTTCGTCTGCCACCGGGGATCGGTGAGGATAGCCTGAAGGCCCTCGTTGTTCTCGCGATTAATAATCAGCGGTCCCTGCAGGTTCGCGGTTATCGGGCCGCCGTCCGTGGGGATCGTGATGAGCGCGAACACGAGAACGTCCGACGGAGAGGCGATCTTGAGCGGCGCGAGGAGCGAGTCCTCGATGTCGATCTCGTAATCGGGCCTGAAGAGAAACGGGTCGATCGCGAGAAACGCGAGCTCGGGTTTCTCGGTCGACTGAATCCAGATAAACGGTTTTTGCTCCGCGTCGATGAGCGCGAAGGAGTGATACTGCCCAAAGCCATAAAAACCCTGCGCGAGGTTTATCAGTTGCTTTTCGAGGATAGTCACGCGGCCCATGGCCTTAGTCTCGATTTCCATTGATTGCACCTTACTTGATATAGTTCAGCAGGGTATTCGAGTACAGCTTTCCCGCCGTGCTCAGCGTCGCCTGCTGCGTGTACTCGTACATCTTAAGGTCTGTGACCGCTTTTGTAAAGTCGATATCCGATTCTCGGGACTCGGCTGCGGTCACGTTTACCTGCTGCGCGTCGATGCGCGCCATCGTCAGCTCGGAGCGCTCGAAGCGCGATCCGATCGAGGCGAGGCGCGTCGAAAGGTTGTCGATGCCGCCGTCGATCGCGCCGAGGATCCTTCCGCCGATCGCCTCCTGGTCGCCGGAGGCGAGCGCGTCCCGGAGCGCGATGACCGCGTCGAACATGGAGCCGCCCGACATGCGAACGGAGTTCGCGATGTTATAAGGCGGCTTTTGATCGGGCTTGACCATCCCGAGGGACGCGAGGACGTCGCCGCCCGTCCCGTCCTTGAGCCACAGCTGGCGCGAGTCGGTCGTTTCGATATTGAGGCCGTTCGTAACCGGGTCAAGGTACGCCTTGACGCCGGCGCCCGAGTCGTTGATCTTCGATATGATCGAGTAAACGTTGTCGCCCGCGGTTAAGGGCACGTTCACGCCGTCGACCTCGATCGAGGTGTCAGCCTTGACCGCGAAATTCGTCGCGTTTACCTCGGAGAAGAGAGTCTGCCGCTCGGCCCAAAACGCGCGGTTTCCGGCCTCTCCCGTCTTGAGATAGGACTGCTCGTCGATCTCGACGTCCTTTCCCTGAATCGAGCCGTTATAGCGGACCTGCGTGATGACCTGATTTCCCGCGCCGTCCTTGTCGCCGAGCACGGTCTCGAAGGGCTCGGTGAAGCTCTTCGTTCCCGAGAACAGCCTGACGCCGTCGGGACCGGTCGCGTTTCCGTTCGACACGAGTTCCTTGAGGAGCTCGTCGACCTCGGCTCCGATATTCTTGAGATCGCCCGGGGTATAGGTCCCGTTCGCGCCGGTGACCGCGAGCTCGCGGACGCGCTGCATGACCTGAAGGGACTGGTTCATGTAGCCCTCGGTAATCTTGAACTGGTCATTGAGCGTCTTCGCGTTCTTCTCGAAGCGGTCGAGCCGGGCAAGGTACGACTGATAGCGCACCGAGTGGCCCGCGGCGAGCGGGTCGTCCCTGAGGTTAAGATTCTTTCGCTGGCTCGAGATGCTGTTATTGGTGTCGCTCACGCGCGATTCCTGCCTGCGGAGCGAGAATTGCGTGTCCGTGTGCTGTAGGTTGCTGCTGATCCTTCTCATTCAGGTTCTCCTTACACGCCCATGCGGTTTATCACCGTGTCGAGCATGTCGTTTTGCGTCGAGATGAACTTCGCCGCCGCGTTGTACCCGTGCTGGAATTTGATGATGTCGGCGAGCTCCTCGTCGACGTTCACGCCGGATATGGAATCGCGCATGTCGCGGAGTTCCTTCATGATCGCGACCTGGGTGTCGAGCGACCGCGAGGCCTGCTCGCCCTTTAAGCCGGCATTCGTGATCGTGTCCGCGAAGAAATCGTCGAAGGTTCGGGTGCTGCCCACCATGACCGCGGAGTTTCTGATCGCGGCGATCGCGACGGCCGCCCGGTTGTCGCCGGGATTGACCGTACCGTCGTCGTTCGGAAAGCCGGCCGCGATCGTGGTCACGTCGTTCGAGATTTGCTTATTGATCTCCATCCATCCGGCGGGATGCGCGATCGGCGAGACCGCGTACTGAAGATCGCCGCCCGAAAGCGCCACGTTCGCGTCGGCGCGGTCCCAGGCGTACGCGCCTTCGGCGCCGGTGCCCTTGAGCACGCCCGCGTACCCGGCGAGGAAGCGGCCCGAGTCCTCCATGTGCCTGATGACGAAATCGGGATTCTGCTTGTCCTGCGCGGTCGTCCCCTTCATGACGAGGCGGCCCTCGCGGTCGAGGCTCGCGACGACCTCCGCTCCCGAGTTGTTGATGCGCGCGACGACGTCCGAGACCATGTCGGTCGGGTGATAGGGAACGCTTACCGTGCCGGTGGGCGCGGAAAGGGTTATCGTTCCCTCGAGACCGACCTGCTCGCGCGCCGAGAGCTTATTCGCGCCGGTCACGCGATAGATATACGATGAGTCGTATTGCCCGTCGCCGTTTCGGTCGTAGTTGCCCGCGACGTTATTGATGAAATTCTGCTCGGTGAAGAAATCGACGCCGGTCTTTCCGTTCGCGCCGGTTCCGTCCTTATGGATGTCGTTCACGAGGTCGACGAAGGTCATCGTCATGGTGTCGAGTTTCTGCACCTCGTCGCGGAAGTCCTTGTCGCGCAGCTCGATGAGCGCGCCGAGCTTGCCGCCCGTGAACTCCGCGCGGTTGCCGTTTTCCTTCCAGACGACCTCGGCGTACCCGTCGTTCTCCGGCCCCGTCTTGAGGTCGAAGGTCCGGTAGCTCTTGCCCTGCACGAGCTCGAGGCCCGCGGTATGGATGACGTACTCGTCGGGGTCGCGCTGGTCGGTCGTGATGTTGATGAGCCCGGATAGCTTCTCGGTCAAAAGGTCCCGCTGGTCCATGAGGTCGTTCGGGCTATCGCCCATCGCCTTAACCTTGACGATCTCCTCGTTGAGCGCGGCGATCTGGCGCGCGTAGTCGTTCACCTGCTTGGTGACGCCCTCGATGTCGCCGTTGATCATGTCGCGCACGCCCTGTAGGCCGCGGTACTGCTGATGGATCGCGTCAACGAGCGTCTCGCCGCGGGAGAGCACGGCCTGCCGGGACGCGCGGGACTCGGGGTATACCGAGAGCTCCTGCCATGAGTCCCAGAACTGGTCCATGCGCGTCCTGACCGAGGTGTCGGCCGGCTCGTTATAGATCTGCTCCATCATCAAAAGGTAATTGTCCTTCGTCTTCCAGTATCCCTCGCCGTTCGACTGCCCGACGATGCGCTGGTCGAGGAGCTCGTCCCTGAGCCGGCGTATCGACTCGACGGAAACGCCCTGGCCGATCTGCCCCGGGGTTTCCGCTCGCGAAAGGTCGGGACGATAGAGGGGATCGGTCGCCTTCAGCTCGACCCGCTGGCGCGAGTATCCCTCGGTCGAGGAATTGGATAGGTTATGGCCCGCGGTCTGGATCGCCTCGCTGTGCGCGAAGAGGCTCCGCTTTCCCATCTCTATGCCGGTAAACGTGGACGACATGATTCGCTCCTTATCAGAATGAACGGTTTAAGACGAGGCTCTCGACGTTTGAGGAAACGATGCTTCCTTTCCGCGAATAGATCTTCGTCTTCCGTCCGGGCAATACGGTCTCAAGCATGCCGGTGATCACGGCACGCGCGTTCGATATATAGGTATTAAAGACGTCGTTCTCGGTCTTCGAGAGGAGTAAAAGCCGCTTCATCTCGCGGAAAAGCTCGTTCGTCCGCGCGCGGGTCTCGGCGTCAAGCGTCGCCGTAACGGCGTAAAAGTCGCGCGAGCCTTCGGCCTTCGGGGAGAGCGCCTTTGCCGAGGAGATCCGCTCGTCCTCGAGCCGCGTGAATATCGTCGCGTAGGTCTCGGACTCGGAGGTTTCCTTCTGGAGAAGGACCCAGTCGCGCACGAGCACGCTTTCGTACATCCGCTTCTGGCACGCGTAGAGCGCCTGCAGGACGGAGATTTCGTTCCGGAGAATTTCCTCGAGTCGCGCCGATGCGGTGGTTTTGTTGTCCATGGTAAAAACTCCTTCATCTCATTATCGGTACGCGGGTATCAAACTGAACGGAAATCGACCCCCATCCTTGACTTTTTTCGCTCGTTCTGGCACTATTGCCCACGTCAGTTTTCATGGTGCCTGTAGTTCAGGGGTAGAGCGCCAGATTGTGGATCTGGTTGTCGTGGGTTCGAAACCCACCAGGCACCCGACGGGTCCCTTGGCGAGCCACTAGGCGAACCGAGGCCCATCGCGCTTCGTAGGAAGAAAGCATGCGCCCGTAGCTCAGCTGGATAGAGCGCCGGACTTCGAATCCGAAGGTCGCAGGTTCGACTCCTGTCGGACGCAAAAAAAGTCAAAAGGGACTCAAAACCCGATTGACAAAAAAAACGGTTTGCTGTATAACAAATAACCGTAACGGATGCAGACGCTGCCGCAAAACAGTAACGATTGCAAACGTGAAAACGGGCCATTAGCTCAGCTGGTAGAGCAACAGACTCTTAATCTGTGGGTCGAAGGTTCGATCCCTTCATGGCTCAGATCGAACGGAATACGGCGTGGTTGACACGAAAAAAGCCGTTCGATAGTATGCTGTCACTTGCGATGCGCGGTTTCCCGACGGGGAGTATCGCGAAAACAAGCGAGAGTGGTGGAATTGGCAGACACGCCAGACTTAGGATCTGGTGCTTCGGCGTGAGGGTTCAAGTCCCTCCTCTCGCAGTTCCTCCGCTACAAAGTACAACAATTTGATTTTGCGGGAATAGCTCAGTGGTAGAGCGCGACCTTGCCAAGGTCGATGTCGCGGGTCCGACTCCCGTTTCCCGCTCTTACTCGGAAAGCGATTCGGTAAAATCCGGATCGCTTTTTTTTTCATTTATGGCAATTACCAGGCTAACCCTAAGGCCTGAGACTTTACAGTATCAAGAGGATGTCCACATGAATCTGAACAAGCACTTTACCAAGCTTGACAAGTCCCGCGTGCAGCTCGACGTTACCATCGGCAAGGACGAGATCGCGAAAACCTATCAGGAACTTCTCCAGAAGTATTCCAAGACCATACAGCTTCCCGGCTTTCGCAAGGGCAAGGTTCCCGTCGCCGTGCTCGAGAAAAAATACGGCGAGGCGCTCAAGGGCGACGCCGCCGGCGACATCATCGAAAAGGCGCTCGGGGAGATTTTCGAGACCGCGAGCGAGTACGAGCGGCCGCTTCCCTATTCCCAGCCGGTCATGGACAAGACGCCCGAATTCGACGTCGCGAAGGACCTTTCCTTCACCGTAACCTACGACTCCTTCCCCGAGGTCAAGCTCGGCGCCATCGACGGCTTCAAGATCGAGGTTCCCCAGGTTACCGTCGGCGACGCGGAGATGAAAGAAGAGCTCGAGGCGATTCGCGAGCGTAACGCCATCGTCGTCGACCGCAACGACTCAGACAAGGCCGAAAAGGACAACGTCGCGACCGTCAACTACTGCGAGCTCGACGATGCGGGTGCCGTCATCCCCGGCACCGAGCGACAGGACTTCGTGTTCACGATCGGCACCGGATACAACATCTTCAAGTTCGACGACGAGGTCACCGGCATGAAAAAGGGCGAGACCAAGGATTTCACCAAGAAATTCCCCGCCGACTTCGAGGACAAGGACATCGCAGGCAAGACCAAGAAGATCCGCGTTACCCTCACCGCGCTCAAGGCGCGCAACCTCCCCGACCTTGACGACGAGCTCGCACAGGACGTGAGCGAGAAGTACAAGACCCTCGACGACCTCAAGGCCGACATCAAGAAGAACATGGAGACCGCCCTCGAGAACAAGCTCAAGGAAATCAAGTCGAACGCCCTCCTCGAGAAGATTATCGAGAAGAACGCCTTCGAGCTCCCCGAGACCATGATCGCCGCCGAGCTTGAGTCCCGCTGGCAGATGCTCGCCCAGCGCTTCCGCACCGACGTGAAGCAGCTCGAGAAGCTCATCGTTTCCTCCGGTCAGACCAAGGAGTCGATGCTCAAGGAATGGCGCGGCGAGGCAGAGAAAATGCTCAAGAGCCGGGTCATCGTCGAGATTCTCCTCAAGGATCGCGATATCGCCGTCACCCCCGACGAGGTCGAGGCCGAATACGCGCGCATGGCAACCGGCGCCGGGATTTCCGTCGACGAGGTGAAAAAACACTATGCGGACGCCCGCCGAAAAGAGTATCTTATAGACGACATCAAGGAGCAGCGCCTCTACGCGCAGCTCCTCGAGAAGTGCACGCTTTCCAAGGGCGATAAGGTAGCCTTTGCAGATCTCTTCAAGAACGAGCAGTAACCATGAACGAACAAATGAACAATCTGGTCCCCTACGTCATCGAGCAGACCGGTAACGGCGAACGGTCGTACGACATCTTCTCGCGGCTTCTCAAGGACCGAATCGTGTTCATTGACGGCGAGATAACCGACGCCACCGCCGACCTCGCCGTGGCGCAGCTCCTTTTCCTCGATTCGCAGAATCCCGAGAAGGACATCAATCTTTATATCAATAGCCCCGGCGGCTCCGTTACCGCGGGGCTCGCGATCTACGACACCATGCAGCAAATCCGCTCCGACGTGCAGACCTTCTGCCTCGGGCAGGCGGCGAGCATGGCGGCCATACTCCTCGCGGGCGGCACGGCGGGCAAGCGCAACGCCCTTCCCTCCTCGCGCGTCCTCGTCCACCAACCCTGGGGCGGCGTGCAGGGACAGGCCGTCGACATCGGCATCCAGGCGCGCGAGATCGTCAGGCTCAAGAAGCTCACGATCGAGTATTTCGCGTTCCACACCGGGAAGACCGAGGCGGAGGTTTCGCGCGACATGGAGCGCGACTACTTCATGTCCGCCGAGGAAGCCTGCCAGTACGGCATCGTCGACCAGGTGATGCAGAGGAGGAAGCATGGCAAAGCTCAGAAATGACAAGGAACAGACCTGCTCCTTCTGCGGCAAGAACGCCGACTCGAGCCGACGCATAATCGCCGGCCCGGGCGTTTTCATCTGCGACCATTGCGTCGATGTGTGCCGCGGCATCCTCGACGAGGAAAACCAGCAGCTCTCCACGGAGTTCACCGGCGATATCCCGACCCCGAAGGAAATGAAGGCGCACCTCGACCAGTACATCATCGGTCAGGAGCAGGCGAAGAAAGCCCTCTCGGTCGCGATCTATAACCACTACAAGCGCATCGCGAACCCCTCGAAGGCGCCCGAGGACGTCGTCATCGAGAAGTCGAACGTGCTCCTCATCGGACCGACCGGATCGGGCAAGACCCTCCTCGCGCGCACGATCGCGCAGAAGATGAAGGTCCCCTTCGCGATCGCCGACGCCACGACGCTCACCGAGGCCGGCTACGTCGGCGAGGACGTCGAGAACATCCTCCTCAAGCTCATCCAGAACGCGGGCGGCAACATCGCGTCCGCCGAGCGAGGGATCATCTATATCGACGAGATCGACAAGATCGCGCGCAAGGGCGAGAACGTCTCGATCACTCGCGACGTATCGGGCGAGGGCGTCCAGCAGGCGCTCCTCAAGATCATCGAGGGAACGACCGCGTCCGTGCCCCCGCAGGGCGGCAGGAAGCACCCGAACCAGGAGATGATCAAGATCGATACGACGAACATCCTCTTCATCTGCGGAGGCGCGTTCGTCGGCCTCGAGAAGATGATCGAGGCGCGCGTCGCGCAGCACCCGATGGGATTCGGCGCCGACATCAAGCTCCAGAAGGAACGCAACCTCCAGGAGCTCTACGATCAGCTCAGCCCCGACGACCTCATCAAGTTCGGCATGATCCCTGAGTTCATCGGCCGCCTGCCGATCACCGTGGCGCTCAACGAGCTCGTCCGCGACGACCTGCGGCGCATCCTCACCGAGCCCAAGAACGCGATCGTCAAGCAATTCCAGGCGTCGCTCGACATCGATAAGGTCGAGCTCGTGTTCGAGGAAGACGCGATCGACGCGATCGCCGATCTCGCGATCAAGCAGAATACCGGCGCGCGCGGGCTTCGCGCGATCGTCGAGAAGATGATGATGGAACTGATGTTCGAGATTCCCTCGATCGAGGGTAACAAGCGCGTGGTCATCACGAAGGACGTCGTGGAAAAGGCGCAAAAGCCGCAGATCGAGCAGGCCGGCCAGAAAACGGCCTAAGGCAAGGCTCAGGCTACTTCCAAAAAAACTCGCGCGATACAACGCCGCGAAAGAAATAAGCTCCGGGGAATATGCAAATCCCGGGGCTTTTTTTTTAATTTTCACAAAGACGCGCTGATGAGAAAATCCGATACGAACGTACGGCTTTACGCTACTCGACGACCGAGGCGACGCAATCGAGGGTAGCCGAGGCGCTTTGCCGCCAATCGAAATTCGTCACCCACTTGAGCCCCGAGTCGATGAGCCCGTTTCTGAGGGTATCGGTCTCGCCCGAAGGGACCTTCACGATCCGCGCGATGGCGTCCGCGATCTCCTCGGGGTTATTCTGATCGAAATAGATCGCCGATTCCCCCGCGATCTCGGGCAGCGCGCCCGCGCGCGCGCAGGCGACGGGAATGCCGCACGCCATCGCCTCAAGGACCGGGAGCCCGACCCCTTCGGCCGCAGACGGGAAGATGCACGCGTCAGAGGCCGCGTAGAGCTCGGGCAGGTTCTGATGGGGGAAATACCCGGTAAGGAGGATATCCGAAGCGACCGGGGACTTGATGACCTCGCGATGCACCATCTCGGCGTTGAGCCCGTCCGCGCCCGCGAGGACGAGGCGATGCGGCAGGCCCGTCCGCTGCTTGAAGATCGCGAACGCCTTGATGAGCTCCACGTGGCATTTTGAGGGATACGCGACCCGGGAGGCGTAGATGATGTACGGCCGCCTGATCGAGAAGGGATGGATGAGCACGGCCTCGGTCAGGGATTGCTGACGGGGATAAAAAAGGCTCGTGTCGATGCCGTTATGGATTACCGTGATCCGCGACTCCGGAATGCGGAGGTTCACGAGGTCGTCCCTGATGAAGCGGCTCGCCGCGATGATCCGGTCGACATTCTTGAGCTGCATCTTGAAAAGGTTCGCGATGAGCCCGTCGTCGGAGTTCTTCCAGGTATCGGAGAGGATATCCTGGACGACGGTCACGGCGGGAACGTCGAATTTTACCGGGAGAAGCCTGACGCCGGACGGAAAGAGCGCCGCGTCGTATTTTTGCTTTCGCGCGAAGGAGGGAAACCCGGTAATGTGCCAAAAGCGCTCGGCGAGCTGGCTATCGGAAACCGCGACGCCCGTATACGAGACCGAATCGAGCCCGGAGGTATAGGTAAAACGGTCCAATTCAGGGCCGAAAAGATCAATTGAATGTTCCGATTGCGGAAGGTTGCGTACCAGCGAAAGGACGTAGGCCCCGATTCCGGAACGGCCGTGATCGCAACCAAAAGTATCGATACCGATTTTCAACAGCATCCCCCGTTTTACGGATATAACGGGTTATTATAGCACTTTTCCGACCATTATGCTATCCTCAATTCCATGAATACCTTCTCCGAGCTTTCCGTACCAACAGAACTCTGCGCTGCTCTCGAAAAACGCGGCATTACCGTCCCGACTGCCGTCCAGCGCACGGTGATCCCGGCCCTTACCGCGGGGGAAAGCATCCTTTTCCAGTCGGAGACCGGAACCGGAAAGACCCTTTGCTATCTCCTTCCCGCGTTCATGAAATGCATGAGCGACGCCGGAAAGGATAGCCCGAAGATACTCGTCATCGCGCCAACCCACGAACTCGCCTCCCAGATAAAGACGGAGGCGGTGACCCTCGCGCAGGACTCAGGGCTCCCGATAACCGCCGCGCTCTGCATCGGCGGCGCGCCCCTGAAGCGGCAGATCGAGATGCTCAAGCAAAAGCCGACCCTGCTCGCCGGCGGCCCCGCGCGCATCCTGGAGCTCATTCGTTTAAAAAAACTTTCCGTCCGCGGCATTCAAACGGTCGTAATGGACGAAACCGACCGCATGCTCTCGCCCGAGATGCGCGACATCCTCGCCGAGCTTCTTTCGGTCATGCCGAGCGATGCCCAGTTCATCGCCTGCTCCGCGACGCTCAGTAAGTATCACGCGTCCCTTCTTGAAAGAATGATCCCCGCCCAAAGGGCACGCGCGGACGCCGAGCCCAAGCCCGAGGGAAAGGCCCCGTCGCATCGCTTACGCCTCATCTCGCTCCCGCCCGAGGAGGTGCTCAGGCGCAACATCGCGCATTGGGCGTTTTACAGCGAGGGGCGCGATAAGATCGAAACCTTGCGAAGATTCCTCGTCGCCGAAAAGCCCGCGAAGGCGCTCGTCTTCACGGCGATCGCCGGCCAGGTCGAGAATATCGCGGCGCAGCTCCGGTATAAGAAGGTTCCGTGCTCGGCGCTCTACGCGAAGCTCGATAAGCTCGAGCGGAAGAAAAACATGGATGATTTCCGCGCGGGCAGGACGACGGTGCTCGTCACGAGCGACCTTGCCGCGCGGGGACTCGATATCCCGAACGTGACCCATATCATCCAGCTTGACGTGAACGAGAACGAGGACTTTTTCATCCATCGGGCGGGACGAACCGCGCGCGCGGGAAAATCGGGGATTAACGTGATCTTCGGCGACGAGCGCGAACTCAGGAACCTCGCGCGCATCGAGAAAAAGCTTGGGATCGTGGTGTATCCCAAGGTGCTCTACGGAGGGAAGGTCAGCGAGCCAGAGCAATTCGACGACGACGGAGAGGACCCCGCCGAGACCGAACGCTGATCTCTCAACTCTGAGCTAAACCGGCACCGACGCGCGCTTTCTCTTCGCGTCGGCTCCTATCCGCTTATCATTAAAAGAAGTACTGAAATCCCGCGCTGATGTAATTATTGTACACGGTCCCAACGGCGTCCTCTCGCCAATTGGCGAGCTTCTTCGCGGCCGCGGCCTTGATCGTCTCGTCATCGGCTCCCTCGAGACTCTCATCGTGCGCGTAGATCTCGCTCGTGACGTCGGGATTGATGTTCATCTCGAAGCGATAGCCGAACTTGAAGAGCATGTGACCGCCGGTCTTGAGTATCGGGAGCCTGCACGCCACGTCGAAGCCCGTTTGCCAAATGTATTGGATCGTTTCCTGGGTCAGGAACGGCGTCGAGTAGAAGTACGCGTGGCCGGCGTCCGATCCCGACGAATTTCGGATTGACCCGTCGGTCACGTACGATCCTTTGCCGGTCAGGTATTCCTTCACCCAGTCGTACCCGATGTCCTCGTTCACGTTCGCGTGCCTGATGAGCGTTCCGACGAAATCGACGTCGACGTCCTCAAGCGGCCGGATCTTGATCTTGAGGTTTATGCGATCGGAGTTCGGGTCGAGCGCGGCGCCGAAGCTCTCTCCCGCCTGGGTGTAGTTTTGGTAATTGGGCTCGCTCGTGTCGAGGTCCTCGCTCCCCTTATGGCTATAGGTATACGGCGTGACCATCGTGTAGTTCAGCGAGATGAGCGTGAAGAGCCCCGACTTCCGCGGCGCGTAGGATGCGCCGATCTGCCCGGCGATTCGCCACTTCGTATCGAATTTCAGTTTCACGAGATCGTTAAAGCTCAAATCGTCGGCGTTCAGGACCCCGTCGATCTTGAGTCCCTCGATCGGCTTAACGGTGAACATCCCGCCGATGTAGTTGTTATCCGCGAAGCCGGTATTCCCCTGGCTGATCATGTACGGCGAAAGCGGGAGGATATAGAGGGGATCGAACCGACCGCCGTAGATGACGGATTCGAGGATCGAAACCGAAAGCCATTCGTAGGGATGATAGTCGATCGAGTGGATCGAAACGAATTTCTCGGGGTAATACTTATCGGGATCGTCGTCAGCGGTCGCGGACAGGGTATAGAACGAGACGTTAAGGCCCCATGGGTTCCGGTAGAACGCGAAATCGAGCTGCCCGGTATGGAGCGCCTGGGGACCGACGATGATCCCATCATAATGGAAGGGGCCCCAGGAACCGCGCATGAGCCCGGCGTTGAGATAGTAATCGGGCGTGCCAATCGCGATCGATGAATTGACCGAAGGAAGGATCCACATCGGGCCTGCCTTCGCGTTGTCCTCGACGATATCCTTCGCAGAGCCCTGTCCCGCGGGGATAAGCTCCTCGGAGCGGAGCTTGTTCGTGGCCCATCCGTCGACGGAGACGCTCGCCGATACCTTTTCCGACATGAAGAAGTTAAGATCGATCGCGAGCGCGATGTCGAGTTGCTTGAACCCATTATAGCTATCGATGGCCGCTCCGGTCTTGTAGCCGACGGTGAGGACCCTGCCGAAGATGCGCTTAGCGTGCGCCTCGGCGATCTGCCTTTGGGTCGCGTCGCCCTTGGCGATAACCTGGTCGAGAATCGACTTTACGAGCTGCTGGGGATAGGGCCTAGCCGCGGGAAGGTTATTCACGAGCCCCATGGTTTCCCACACGACGAGGTCGTCGTAGAAGTAATCGTAGGGATCGGCGGCTACCTGGGCGAAGAGGGTCGTCGACGCGAAAAGGCCGACTAATAGGATGGACAAGAAACGGGCTCTCATGTTTTCCCCTTACTGATGCGGTGACCGGAAACGGGGTGACCCCTTGGCGAGCGCGCGTCTCATGGACTCGATGCGCCTCGCGAGAAACCGGTACCCCACTATACCCGAGTTTGCCCCCGAACCTCAAGCCGTCAGCCCTTTCCCGACAAGGCCTCGCGCGAAACCGAGCCCCCAAAAAAGATCACGAAAAGGAATGGATAAAGCGCATGACCTCGTCGAGCCCGTTTCTGATTTTCAGCTTCGCGATACGCGCCTGGACGTCCCGAACCATGGCCGGGTCGCCGATGACGCGCTCGGCCTGCGCAATGATCTCCTTGGGCTTTTTGACAGACCAACCGGCGCCGCTATACACGGCGAAGAGCACGTTCCCGAGTTCCTGGCCGCGGATGAAGGTCGAGAAGATCACGGGCTTACCCACGGCAAGCACCTCCATGACCGTCGAGGCGCCGCCCTTCGTGATCACGCAGTCGGACACGTTGAGGAGATCGGGCATAAACGAGACGAAATCGTAGACGATGACGTTCTCGGCCTTTTTCCAGTCGACGAGCAACTGCACCTGCCGCTTAAGCAGGCGGTTCTTTCCGCACACGACAAGCAGGATCTCGTCGCGCTTTTTCGAGACGAATTCCGACACGATGCGGTCGGCGCTCCGAAGCCCTTCCCCGCCCCCGGCGATAAGAAGTATCTTCCGGTCAAGCGGGAGCTTCAGCCTTTTTTTGGCCTCGATAACCTCTTCTTCGGTATACCGCCTGTCATATGCGCGGTTGAGGATAAACGGAAACGCGTGCACGCGATCGGGCGCATACCCATACTTCTCGATCGCTTCCTTTCGGAGCTTCTCGGAAAAAACGACCAACTCCATTCGCTTTTCATGGAACCAGATCGCGTGGGCGGTATAGGGGTCGGTGACGAGGGTAATGAGGGGTATCGCGGGGTTCAGGCGATCGAGCGCCTTCCGAGCGACGTCGATGAGCACCTCATGGAGGCATACGACCTTGGTGATCCCGTTATCGCGGAAAAAACGATAGAGGTGGCTCTCCCCATGAATCGAGACGAAATAACTCCCGAGTTTTCTGCACAGGGAATGCTCGGTCATGCGGTAAAACAGGACATAGGACGGCTCGAAATAATTCGATGAGACGAGATAGCCTTTTTCGAAAAAAAGCCGGCAAAACACCATCTTATCGCTAAAGCCGTTGCAAAGGAACGCCTTGTCGTCATCGGGCCAGGCCTTTTCAAGGCCGCTCGCGAGCGCCTTTGAGGGAGCGATATGGCCGCCCCCGGTATTTAAATAAAGGAAAGCAATTTTCTGCTTCATAATTTCCCCATAGTATATCCGCATAACTCGAGCATGGGCAAGTCTTACCTGTACAAATGTCGGTTAGGAAGCTATACTGGACGAATGAATATCGCGTTATTTTCAGATAGTTACCTTCCCACAAAAAGCGGTATCGTCACGGTCGTCATTCAGCTTCGCGCGGCGCTTGAGGCGATGGGTCACCATGTCGTCATCGTGACGGTCGAGACGACCCCCGAATCAAAAAGCGACGAGGATCCCTGCATATTCCGCGTTCCTTCCATACCGCTCGGCCTTGGCACCGACCAATTCGTCGGCTTCCCCCAGAAGCGGAAGATCATCAAATTCCTCCGCGAGCATCATGTCGAGATCATCCACTGCCACACCGAGTTCTACATCGCGCACGCGGCTAAGCGAGTCGGCAAGGCCATGCACATCCCGACGATCGCCACGACGCATACGATGTGGGAGGATTTCTACGATTATTACCTGCCTCTTGCCCGCTTGATACCGGTTAAGGTCATTCGCCGCCTCGTCAAGCGCCTCTACCGCAAGTTCTACGCGTTCATCAACGTATCGACGAAGGCCCGCGACTATTTCAAGAGCGACTTCATGCTCCCGGACATCCCGTCGGCCGTGGTACCGAACGCCGTCGACACGGACGCGTTCCTGTCGCGACCCGATACCCCCGAGCAATTCGCGCAAATGAGGAAGAACTGGGGCATCGGCGACAAGGATATCCTCCTTCTTTTCGTCGGCCGCATCGGCGAGGAAAAAAGGGTACTCGAGCTACTCGACGTCGCGCTTGAGGTAACCGCCGCCCGAAAGAACGTGAAGGCGCTCTTCGTCGGGAACGGCCCCGCCATCGAGCAAATGCGCCAGGCCGTGCACAAGGCAAACGGCGATGGGCAGGTGATCTTCACCGGGTTCGTCAACTGGACGGAGCTACATACATATTATGGCATGAGCGATATCTTTATGACCTGTTCCCTTTCGGAGATGCACTCGATGACGATTCTCGAAGCCCTCCTATCGGGTCTTCCGATCTGCACCAGGCGCGACGCGAGTTATCTCGATACCGTCTACCCGGGAAAGAACGGCTATCTCGGCAACACGGATGAGGAGGTCGCGCGCGGGATCCTCGAGCTCGTCGACGACCCCGACAAGCGGCGCGAATACGGCAAGAGAAGCCTCGAGATCTCGCGCACCTTCTCGATCGCCAATCATGCAGAAAAGACGATCGCGTTCTACAAGACCGTGCTCGCGTACTATCCCCATCCGGTCAACGAGGCAACGCTTAGAAAGAACGTCGAAGGATAATCTCCTCGGCGCGAATCGTCCCTGCGCGGCGCGAACGGCAAGTGCTTTTTTGCTTTCCTTTCGCGCCTGATTCTTAGTTGATGCGATAGTTTGATTGAGGTATTTTTTTAACCGTGAACCGCGAAGAAAAAGAAACCCTGTATACCTTCCTCGAAACCGCCGATCGCATGCTTTCGGGCGGCACCGTGCCGCGCGCGGCCATGCCCTCTTTTACCGACGACACGGTTTCTGCGGACGGTGCGCGAGGCGAAACGTCCGATGGCGTCCCAGGTCCCGCGCGCATGGAGGACTCGGGCGCGCCGACCGAATCGATCGCGGAGATCGCAAGCCGGATCGCCTCCTGCGATCGGTGCGTCCTTTGCAAAACGCGAAAGAACGTCGTTCCCGGAATCGGCCCTGAGCGGCCGCTCGTCATGGTCATCGGCGAAGGACCCGGCGCGGACGAGGACGCGCAGGGAGAGCCCTTCGTCGGGAAGGCGGGCCAGCTCCTCGATAAGATGCTCCTTGCCATCGGGCTCTCCCGAAAGGAAAACTGCTTCATCGCGAACGTCGTGAAGTGCCGGCCGCCCGAGAACCGCGACCCCGCCCCCGAGGAGGCCGCGGCCTGCGCGCCCTTCCTCGAGGCGCAAATCTACGCCCTCAGGCCCCGCGCGATCCTCGCGGTCGGAAGGGTCGCCGCGCAAAACCTCCTGAAGACAACGGACGGCATCGGGAAACTTCGCGGGCGGATCTTCGACTATCGCGGCATTCCCTTGATGCCGACCTACCATCCAAGCGCGCTCCTCCGCGACGAGAACCTCAAGCGTCCCGCGTGGGAGGATCTCAAGCGATTCAAAACCGAGCTTCTCGAAGACGGTAACCCCTGATGCCGACCTGGCTCGAAGTCGCGTTTAACCTTCCCGTATATCAGACCTTCACCTATCGGGCCCCCGAGAAAGCCGGTTCCCAAGACACGGCCGAATCCTTCGTCGGGCGCCGAGCCGAGGTTGTCTTCGGCTCGCGGCGCATCGCGGGCTTCGTGATCGGCGAAAGCGCGCGGCTTCCCGAGGGCTGCCCGCTCGACGAGGGCAACATCAAGGAAGTCGTACGCATGGTCGACGAGAGCCCGATCTTCGGCATGAACGAGATATCGCTCGCGCGATGGATCGCGCAATTCTACCTCTGCGCCGAGGGCGAGGCCCTTGGCGCGATGCTTCCCTCTGGCAGGCGCGAAAGCGAAACCGGCGGGATCGCCTTCGACGATTTCGACTTCGTGGGCGAGTCGCGCGAGCTTTCCGGCGAGCAATCGCGCGCGGTCGCGGGAATCCTCGACCCCGAGGCAAAGTCTCCCGCCTACCTTTTCGGCGTCACCGGCTCGGGGAAGACCGAGGTCTTTCTCCGCGCGGCCGAAAGCGTACTCGCGCGGGGCCAAGGCGTCATCTATCTCGTGCCCGAGATCTCGCTCACCCATCAGGTCATCGAGTCCGTCGTCTCCCGATTCGGGACGCTCGCCGCGGTCCTCCACTCGGGGCTCTCGGGCAGCAAGCGGCTCGCCGAATGGATGCGCATCAGGCGCGGCGAGGCCCGCATCGTCGTCGGCGCGAGAAGCGCCGTCTTCGCGCCCGTCGGGAACCTCGGGCTCATCATCATCGACGAGGAGCACGACGGCTCGTACAAATCGGGCACGACGCCGCGCTATCACGCGCGGCAGGTCGCGATGCATCGCGCGAGCTGCGCGGGCGCGGCGCTCGTCATGGGAAGCGCGACCCCCTCGGTCGAGGCCTGGCATCAGATGAAGACCGGCGCTCTCAGGGAGTTTACCTTGACGCGGCGACTCGCGGGCGGCGCCGTTCCCGAGATTCGCGTCGTCCCGCTCGGCGGGACCGACGGCGCCCTTTCGGGTTCACTCATAGACGAGATTCGGCAATCGAAGGAAGCGGGCAGGCAGTCGATCATCTTCCTGAATCGCAGGGGGTTTACCCATTTCTTCCGCTGCAACACCTGCGGCTACGACCTCAAGTGCAAGAACTGCTCGGTGCCGCTGACCTGGCACCGAACCCAGGGTATCATGAAATGCCATTACTGCGGTTACCAGACCAAGCCCCCGACGGTTTGCCCCGAATGCGGGTCGCTCGATACGGGCTACGCGGGATTCGGGACCGAGTTCATCGAGGACGAGGTCAGGCGGACTTTCCCGGAGTATACCGTGCAGCGCG
>Ga0209098_1002121_pt1 | contig 17869 bp, 14 predicted proteins | sample AD_JPNHW1_MetaG_FD_184429 | JGI IMG/M metagenome (GOLD analysis project Ga0209098, IMG submission 184429) | Active sludge microbial communities of municipal wastewater-treating anaerobic digesters from Japan - AD_JPNHW1_MetaG (SPAdes) (version 2) | ecosystem: Engineered > Bioreactor > Anaerobic... | reverse complement strand
ACCCTGCTGAATTGCCAGGGTTTCGTCGAGCATTTCCGGGGTTATTTCACCTCGTTCGACGAGTATCTGCCCGATTTTCAGCCGGTTTTTCATGATTCTGGCGACCCGTCACCTTTTTTCAATGCCGGTTTGCAGACGTTCAAAGGCTTTTTTTGCCCGTTCACGGAAGTGATTGTCCTGCTGTTTCAGCTTTTCGTCGGCGACAACCCGCTGCTCGGCCAGTCTCGCTTCTTCTGTTATTTTGCTGCGGGCTTCTTCGAATTTCAGTACTTCGTCAGGGGTCGAAAGAATGTGGGGTGTGATAAAGACCAGCAGGTTGGTTTTCTGGGTAACATTTCGCGTGTTTTTGAAGGCCTCGCCGATCAGCGGTATTTTTGAGAGAAACGGCACCCGCTCGGTTACTTTGGTTTTGTCTTCGCGCATCAGACCGCCGATTACGATGGTGCGATGATTGGGAACGGTGATCGTCGTCTGCATCTGGCGCTTGGTCAGCACCGGTACGTTGAATTCGTAGAGGTTCTCTTCCTGGCGCTTTTTGATTTCCTGATCGATTTTAAGGGTTACCAGGTCATTTGAATTGACCCGGGGCGTCAACCCGAGCACAATGCCCACGTCTTCATACTTGAAATTGGTCAGGTCAAAGCGACCTGTATCCCGATCCTGGGTGAAACCCTGCGGCAGGGCGACGACTTCGCCGACCGAAATTTTAGCTTCCTGGTTGTCGGTGCTGAGAATCTGGGGCGCCGAAAGAATCTTGAAATTCGAATTATTGTGATAAGCCTTGACCATCGCCTTGATTTTGCTGAGCGCTGTGGCATCACCGCTCGACAAGTCGGCGGCCTTGACCGCTTCCTGAATCAGACCGAGCTGAAACCCGCTGTTGTTAAGAGGGTTGCCCTTCAGGTCATAGTTGGTGCCGCCAAAGGCACGCCAAGTTTCGGCGTTAAAGTTAAAAACGTTCCATTCGATGCCCAGACTGTCGGTGAGCTGACCACTGACCTCGGTGATCAGCACTTCAACAAGAATCTGGTGGCGCATGATATCGAGAGATGCCAGAATCGATTCATACTGCGGAAACTGCTGTGGCGGGCCAGTCATGATAATCGAATTGGTATGCTCTTCAGCCACGAAATTGACCAGTGCCTTGGGCCGTGTAGAGCTGGTGTTTCCGTCGGCGTTGGCCTGTTCGGTCTGTTGAACCAGCTTGGCAAGAGTCTCGGCCAGCACTTTTGCTTCGGCATTAACTACCTTGATGACCTTGACGTCGCCTGACCCGCGCACCGGAGCCGAATCAAGATGCTCGAGCAGGCTTTCGATGCGTTTCATGATGTCTTCAGAGCGGGCGGTCACCATGATTGAGCGTGTGCGCTTGATGGGCACCAGCCGGGTCGTTTCGATGATTGCTGACTCTGAAGCTGAAGTAATGGTGTCTTTTCGTGTGAAGCCGAGAATGTCTTCGAGCTGCTTCACGGTCTCGGTCTCATCGGCATACTTCAGCGCAAAAAACTTGGTGAGTTCGGGTCGTGCGTCGGTTGTTGAGGTGTCGAGGCGGTCAATCAGGCTTCTGACACGGGTGAAATTGTCGGGGGAGGTGAGCACCAGCAGGCTGTTGCTGCGTTTATCAGTGATAAAGGTCACGCCGCCTTTGATGGTGTCGCGTTCAACGCCGCCGCTCGAGATGATCTTTTCGAGCTGGGCCTTCAGGTCATCAGCCGCCGAAAACTTGAGCGGAACGATATCGAGGCCGGGCTTTAACAGACCCTTTTCAAGTTCGAGCAGCACTTCGAGAGCACGCTTGATATTCACCGAGCGACCGGTCAAAACAATGGTATTCGATGGCGGAAACAGGAGCATCGAGGCATCACGTGGCAGCAGCGTCTGCAATATTTTGCTGGCCTCTTCCACTGAGGTTCTCTCTAGAGGAATAATCTGGGTAATCAGGGTGTCGTCATCGCCAAGACTGCCAAGCTCACTTGAAGTGCGGGTTTCGGTGCCGGCGACCTTGGCATCACTGAGCAAAACAATTTTATACATTTTGCCCGAGGCAACCGCCGTGTAACCGCGCACCTGAAGAATTGACTCAAGCATGGCCAGAGCTTCTTCCTTGTTGAGTCTGACGGGCGAAATGATGGTGACATCGCCCTGCAACGGCTGATTGATTATAAAGCCGCGACCGGTTTCCTGGCTCATGTAGCGCACCAGGCTCATCAGATCGACGGCTTCAAAATTTATGGCGATCTCGTCAGAGCCCGAACCGCTCGAAGGCTCAATGATTTCAGCGGCATTGATGTCAACGGCAGGCTTGGCGGGCTGATCGGCTGGCGGGGTAACCCTGACGATCGGCGGCATGCCAGGGTTGAGATTCTGGGGCCGGCCGACGGGGCTGACCTGCGACCCAGGCACAGAACCCTGAACGTTGCGGATAAGTGGTTGCTTTTTAAATGGGTTGCCTGGCGGGTCGATGACGCGGGTCTGGGCTACGGCAATGCCGCAACCGGCCATGGCGACAAAGCACAGGGGCAGAGTCAGTTTAAAAAGGCTGGTAGCTAAGGTTTTGCGGTCAGACATCGTGGTTCCCCGACGCGGAAGATTGAGATCATTATAACCTGCCCGGGCAACTTTAACGGCAACAGTTTCCCGAGATTAATCGTGAAAAGTACCTAAATCAGCACTTCTGTCAATTCAATTTTTTGCCACGGATTAACACGGATTAACACAGATCGCAGATGTATACTTGTGTAATCTGCAAAATCCGATTTAATTCTGCAGTTATCAATAAACCTGGTGAATGCTTTTGATAGGGCTGAACTTTCAGATAAACCCGATTCTCGTTTCCTGCAGCCCGTCACACACATCGGCGGGCACGGCCATAGCCGCTTCGTGGCACAAAGTTCGCGGTAATGACGCAACCCGGTCGCATTGATCGGGGCTTACGATAACTTTGTTTTGAGTTACGACTCTTCGAAAGGCTATGCCGGTTACTGATTGGCGAGTCAGGGTGTTCTGACTGGGGTGGCAGGGTTTTCGAGGGGTGGGGTGGTTGAATTTGCAGCAGAATCTGGTGATTGAGCGGTGCCATTGGGCTTGTTGGCAGGGTTGCCTTTTGGGTTGGGGGGTGGCGGTGGCGCCTGAATGGTCATTACCCGGCCATTACGCTGAATTATCAGACTTTGCGCCTGTTCGCCCGCTGTGCCAAGCTTGCGGGCAATATCCTCGGGCCTTGAAAAAGCGCCGGCACCGGTACCGATAATTTTATCGCCGGTTTTGAGTTCATAACCTTTGAGGTTTTCAGGGATTTCACGAACTTCAACAGAAAATTTGCCGCGTTGCTGCGAAATTTTCAGCTGGCCCTGATTGATGTTGCCAGCAATTGCATTTGGGCCCGAATCAGCTTCAACCCGCCCCTCTGGTTTCGCGGCATTGTTATCGGTCAAAGCTGCACGGGGGGTTGCGGGTGTTTGCCCCGGGCCAGGTGCCGTGAAGCCGGTGTTAATAGCTGTTATGGCTGCGCCTGTCGGGTTGCTCGGCGTCTGTTTTGCGTTTTCAAGCTGCAAAAGCCCAGTTCCATCTGGGGTTTGCAGTTTAACGCTGCGCAAACCGGCTTCTAGCAGTTTGATGGTGCCACTGGCGTTTTCGCGCACCAGAACCACCCTTTTCTCAGCCGGAACAAAAACGAAAGCGGCACTGCGGCCGTCTTCGAGAATGATGCCGCGCAGCCGGTAACCAAGGATTTCAAGATTTGCCAACAACGGCCGGGGTTCGACGATGACGGCGGCAGAGGTTGTTGCCACCGCGATGGTCTGGGTGGCTGTTGCCGTTGCCGATGCGGTTTCTGGTATGGGCGTGGGTGAGACGTTCAACCCCAGCACCGCCATGAATGAACCTGAACTAATCTGGTTGAGAGTCAGTGCCGCCGGTTTCTGGTTGAGACTTTGCTCAGTGCCTGCCAGATCGGGAGGGCTGATCTTCAGGCCACGCACCGGCGCCATGCCAGCCGCGAACCACACGCCAATAACGGCGGTTGCGCCAATGACAAGCGCAGCTGCAATGACAAGCTCTTTTTTCTGTACACCTTTGAACATTGACAGAAGTCTATCTTCTTTGGCCCCACAAAACAATACATCACCACGAAAATTCAGGCAAACGCTTACTTAACTATCTTTAGATGCAAGTTTTGGCAGGTCAGGCGATTGCATAAGCGACGCTTGTCGAGCACCCCATAGTTCCCTGCAAACGATGCCGCTAAGACCGGACGTTTTGCCTGGAGGGCAAAACGCGGGCGATTGCCGCAGGATGCGGCTTAGAGCCCGTGTTCCGGTTGTGCGAGCAGAGTGAGCAGTTGGAACTATGAGGGCGCGAAGATCGCAGAGCGTTGCAACGACTGACATGCCGTAATGCAGGTGTTGGAGAGAAAAGAGTTTCCGTTTGCCATGCCGCGAAATTCAGTTGGACTTCGGTCTGATAAGCGGCGACAATGTTTCTCAAAGTTCGGGTAATCTGTGGTATTATCGTTGTGAAAATTTCAGACCTTGCTATGGAGGGCCAGATGGCATTAACACTTTATAACTCCCTTAACCGTCAAAAAGAAGAATTCAAGCCAATCGAACCCGGGCACGTCGGTATCTATGTCTGCGGGCCAACGGTCTATGGGCCGCCGCATCTTGGCCATGCCAAGAGTTACATTACCTTTGATGTTCTGGTTAAACACCTGCGTAATTCAGGCTTTAAAGTCAGATATGTGCAGAATATCACCGATGTGGGCCATTTGACCGACGATGCCGATGCCGGCGAAGACAAGATTCAGCGCCAGGCACGCCTTGACCAGGTTCACCCCTGGGAAATCGTCGATAAATGGACGAGACAATACATGAATGATATGGAAAAGCTTCGCCTGGCACACCCGAACTTTTATGTTCGAGCCAGTCAGCACATCGGCGAACAGATCGAAGCCGTGCAGAAGCTTGTCGAAAACGGCCACGCCTACGTTGTAGATGGTTCAGTCTATTATGATGTTGAATCTTTTCCTGAATATGGCAAACTTTCAGGGCGCCGCCTCGAAGAACAGAAAGAGGGCGTTCGGGTCGAAAGCCGCTCAGACAAGCGTAATCCTCGTGATTTCGCCCTCTGGAAAAAGGCGGAACCTGGGCACATTCTCAAATGGAACTCGCCCTGGGGCGAAGGTTTCCCGGGCTGGCACATTGAATGTTCGGTAATGGCCAACAAATACCTCGGCACTACCTTCGATATTCACGGTGGCGGCCTCGAAAACAAGTTTCCGCACCATGAGTGCGAGATTGCCCAGTCAGAATCAATTAACTGCGCCACTTTCTGCAATTACTGGCTGCATAACAACATGGTGACTGTTGATGGCGTCAAAATGGGAAAATCCCTCGGTAATTTTCGCACCTGCCAGGATCTGCTGGCAAAGCATTCGCCCGAAGCCATTCGCGCCTTCGTGCTGACAACTCACTACCGCTCACCCTCAAATTATACCGAAGAAGCTATCGATGCCGCCGCCGCCGGCCTTACCCGTCTGAGCCAGTTGCAGAACGCCCTGCTCGAAATTGCCGACAAGAATAATGCGGCCACGGAAAGCGATGCTGAAGTTGCCACCCTGTGCGCTAACGTCGAAAAGAACATTCGCGAGCGCCTCGACGATGATCTCGATACGCCAGGGGCCATCGCGACCCTTTACAGCATGGCTACTGAAGTCAACCGCCTCATCGGCACCGGAACCCTCTCATCTGATTCAGCCCGCGCCATTCTTAAGCTGATTAAATTGTTTGGCAACGATATTCTCGGCATTGTGCCCGAAGTTTCGCGCGCCGACAGCAATGTCGATATTGCTCCGATCATGGATATCATCATTGAACTGCGCAAAGAAATGAAGGCCGCTAAAAAATACGATGTGGCAGATGCAATCAGAGACCGCCTTAAAGCTGGTGGAGTGCTAATCGAAGACACCCGCGATGGCATGCGCTGGCGCAAAGCCTGAACAGGGCTTGTCGTTATCGCAGTCGCCATTTCGGTTGTCAGATTTTCCCTCCGTGCTCGGTTGTTTTAATTCTATACAAAAGCTCATTGAGTATTTCAAATCAATTCTGCTGAAATCCCGCCCTCTCGGATTGCCCGGAAATACTCAATGGGTTCTTATAAAAATCTGCTTCTGTGGTGGTATCGGCGCTGATCATGCGGATAGTTCACCCGACCAGTACCGTAGGACTTGGCCGGGTTGCATCTTTAAACGTTTCTGTCCAAAGCTCTTCGATTCCTGTTCTTCTTCACGGTGTATCGGTGTCTGAGGCATTTCTTGGATGGCGAGTGGGCCAGGGCGGGCATAGGGTAGAAATAGCTAAAAACCGGTAAATCACGGTTCTCTCGACAAATGATCAGTATTTCAGGAACCCACAAAGCCTGAATGTAATAAGTGGAAAACATGGATGTAAAAAAAGCAAATTTTGGTGGTTCTGATGTTTTCGCTCTGGCAGGTGCCTGGAGCGAAGTCGAGGTATCCCATCTTCCGGCCCGGACCCTGGCTTATATCGGCGATGCGGTCTATGACCTCAGTCTTCGTATGAGCCATGTTCGTTCCGGGATCGACGGGTCAGGCAAATTGCACGACTCGCTGGTTGAGCTGGTTAATTCTTCAGCGCAGGCGAAAGTATTTGATGTTATTTTTCCAGATCTTCCCGAAGGCGATCAGCAGATGGTTAAGACCTGGCGTAATGCGAAAACTCCTTCGAGATATGGTTCTGGTACGCGTGGCGAGTACGCGCGGGCTACGGCTCTTGAGGCCTGGGTCGGTTATCTGTTTCTGACCGGGCAGAATGAGCGACTGGCTGCGCTTTTTACAATAGTTTCCGGCTTTGCCGGCAGAGGTGAATAATGAACAAAAAACATGGTAATTACAGTGGGGAAGGCCATAAACCAGGTCGAGCAGACCATTCAGGCGGCAGTAAAAAAAGATATGCCGGCTCTGAAGACGATTCAGGCCGTGATAAAAAGAAATCCGCCGGTTCTGAAGACCGCCCCAGTCGCGATAAAAAGAAATCTTCAAGTTTTGAAGATCGCCCTGGCCGCGATAAAAAGAAATCTGCTGGCTTTGAAGACCGCCCCAGCCGCGATAAAAAGAAATTTTCCGGCTCTGAAGACAATTCAGCCCCCGAAAAGAAAAAATTCAGCGGTTCTGACGAAAAAGCAAGCCGAACAGGTGTGCGCAGCGCTCGCCCTGAACGCCCGGCACGGCGTGATCGTGGTGACCAGCCAGGGCGGCCTGAAAAAAAAGACGGGCGCCCTGCGAGGCCTCGTTTTGAACGCCCGGCACCGCGCCAGTTCAAAAAAGAACCTGACAAAACCAGGACTGCTGATGCGGGTGAAACTGACCAGCTGCACCCGGCCGGCGAAGATGATCGACTGATTCTCAAAGGCCGGCACGAAGTTGTACAGGCACTCGAAAGCGGCCAGCAGCTCGACTCGGTTGTTATTTCGACAGCACTGAAAGGGCCGGTCGGAAGTGTGGTTCGTGAACTGGCGAGCAAGGCTCAGATTCCAGTTAAAGAAATGAACCCGGATCTTTTTGCCCGTAAATTCGGAGAAAAGAGCCAGGGAATCGTTGCCATCGGCGGCACTTTTTCTTACTGCAGTCTTGAAGAGATCGCCGAAAAAGCAACCGCCGGCCGCGGTATTCTGGTCGCTCTCAATCACGTCGAAGATGCCCGCAATCTTGGCGCCATTGTACGCACCGTCGAAGCATCGGGATGCAGCGGCGTGCTTATTCCCAAGCATCGCTCAGCGAGCATGACCGAATGGGCGGTTCGCACTGCCCAGGGCGCCGCTTCGTATCTGCCGGTGGCCCGGGTTAACAACATTGCCGAGGCCCTTGAAAAGCTCAAAGAAATTGGTTATTGGGTAGTAGGTCTTGACGGTGATGCACCGAAAAGGTACGACGAAGTCGTGTACAGCGGCCGAATTGTACTGGTAGCCGGTGGTGAAGATGCCGGCCTGGGTGAACGGGTGCGCAAGATATGCGATGACGTGGTGTCGATACCGCTGGTTGGCCACACGCCTTCTTTGAACGTTTCTGTGAGCACGGCAGTGGCTCTGTATGAGATTTTGCGTCAGAAAGAATTTTTTAAAAATAGTTTAAAAAGTAGTTGACAATAAATCAGGGCTGCTTTATAATCCGACAATACCGTTAGCACGGTACAGTTCCCTGTGAACTGAAGCCGCTGGCATAGCTCAATTGGTAGAGCAGCTGACTTGTAATCAGCAGGTTGCGGGTTCAAGTCCCATTGCCAGCTGCGAACGGAGAGATGCCCGAGTGGCTAAAGGGGGCAGACTGTAAATCTGTTGGCTCACGCCTACGGTGGTTCAAATCCACCTCTCTCCAGTGATGTGCCCGTGTAGCTCAGACGGTAGAGCACTTGCATGGTAAGCAAGAGGTCACCGGTTCAATCCCGGTCGCGGGCTTTTATCGTATCTTTGGGTTGACATTGATTTCCCATAATTTCTCAGGAGGACGCCACATGGCAAAAGAAACTTTTTCCAGAAACAAACCGCACGTTAACGTTGGAACCATCGGTCACATTGACCACGGCAAAACCACGCTGACCGCTGCTATTACCATGACATCAGCGCAAGCTGGTGGAGCTAAAGTAATGAACTATGCAGACATTGACTCAGCTCCTGAAGAAAAAGCCCGTGGTATCACAATCAACACAGCCCATGTTGAATATGAAAGCCCCAAACGTCACTACGCTCACGTTGATTGTCCAGGCCACGCTGACTATATCAAGAACATGATCACTGGCGCAGCTCAGATGGACGGCGCCATTCTTGTTGTAGCCGCCACTGATGGTCCGATGCCCCAGACTCGCGAACACATTCTTCTGGCCCGCCAGGTTGGCGTTCCGAAGATCGTGGTTTTCATGAACAAGTGCGACCTGGTTGACGATGCCGAACTGCTCGACCTCGTAGAACTCGAAGTTCGCGACCTGCTCAGCAAGTATGAATTCCCCGGCGACGATACACCGATCGTCCGTGGTTCAGCTACCAAAGCCGTTGCCGCCAATGGCGTTGGCCCCGATTGCGAACCGATCAAGAAACTTCTTGATACCCTTGACAGCTATATTCCCGAACCGGAACGCGCCCTTGATAAGCCTTTCCTGCTCCCGATCGAAGACGTATTCACCATCACTGGTCGCGGCACTGTCGTAACCGGTCGTGTTGAACGCGGCATCATCAAAGTCGGCGACAAGGCTGAACTCGTTGGTATCCGCGACACTCGCGAAACCACCGTTACCGGCGTTGAAATGTTCCGCAAGCTGCTTGACCAGGGTCAGGCCGGCGATAACGTTGGTATTCTGTTGCGCGGCATTGAAAAGAATGACGTAGAACGCGGCATGGTTCTTGCCAAACCGGGCAGCATCAAACCCCACGCCAAGTTCCACTCCCAGGTTTACATCCTGAGCAAAGAAGAAGGCGGCCGTCATACTCCTTTCTTCTCAGGCTACAGACCCCAGTTCTATTTCAGAACCACCGACGTGACTGGCGTTGTTCAGCTCGGCGAAGGTAAAGAAATGGTTATGCCTGGTGACCGCGCTGAATTTCAGTGCGAACTCATTACTCCGATCGCCTGCGAAGAAGGTCTCCGCTTCGCAATCCGTGAAGGCGGCCGCACCGTAGGCGCCGGCGTCGTCACCAAGATCGTCAGCTAATTTCCTGTTAACCTGAGGGGGCGGGTTCGCCCGCCCCCTTATGATCTTCAAAGCCGACCTTGTCGGCTTTTTTAAGCGAGGTAATGTTATGCGTGAAAAAATTACTCTGGTTTGCAGCAGCTGCAAACGCAAAAATTACATGACCATGAAAAACAAGCGCAATGACCCTGATCGTGTTGAATTAAGCAAGTATTGCAGCGCTGAACGCAAGCATACGCTTCACAAAGAAGGCAAGTAAGACACATAGGCCAATAGCTCAATTGGCAGAGCACCGGTCTCCAAAACCGGGGGTTGGGGGTTCAACTCCCTCTTGGCCTGAATGATTACCCCACTCGAAACGAGGGTCAAATGAGCAAAATTGCAAACTGGTGGAACGAAACCTCCCGCTTCCTGCGTGAAGTCTGGATCGAAGTCAGGCCGAAAAACGGTCGTGTTTCATGGCCGACTTACGAAAACGTTAAGGTCTCAACCAAAGTGGTTGTGATCTCGTCAATTGGTCTCGGACTTTTTATCGGGCTGCTTGATATTCTGTTCGGCAAGGTCCTGACAGCTATTGTCGGCGGCGGAATTGGATAAGGTTTTACTGTGGATATTTTAAAAGCAAAATGGTATGTCATTCATACCAACTCAGGTTCAGAATACAAGGTCAAAAAAAACCTTGAGAACCGCGTTGAGCTTCTCGGCAAGAAAGAAAGCATCTTCCAGGTGCTTGTTCCTGAAGAGAACGCCGAACGCGTCCAGGATGGCGAGCGCGTCACCCAGACCCGCAAAATTTATCCCGGTTATGTTCTGGTCCAGATGGATATGGACGACGACACCTGGACAGTCGTGAAAAACACTCCCGGTGTTACAGGTTTCGTTGGTCTCGGCAGCAAACCAACTCCTCTGCATGACAAAGAAGTGCAGACCGTGTTGCGAGCCGCCGGCATCGGGCCGCAGCGTTCCGCTGCCATGACCCCGATCGGGTTTACCGAAGGTCAGACAGTCAAAATCATTGACGGTCCCTTCACTGATTTTATCGGTGTTATTAAAGAGATCAACCAGGAAAAGCGCAAGGCAAAAGTTCTTGTCTTTATCTTTGGCCGCGATACCGCGATCGAAGTTGATCTTATTCAGCTTGAAGAAGCTTGATAAACTGAAGAATACGTTCTTAGAAGGAGTTTAGTTATGGCCAAGAAATTAGTAGCTGTCGTTAAATTGCAGATCCTGGCTGGTAAAGCAAACCCGGCCCCCCCGGTTGGTCCCGCTCTTGGCCAGCATGGTGTCAACATCATGGACTTCTGTAAGAATTTTAACTACAAAACGGCAAAAGAAGGCGATGCAATTATTCCGGTCGAAATCTCTGTATTTGCTGACCGTTCTTATACTTTCATCACCAAAACCCCGCCTGTATCATTCTTGCTGAAAAAAGCCGCCGGCATTCCCAAGGGCAACCAGACCCCCGGTCGCACCAAAGTTGGCAAAGTAACCAAAGCGCAGATCAAAGAAATCGCTGAACGCAAAATGCCCGACCTCACCGCCGCTTCACTCGAAGCCGCCATGAACGTCGTTAAGGGCACTGCCCGCAGCATGGGCATGGAAGTAGTTGACTAAGCCTGCCACTCTGTGGTAAGCTCTTCTACCCTCAAAGAAAGGAGGAAGCAAAGATGCCGAAACACTCCAAAAGATTTAATAACGCCAGTAAAGACCTCGTTCACCTGAAACAATATTCAGTTGACGAATGTTTTGACAGAGTTAAAAAGACTGCCACCGCCAAATTCGATGAAACCATCGATGTTGCTGTTCGCACCGGGCTCGACCCGAAATATGCTGATCAGCAGTTGCGCGGTAGTTGCGTACTGCCCCACGGTTCAGGCAAAACAACCCGCGTGGTCGTTTTCGCCTCAGGCCCGAAAGCCCAGGAAGCAACAGCAGCTGGAGCAGACTTCGTAGGCGCCGAAGATTTGGTCGCCAAGATCGAAGGAGGCTGGGTTGATTTTGATGCCGCCGTTGCAACACCCGACATGATGAGATTCGTCGGTAAGCTCGGTAGAATTCTTGGCCCCCGCAACCTGATGCCCAACCCCAAAGTTGGAACCGTCACCATGGATGTAGCCAAGGTTATTACCGAACTGAAAGCTGGTAAACTCCAGTATCGTGTTGAAAAGGCCGGAATCATTCACACCGCCATAGGAAAAGCTTCTTTTGACGCCAAAAAGCTCAAAGAAAATTTCCTTGCCTTCTTTCAAGCTATTCACAAAGCCAAACCGTCGGGTGCCAAAGGTACCTACATCAAGTGCGTTACCGTCAGCTCAACCATGGGCCCCGCTTACGATCTTGATGTCAATGAAGCACGCGCTGAATCAGAAAAGGGTAATGCCTGATCTGAATGAACTGAGACTGGTCGAAGACCGCAGGTCCTAAGTAATTGGCTTAAAGGCCTCCCTGCCGAGACTGGAAAACAGAACGATAGAATTATCGAACCGTTTCCGGTTTTCGTGCCGGAAACGGTTTTCTATTATGCCTCGTTTGTGATTCCGCTGTATTTTTATCCCACCTCAAGGAGGTGAAAACATTGAAAGATCTCTCCAATAAAGAAGCCTACGTAAAGGAATTTGCTGAAAAGCTTGCCAAATCACAGGTAGTAGTTCTTGCTAACTGCGAAGGTGTAAGGGTTTCTGAAATGACTGCTCTGCGTAAAGCCGTGCGTGAAACCGGTTCTGAACTGAGGGTTGTTAAAAACACTCTGCTCTGCCGCGCTCTGCACACCACAGCGATGAAAGAACTTGAAGGCCACATGAGCGGTAATACTGCCGTAACTTTTGGTTACAAAGATCCGATCGCTCCGGTTAAAGCCCTGTTTGAATTCGCTGAAAAAGCCAAAAAGTTCACATTCAAAGCCGGTTATATGGAAGGCAAAATGCTCAACGTTGCTGAGCTGACCGCCCTTTCCAAGGTTCCAGGCCGCAAAGAACTTCTCGGCATGCTCGCTTCTGCAGTTCAGGGCCCGATCCGCAAACTCGCCGGAATTCTCGATGCTCTTCGCATGAAAAGAGAAGAAGCCTCTGGAGCTGCCCCGGTCGAAGCCCCCGCTGCCTGATTATTTCCTGATTTTTGCATAAGATTATAAGGAGTTATTAAAATGACTAAAGAACAGATTCTCGAGTCTATCGAAAAGATGACCGTTCTCGAACTTTCTGAACTGGTTAAAGCCATCGAAGTAAAATTCGACGTAACCGCCGCCGCCCCGACCATGGTAGCCGGCCCGGTTGCCGCTGTTGTTGAAAAAGACGAATTTGATGTCGTCATCGAAAGCAACGGTGCCAACAAGATCAACGTTATCAAAGTCGTACGCGAACTGACCGGTATGGGCCTCAAAGAAGCCAAAGACCTGGTAGACGCAGTTCCGAAGACCCTCAAAGAAGGCCTCACCAAGGGTGATGCCGAAAACATGAAGAAGAAACTCGAAGAAGCCGGCGCCAAGGTTACCCTGAAGTAATCAAGTCTCCAGTCTTTTCAAAAAACACCCCGGTTCGCCGGGGTGTTTTTTTTGCCTCGTCGCCCCTGGAAACACGCAAACCATTATTCACCGCCACTCTGAGAAAAAAAACACAAGCTCCCCTGAAATTTGTATAATGTAAAAAAGACCTTTTGGGGGTACTGAGATGTCAGATGAGAACCCTGGTATTCTTGAGCAGATTCCTGGCCGAGCGCTGGCGTTTATAATCTTTTTGCTCGTTTCCGGGCCGTTTATGCTGATCGGGGCCTATAAGAACGCTCAAATCGAGAGTTGCATCGAAGCTTCAGGCAAATGCATGGACCGCTATGACCACATCGGCGCCGAAAAGAAAATGGAAGAAGGCGCCAGTCATTTTTCATTACTCTATGATATTTACATCATCATGCCGACTTTTGGCGGCAGCACATATTATAAAGAGAACGACTACCTCGGTATCAGAGGCGTGGTGCGCACCACGGCCATCGCCCAGCGCATGGCTGAATGGAACCTCGATGTCGAAGAACTAATTAAAAATGCTTCGCATGATCTCGAGCGCCCGGGTGCTTTCTCAGGCAAATCCGTATCCATGGCCGAGAACGCCCGAAAGCAGATTGCGGCACTAAAAAAACTTCTGCCAGTCATGAAAACCTGCAAAGAAGGCCGTATCGAAAAGGCTTTCGAAGATTTTAAAGCTTTCATTCTCGAAAAAGGCAATCTTGAGCACGCAGTCGTTCTCATGCCTGTTATCCGCCTCGCAGTAGAACTGGCCGAAAAGTCCCCGAGTCGCGACATGGCCGAAAAACTGCTGGTGCTCATTCGTGCTTCTTCTGAAGAATCAGATAACCCATTCTTTAAAGACATGCAACGCCGCGCCTCGATGATCGATCTTTCCGGGCCCCGCCCGACAAGAACGAAGGTAGTCGCCGAACCCGAAAAACCGGCACCGCCATCCCGCCGGGTCGAACCGGCTAAAAAACCCGCGAAAGCCGTTTCCATGCAAGAAAAATTCGCAGCGGCCCTCGCCTTTGCCCGCAAAAAAGAATTCACTGAAGCTCTGCCACTCTTTAAAGAATGCTATGGCGCCAGCCCCGACAACGACAAGATCTGCTACGCCCTGGCCCTCACCCAGAAAAACCTCGGCATGAATGATGAAGCCCGCCGCCTGTGCGACGAGATGCTGGCACGTAACGCCGGCAACACGCAGGCGCAAAAACTCCTCGCCTCAATCAAATAACCCGACTGATGGCCGCGCCGGTGAAGTTAGCAGGTTCTATTTTTTCAGGCTTCGATAAGGCGCGATTCTTTCCGCAAATGGCTCCGCAACCGCCTGCACACGGGCTTGAACATTTACGCTGCACGATTTGTAGAAACTGCCGCGACTCTCTGATAGTATTACTGGCATCAAAGATATCTGGAGAGTTGTGATGAGCGAAAAAGTTTCTGCAGAACGTCTTGAGGTAATGGCGCCCCTTTCTGGTTTCCTGATGGCTCTCGAAACCGTTCCAGACCCGGTATTTGCCCAGAAGCTTGTCGGAGATGGCGTGTCGATCGACCCGGTTTCTAACGTTTTGAGCGCCCCGGTCACCGGCGAAGTTATTCAGCTTCACTCTGCATCACACGCTCTGACCATCAAAACGCCACATGGCATCGAAATTCTCGTGCATATCGGCCTCGACACCGTCAAACTCGGGGGTCGTGGCTTTGAACCCCTGGTCAAAAAGGGCGACCAGGTCACCGTCGGCCAGCAACTGATCAGGTTCGACGCCGATTTTGTTGCCACTAACGCCCGCAGCCTGCTAACACAGATCGTCGTCGCCAACCCCGAATCGATCAGCAGCCTGACCAGGGAAACCGGCAGCGTTGACGCCTGCACTGACGTGATTTTTACGCTGGTGCCGGTGGTTGCAGGGCCGGCCGCCGCTAAACCCGCTGAAGCCCAGCACGTTATCTCTGATTCAGTCGTCGTGGTTAACCCTTCCGGTCTGCATGCCCGCCCTGCTTCAGTGCTCGCCGGTCTGGCCCGGCAGTTCGAATGTGAACTGCAACTGCAGAAGGGTGATCGCCGTGCCAATGCCCGCAGCGTTTCGGCAGTCATGGGCCTCGAAGTCGAAAAAGGTGACAAAATCACCCTGGTCGCCAACGGCCATGACGCTCAAAAAGCCATCGACCACATTCTGCCACGCCTGCGCGAAGGCCTGGGCGAGAACCTCAAAGCCGCCGCCGCCCAGCCGGTCGAATTCAAAAAGGGCGAAAAGACTGCAGTCAACCAGCTGACTGGCATCGGTGCCTCACGCGGCATCGCCATCGGCCGTGTTTTAAAACTGAAACCCGAAAAATACAGCATCATTGAACAAGGCCATGGCAGCAAATTTGAGCAGTCAGAATTCGCTAATGCCGTTAAACGCGGCATTCTGCAACTTTCTTCGCTGGCCGACAAACTCAAACGCTCCGGAAACCCCGAACGGGCGGCAATTTTCGCCGCCCACGCCGATCTGCTTGATGACCCCGAATTGCTTGAACTGGTTGAACGCGGCATTATGGCCGGCAAAAGCGCGGCATTCGCCTGGAACAAAGCTTTTAACGCCCATGCTCTCAAACTGCAGGGCCTCAATAACCAGCTGCTGGCCGCCAGAGCCAACGATCTGCGCGACGTCGGTTATCGGGTGCTGCGCATTCTGCTCTCACTCGAAGAAAAATCGCTGAATGTCAGCGAAAAACAGGTCATCATCGCCGAAGACCTGACCCCCTCCAATATCATTTCAATCGATAAGGAACTCGTCGTCGCCTGCTGCACCGTCGCCGGCGGCGCCACTTCGCATGTCGCAATTCTCGCACGTTCAATGGGGTTGCCCGCAATTGTGGGGCTTGACCCGGCTGCCCTCGAACTCGAAGACGGCCTGATGGTCGTCGTCGATGGTGACAAGGGTCTGCTGACCGTTCAGCCTGACGCGGCTGAAGTCGAAGCCGTCGAAACCACCATGATCGCCGAAGAAAAAACCCGCGCCGAAGAAAAACGCCACGCCGATGAACCCGCAGTCACAGTCGATGGCCTTAAAATTACTGTGGCGGCTAATATTGGCGAAACATCATCAACAGCCCAGGCCGTAGAACTCGGCGCCGAAGGGGTGGGGTTGCTGCGTTCTGAATTCCTGTTTATGAACCGCGCCGTGGCACCCACCGAAGACGAACAATACGAGGCATACCTCGCCGTCGCTTCAAAAATGGGCAAAGACCGGCCGGTAATCATCAGAACCCTTGACGTTGGCGGCGACAAGCCCCTTTCCTACCTGCCGATCCCGAAAGAAGAAAACCCCTTTCTCGGTGAACGCGGTATCAGAGTCTGTCTGAACCGCCCAGAAATTTTAATTACCCAGCTGCGTGCCATTCTGCGCGTCTCACAGCAATATGATGTCAGGGTCATGTTTCCGATGATCGCCGATATTTCTGAATGGCGGCAGGCAAGTGCTATCATGCAGCAGACCGCCGCTGACCTCGGCATTCCGGCCGTTAAAACCGGGATCATGGTCGAGATTCCAGCTGCTGCGCTGCTCGCCGATACTTTCGCCGCCGAAGCCAGCTTCTTTTCGATCGGCACCAACGATCTGACACAGTATGCACTGGCCATGGACCGCGGCCACCCAAAACTCGCCGCCCAGATTGATGCCATGCACCCGTCTGTTCTGCGCCTGATGAGCATCGTTGCCGAGGCCGGTCGCCGACATCAGATTGAAGTCGGCGTCTGCGGGGGTCTGGCCAGCGACCTCGAAGGTATCGCCGCCCTGATCGGCATGGGAATCAGCAAACTGAGCGTCGATATTCCGGTGATACCGGCAGTTAAAGCCACGGTGCGCCGTCTTTCGGCTGATAAATGCAGTAAACTGGTGCGCGATGCCATTCGCATGAGCGACGCGCTTTCGGTGCGCCAGGCGTTCCGAAAACTGCTCGAAGAAAGCAGGGGAGAAAACTGATGAAAAACATTGCCAGAAGTGTGTTCGCAACGCTTCAAAAAATCGGAAAATCAATGATGCTGCCGGTGTCGGTATTGCCGGTCGCCGGGTTGTTGCTCGGCATCGGTAGTTCAAATTTTGCTTTTCTGCCCTCAATCGTGTCGAAAACCATGGCGCAGGCCGGGGGAGCCATATTCTCCAATCTGCCGCTTCTCTGCGCCATTGGTGTTGTTCTTGGCCTGACTGGTAACGATGGCGTCGCCGCCATGGCTGGCCTGGTTGGTTTCGCGGTCATGGTCGCCACCATGGGTGTTACTGCCTCGGCATTTGGCCTCGAGACCCGCATGGTAATGGGCATGCAGTCGATCGATACCGGCGTGCTCGGTGGCATCATCATCGGCCTGGTCGCCGCCTGGCTCTTCAACCGCTACTATCGCGTGCAGTTGCCTTCTTACCTCGGTTTTTTCTCGGGCAAACGTCTGGTGCCGATTCTGACCGCCTTCGCTGGTATCGGTCTGGGCATACTGATGAGTTTTGTCTGGCCGCCGGTCGGAGCAGTGATTGGCATGTTTTCGCGCTGGGCGGCTTCTGAGAACCCGGCCACCGCCTTTGCCCTGTATGGGGTTGTTGAACGCGCCCTTTTACCTTTCGGCCTGCACCACATCTGGAACGCCCCCTTCTTTTTCGAAGTCGGCGAGTTTACTAACGCTGCCGGTGAACTGATCAGG
>Ga0209098_1002119_pt1 | contig 17877 bp, 17 predicted proteins | sample AD_JPNHW1_MetaG_FD_184429 | JGI IMG/M metagenome (GOLD analysis project Ga0209098, IMG submission 184429) | Active sludge microbial communities of municipal wastewater-treating anaerobic digesters from Japan - AD_JPNHW1_MetaG (SPAdes) (version 2) | ecosystem: Engineered > Bioreactor > Anaerobic... | reverse complement strand
TTCCTCCTATCTGATGCGCGACCGCGGGACGAGGCGGTCGACGTGGCCCCAAATCGGGGTGTTGAAGCTGCTCGAGCTGTCGACGCGGTTCACGCCGACGACGCGGAATTCATTGACGCCCATGCCGCTCGCCGCGGCGATGGCGGCGGAGATGACGGCGACAAGCTCGGGCGAGAGCTCGCCCTTGGCCGCGACCTGGGCCTCGCCCGCCCTGCCCCGGCTGCGGCGCGCGAGGCGCGCGACGGTCGGGACGAGATAGAAGAGGACGAGGAGGACCAGGGCCGCCACGGCCACGACGAGGATCCGGTAGACTACGCTGTCCATTGCCCCTCCCTTAGACGGGGAAATTCCCGTGCTTGCGGGTCGGGCCGGTCACGCGCTTCCCGAGGAGCATGGCGAGGGCGCCGACGAGGCGGGTCCTCGTGTCGGCGGGGTCGATCACGTCGTCCACGTAGCCGCGGATGGCCGCCTTGTAGGGGTTCGCGAAGTTCTGCTTGTACTCCGCGATCTTCTCCTTGCGGGTGGCCGCGGGGTCGGAGGACTCCTCGATGTCCTTCTTGAAGATGATGTTGGCGGCGCCGTCCGGGCCCATGACCGCGATCTCGGCCGAGGGCCAGGCGAAGACCTGGTCGGCGCCGAGGTGGCGCGAGCACATCGCGATGTAGGCTCCGCCGTAGGCCTTGCGGAGGATGACGGTGATCTTGGGCACCGTGGCCTCGGAATAGGCGTAGAGGAGCTTGGCGCCGTGGCGGATGACGCCGCCGTGCTCCTGGCCGACGCCGGGGAGGTAGCCGGCCGTGTCGGTGAGGGTCACGATCGGGATGTTGAAGGCGTCGCAGAAGCGGATGAAGCGGGAGGCCTTGTCCGACGCGTTGATGTCGAGGACGCCCGCCATGATCTTGGGCTGGTTCGCGATGATGCCGACCGAGCGGCCGCCGAGATGGGCGAAACAGGTGACGATGTTCTGCGCGTAGAGGGGCTGGACCTCGAGGTAGTCTCCCGCGTCGAAAACGCGCTTGATGACGTCGCGCACATCGTAGGGCTTGTTGGCGCTGTCGGGGATGATGTCCTTGAGCCCCTCGTCGCGGCGGACGGGGGCGTCCTGGGTGGCCGCCATGGGCGGGTCCTCGACGTTGTTCTGGGGCAGGAAGGAGAGGAGCTTCTTGATGCCCGCTATCGTGCTGGCCTCGTCGGGATAGGTGAAGTGGGCCACGCCGCTCGTGGAGGCGTGGACGGTCGCGCCGCCAAGGTCCTCGGCGGAGACATCCTCGCCGGTGACGGCCTTGATGACCTGCGGGCCGGTGATGAACATGTTGCCGGTCTTCTCGACCATGAACACGAAGTCCGTGAGGGCGGGCGAGTAGACCGCGCCGCCGGCGCAGGGACCCATGATCACCGAGATCTGGGGCACGACGCCCGAGGCGGATACGTTCCTGTAGAAGATATCACCGTAGCCGCAGAGGGCGTCGACGCCTTCCTGGATGCGCGCTCCGCCCGAATCGTTGATGCCGATGACGGGAGCGCCGACCTTGACGGCCATGTCCATGGCCTTGCAGATCTTGGCCGCGTGGGCCTGGCCGAGGGAGCCGCCGATGACGGTGAAGTCCTGGGCGAAGACGTAGACGAGACGGCCGCCGATGGTGCCGTAGCCCGTCACGACGCCCTCTCCGGGCGCCTTCACTTCGTCCATGCCGAGGTCGGTGCAGCGGTGCTCGACGAAAGCGTCGATCTCCGTGAAGCTGCCCTGGTCGAGGAGGGACTCGATGCGCTCGCGTGCGGTCATCTTGCCCTTCTCATGCTGGGCGGCGACCCTCTTGGGACCTCCGCCCTCGAGCACCTTCTTCCGGCGCTCCGCAAGCTCGTTTATCTTCTCATCCATGCTGAGCCTTCCTTGAAACGTGTCGCTTCGATTCCGTCATTATGCCTTGCGTTCGCAGAGCTCGACAAGGACCCCGCCCGTGGCCTTGGGATGGAGGAAGGCTATCCTCGCGCCGCCAGCGCCGTAGCGGGGCTTCTCGTCGATGAGGCGCACGCCCTTCTCCCTGAGCTCGGCGAGGGCCGCGTCGATGTCGGCGACGCGATAGGCGATATGCTGCATGCCTGCGCCCTTCGCGGCGATGAACTTGCCGATGGGCCCTTCGGGATCGGTGGACTCGAGGAGCTCGATCTCGGTGTCGCCGAGGGGGATGAAGGCCGTGCGGACCTTCTGCTCCTCGACCGTCTCGGTCCCCTTGAGTTTCATGCCGAGGACGCCTTCGTAGAAAGCGAGCGCGTCATCGAGCTTCTCGACCGCCACGCCCACATGATCGACCTTGAGTACCTTCATGGATTCCCCCTTCCTTGGCCGCCCCGGCTGGCCGGAGCGGCGGAGAGCGCGGTGGAGCCCTGCAAGGGCCGGCCCGCGATGCTGCTTATCGGCCCAGAGGCTGGGCCTTGAGGACGGCGAGGAGCTCGTGCGCCGCGCCGTAAACGTCCATCGTTCCGTCCGCCACCGCGCGGGCAAGGCTAGCCTCGCGTCCGGCGGCGGGTTCTTCCGAAAGCGCCGCGTCGATGCGGCCGCTCACGAGCGACTTGATCTCGGCCCTGGCTCCCGCGAGGCGCCGCTCGGCGAGGGCGCCGGAAGCCTCCGCCTTCGCGTGGTGGGCGATGACAAGGTCGAGGAGCGCAGGCACACCCTCTCCGGTTTCGGCCACCGTCTTCACGACGGGCGGGAGGTCGGCGAGGAAGGCGTGGGGATCCACATGGGCCTGGCCCTCGCCGATGCCGTGCATCACGTGCGTGGACAGCGTGTCGACCGTTGCGCGCTCGGGCATGGCGCCGAACTTGAGGGCCGCGGCCGTCTCGAGCATCGTGCGGATCTCGCGGACCACGCGGTCGGCGCCGTCCCGGTCCGCCTTGTTCACCACGAAGACGTCGCCTATCTCCATGATGCCGGCCTTGATCACCTGGATGTCGTCGCCGAGGCCGGGCACCGCGACGAGGATGACCGTGTCGGCGATCCGGACCACGTCCACCTCGGACTGGCCCACGCCCACCGTCTCGACGAGGATGTAGTCGTAGCCGGCCGCATCGAGGGCACGGACGCAGGCCTGGGTCGCGGCGGAGACGCCGCCCAGGCGGCCGCGCGAGGCGAGACTGCGGATGTAGACGCCCTCATCGGTCGCGTGGCCCTGCATGCGCAGGCGGTCGCCGAGGATGGCTCCGCCCGTAAAGGGGCTCGAGGGGTCCACGGCGAGGACGCCGACGCGGGCTCCGCGCTTCCGCGCTTCCGCGATGAGCTTGTCGACGAGGGTGGACTTGCCCGAGCCGGGCGGGCCGGTGACGCCGATCACCTGGGCGCGGCGCGGCCTCGCGGCCAGCGCGCGCATGACGGGGACCGCCTGCGGGTCTCCGTTCTCGAGCCAGGTGATGAGGCGGGCGAGGGCGCGGACGTCGCCGCCCGCCACCCCCGCCGCGCTGCAGGTTTCCATTCAGGATCCTACTTGCGCTTCAGGTTGTTCCTGATGAACTCGATGGTAGTCTTCGTCGGCGTACCGGGGCCGAAGACGGCCGCAATCCCCTTGGACTTGAGAAAGGGAATGTCGTCCTCGGGAATGACGCCGCCGCCGATGACGAGGACGTCGCCGATGCCCTTCTCCGCGAGGAGCTCGGTCACCCGCGGGAAGAGGTGGTTATGCGCTCCCGAGAGGAGGCTCATCGCGATGACGTCGACGTCCTCCTGCATGGCCGCCTGCACGATCTGCTCGGGGGTCTGGCGAAGGCCCGTGTAGATGACCTCCATGCCGTCGTCCCTGAGGGCCCGCGCTATGACCTTGGCGCCGCGGTCGTGGCCATCGAGGCCCGGCTTCGCCACAAGAACCCTTATCTTTCGATCCATAACTTCCTCCAGATCAGAACATCGCGCTCGGGCGGTATTCGCCGAAGACGCCGCGGAGCACGTCGCAGACCTCGCCGAGGGTCGCATACTTCCTGACCGCCTCGAGGATGGGCGGCATGAGGTTGTCCTCTCCCTTGGCGGCTGCCTCGAGGGCCACGAGGGCGGCCTTCACGGCGGCGTTGTCGCGGCGGGCCTTGAGGGACGCGAGCTTCTCGACCTGGCGCTCGCCGACCGAGGGATCGACCCTGAGGAGGCCCTTGGGCGGCGCTTCCTTGATCTGGAACTTGTTGAGGCCGACGACGATGCGATCGCCCTTCTCCACGTCCATCTGGTAGCGGTAGGCCGCGTTCTGGATCTCCTGCTGCACGTAGCCCTGCTCGATGGCGCGCACCGCGCCCCCGAGGTCGTCGATGCGCTTGATGTAGGCGAGGGCCTCCTCCTCGATCCGGTCGGTGAGGCTCTCCACGTAGTAGGAGCCCGCGAGGGGGTCGACGGTCTCGGCGGCGCCGGACTCGTAGCCGATGATCTGCTGCGTGCGCAGCGCGATGCGGACCGAGTCCTCCGTGGGGAGGGCCAGGGCCTCGTCGCGGCTGTTCGTATGGAGGGACTGCGTCCCGCCGAGGACGGCGGCGAGGGCCTGGATGGTCACGCGCACGACGTTGTTGTCGGGCTGCTGGGCCGTAAGGGTCGAGCCGCCGGTCTGCGTGTGGAAGCGGAGCATCTGGCTCTTCGGGTTAGTCGCGTGGAAGCGCTCCTTCATGATCCTCGACCAGACGCGGCGCGCCGCGCGGAACTTGGCGACCTCCTCGAAGAGGTCGTTGTGGGCGTTGAAGAAGAAGGAGAGGCGCGGCGCGAAGTCGTCCACCGCGAGGCCGGCCTTGAGGGCCGCCTCGACGTAGGCGATGCCGTCCGCGAGGGTGAAGGCCACTTCCTGCGCGGCGGTGGAGCCCGCCTCGCGGATGTGGTAGCCCGATATGGAGATCGTGTTCCAGTTGGGCACGTTCTTCGAGCAGTAGGCGAAGATGTCGGTGATGAGCCTCATGGAGGGCGCGGGCGGGAAGATGTAGGTTCCGCGCGCGACGTACTCCTTGAGGATGTCGTTCTGGATGGTGCCCTCGAGCTTGTCGGCGGACACGCCCTGCTTCTCGGCCACCGCGATGTACATCGCGAGGAGGACGGCGGCGGGCGCGTTGATCGTCATCGACGTGGAGACCTTGTCGAGGGGGATGCCGTCGAAGAGGATCTCCATGTCGGCGAGCGAATCGATCGCCACGCCGACCTTGCCGACCTCGCCCTGCGAGAGGGAGTGGTCGGAGTCGTAGCCGATCTGCGTGGGCAGGTCGAAGGCGATGGAGAGGCCGGTCGTGCCCTGCTCGAGGAGGAACTTGTAGCGCTTGTTGGACTCCTCCGCGTTGGAGAAGCCCGCATACTGGCGCATGGTCCAGAGGCGGCCGCGGTAGAGGGTGTTCTGGACGCCGCGGGTGTAGGGGTAGCTGCCCGGATAGCCGAGGCGCTTCTCATAGGCCTCGCCGCCCGAGGGCGCGTCGAGGGGCGTGTAGAGCCGCTTGACCGGCGAGCCCGAGCCCGTCACGAAGTCCGCGCGGCGCTCGGGAAACCTGGCCAGGGATTTGTCGACCCCGGCCTCGTAGGAGGCCAGGCCCGGCAGGTCCTTCTTCTCGATGTCGCTCATCGTTTCCTCCTTAGCAGGCCGACTCAGGCGCCTTGCCCGCGAGGGACATGCCGGCGCGCAGGGCCTTGAGGTTGAGTTCTTCCGTTCCCTTGGGTACGCGGGCAAGGACGGCCTTCTCGAGGGTCGCCGCCTCGACGACGCCCGAGACGCCCCCGAGGACGCCGAGTGCCACGATGTTGGCCACGACCTTCTTGCCGATATCCTCGGCCGCGGTCTTGAGTATGGGCAGGGAAAGGGTCTTCGCCTTGATCGCGGGATCGAGGGCGATGCTCGAATCCACGATGATGGTGCCCTTCCCCATGAGCTTGCCGAAGCTCTGGTAGGAGTCGGCCGTGAGGGCGAGGAGGTAATCGGGGTCCGTGGCCTTGGGGTAGTCGATGTCCTCGTCGGAGATGACGACCTCGGCCTTGCTGGAGCCGCCGCGGGCCTCGGGGCCGTAGCTCTGGGTCTGGACGGCGTTCTTGCCTTCCTCGATGGCGGCCTCCGCGAGGACGATGCCCGCGAGGAGGAGGCCCTGGCCTCCCGAACCGCTCAGTCTGAATTCGACGCGCATTCCCAGAGCCCTCCCTTCACGTTTTCGAAAGTCCGCTGCACGCGCTGGATGAGTTCGCCGTATTCCGCCGAGTACTCGGGGGCAGGCTGGTTGTGGAGCTCGCCGATGAGGAACTTGCCCTCGAGCTGCTCCTTGGGCATGACCGCGGCGGCCTTGACGTTCACGGCCTTGTCCTTGATCCAGTTGAGGAGGGGAACGGCGTCGCCTATCTTGTTCTTGCGGCCGAGGTAGGTCGGGCACTGGCCCACGGACTCGACGACCGAGAAGCCGTCGTTCTGGAGGGCCTTCTCGATGAGGTCGATGAGGAGGGGCACGTGGTAGGTCGTCGCGCGGCCCACGAAGGTCGCGCCCGAGGCCTTGGCGAGCTCGCAGAGATCGAAGCTGCGCTCCACGGTGCCGTAGGGTGCGGTCGTGCCGAACATGCCCTTGGGCGTCATGGGCGAGTACTGGCCGCTCGTCATGCCGTAGATCTCGTTGTTCATCACGATCGTGGTGATGCCGATGTTGCGGCGCGCCGCGTGGATGAAGTGGTTGCCGCCGATGGCGGTGCAGTCGCCGTCGCCCGTCATGACGATGACCTTGAGGTCGGGCCGCGCGAGCTTGATGCCCGTGGCGAAGGCAAGGGCCCGGCCGTGGGCGGTGTGGAGGGTGTCGAAGTCGAGGTAGCCGACCGCGCGCGAGGAGCAGCCGATACCCGACACGATGCAGACCTTGTTCTTGTCGAGGCCGAGCCTGTCGATTGCGCGCACTAGGGCGCCCGTGACGGTGCCGTGGCCGCAGCCGGGGCACCAGATATGCGGCAGGCGATCCTGCCTGAAATAGCTGAGGAATTCCGCCATCACTTTGCCCCCGTAATCGCAGCGTACACTTCTTCCGGCCGGAAGAGCTCGCCATTGACCTTGCCGACGCGAACGACCTGCGAATTGCAGCCGGCGATCCGCTCGACCTCGAGGGCGAGCTGGCCGAGGTTCATCTCGGGCACGACGATGGTCTTCGCCTTGGCGGCGGCGGCCTTGAAGGCCTTCTCGGGGAAGGGCCAGAGGGTCTTGGGCCTGAGGAGGCCCGCCTTTATGCCCTCCTTCCTGGCGCGGCGCACCGCGGAGAGGGCGGACATCGCGGAGGAGCCGAAGGCCACGACGAGGACCTCGCAGTCCTTGGTGCTTTCCTCGGCGCATTCGCAGATGTCGTCCACGTTGTTCGTTATCTTGGCGTCGAGGCGGCGGACGAGGGCGTCGGCGACCTCGGCCTTGCCTGAGGGCGCGCCGGACTCCTCGTGGAAGAGGCCCGTACAGTGCCAGCGGTAGCCTGAGCCGAAGGGCGCCATGAGGGGCACGCCGCCGTTCGGGTCGGCCGCATAGGGCTTGTAGCCCGCAGGAGCCTTGGGCATGGCGCGGCGGAGGGGCTTCACGTCCCTGGGATCGGGGAGCTCGACCTTCTCGCGCATGTGGCTGATGACCTCGTCCGTGAGGACGATGACGGGCACGCGGTACTTCTCCGCGAGGTCGAAGGCCCGGATCGTGAGCTCGAAGCACTCGCGCACGTTGCCCGGCGCCAGTACGATGATGGCGTGATCGCCGTGGGTGCCCCAGCGGGCCTGCATCACGTCGCCCTGGGCGGGAGAGGTGGGCATGCCGGTCGAGGGACCCATGCGCTGGGCGTTGATGATGACGATGGGGATCTCGCAGAGCGAGGCGTAGCCGATGCACTCCTGCATGAGGGAGAAGCCGGGGCCGCTCGTGGCGGTCATGGCCTTCTTGCCCGTGAGCGAGGCGCCGATGATGGCCGCGATCGAGCCGATCTCGTCCTCCATCTGGACGAAGGTGCCGCCGATCTTGGGCAGCTCCTCGGAGCAGAGTTCGGCGACTTCGGTGGAAGGCGTTATGGGATAGCCCGCATAGAAGCGGAGGCCGGCGGCGAGTGCGCCCGCGGTGCAGGCCTCGCTGCCCTGCATGAGCTTTACGGTCTTAGGCATTGTGGGCCTCCGGGGGAAGGGAGTAGTCGACCTCGACCTGCTCCTGCTTCTTTTCCGCGCCGGCCTCGTGGATCTCGATGGCGAAATCCGGGCAGCGCAGCTCGCACATCTTGCAGCCGATGCAATCCTCCGGCCGCTCCGCTACGACCTTGCCGTCATGCAAGGCCAGGACCTTCTTGGGACAGAAGGCCACGCAAATGCCGCAGCCCTTGCACCAGCGGGTCCTGATGACGTGGGAGAACACCTTCTTTTGTTCGCTCATATCCTTCACTTTCGTGGAAATCGCCCTTTAGGATGCCCGGACTTCCAGCGGAGGGGCCAGCATGCTGGCATTCTTCCACTCCCGTCCGGCCGGTCACGAGAGATGGCTTCTCTGCCTCTCCATGGCCAGCCCTAAACCATAGTGCGTCCAGCTGGGCTTGGCAAAACGCCTGCAATGACCGGAGTCGCGACGGCCTGCTTCGCCGTGTCGGATCCAGAGCATCGGAAGCTAATTCCGCTGGATGGAAACGTTCCACGTCCCTTCCATCTAGCGGAATTATAGTATATAATCGGATATTGTCAACTCCCAGCCATGGGAGCAAGACGGGTAGACGGGATAGCGCCTCGCTGGATTCGTCCAGATAGTAACATAAGCCTGTTTTCTGCGCAATTCCCGCGGCGCCCCGTGGCACCGTCGCCGGTTTTCTGTTGACAGGGACGGAGAAAGCAGGCATATTCCATTAGATGGAAGTTGCTTCCATTTTTCGAATCGCCAGGTTACTGGAGTCAACATGACGGAAAAGGAAAACTCGGTCAGGTCCATTGAAAGGGCCCTGGACGTCCTCGACAGTTTCACCCCAGGCCAGCTCGAGCTCTCTTTGACCGACCTCGCAAAGCGCATAAACCTCGCCCTCAGTACGACTTCCCGAATCGTGGCGACCCTCGAGAAACGGCACTACCTCTCGCGGAACAGGGACAGCCAGCGCTACTCCCTCGGCCCGAAGATAGCCCAGATCGGTGCCCTGGGCTTCTCCAATGTCGACATCCGCAAGGTCGCCCTCCCCTTCATGCGCGACCTCAACGGCATCTATGACGAAGGCGTCAGCCTCTATGTGGTCCAGGACAACGAGCGCATCTGCGTCGAGTGTATCGAGAGCTCCCAGCCCCTGCGCCGAGTCATCAACGTCGGCGACCGCCATCTCCTGACGAGGGGCGCGGCGGGCCGGGTCCTCCTCGCCTGGCTCCCCGACGACAGGCGGAGGGAACTGCTCAAGAACGATCCCTTCACCACGGAAGAAGCGCTCATGGAGCTTCGCCGTTCCGGCTATGCCGTGAGCCTCGGCGAACGCGAGGAAGGCGTCACCTCGATAGCGGCGCCCATCCAGGACGCCCGCCGCGAGGTCATAGCGGCCCTCGCCATGTCGGGCCCGTCGGTCCGCTTCGAGGGCCCAGGCTTCGACGACAAGATCACGAGGGTCAAGCGCTGCGCCGAGCAGATTTCAGAAGCCCTCGGAAGGCGGTAGCCGAAGGCGACGCGCATGTCGCGCCTCGCACCGATTGCCGTTTACTCGCCCGGGCGACTATACTTGCCTGATGGGTCGCCAAGCACGCGACCCCCGCGGATTCCGCGGCAGCATGTTCCCGAGGGAGATGATGATGGCTAGGAAGCTCCTGATCCGAGATCTCACGCTGCGGGACGGGCAGCAGTCGCAGTTCGCCACGCGCATGACGCAGGCGCAGGTCGACCGGGTCCTTCCCCTCTACCGCAACGCAGGCTTCTACGCGATGGAGGTCTGGGGCGGCGCGGTGCCCGATTCGGTGATGCGGTACCTCAACGAGAATCCCTGGGAGCGCCTCGAAAAGATCAAGGCCGGCGTCGGCAGCGCGTCCAGGCTCACGGCCCTCTCGCGCGGCCGCAACCTTTTCGGCTACACCCCCTACCCCGACTCGGTCATCGAGGGCTTCTGCAAGAACGCCGTCAAGGCCGGCGTCGACATCATGCGCATCTTCGACGCGCTCAACGACGTCGACAACATGACGAGCTCGATGCGCTTCGTGAAGGAAGCGGGCGGCATGGCGGACTGCGCGGTATGCTACACCGTCGACCCGCACTTTTCCCGCGGTGAACGCTTCCGCGCGGCCATCAAGGGCAAGAAACTCCCGAAGGACCTCTTCACCATCCGCTACTTCGTCGACAAGGCGAAGGAACTCGAGCGCCTCGGCGCCGACATGATCACGATCAAGGACATGGCCGGCCTCATCGATCCCGCGAGATCCGCGGAACTCATCAAGGCACTCAAATCCGAAGTCGGCATCCCCATCGACTTCCATACCCACTGCACGCCGGGCTACGGCTCGGCCTCCGTCCTCATGGCGATGGTGAACGGGGTCGACATCGTCGACACCTCGGCCCTCGCCTGGTCGGGCGGCCCCGCCCACGTCGCCTACGAGATCGTGCAACTCTTCGCGGACCGCCTCGACCTCGACACCGGCGTCGACCGCGCCGCCGTGGGAGCCATGGATCGCGAGCTCCGCATGATCCGAGACGAGCTTGCCAAGTACGACCAGTACCCCGAGAACAAGCCGCCCGTCATCGACCTTTCGCGGCACAAGCTTCCTTCCGAGGACGCCGCCCTCTTCGACGGCGCGGTTGAGGCGGCCCTCGCAGGACGTGCGGACAAGGTCCTCGACCTCTGCCACCGCATCGAGGCGCGCTTCAACTATCCCGCCCCGGACGAGGCGGTGCGTGTGGCCCAGATCCCCGGCGGCATGTACACCAACATGCTCGCCCAGCTCGAGGAGGCCAAGCTCGGCGGCCACCTCGCCGAGGTGCTCAAGGCCGTCCCCCAGGTCCGCCTCGACTGCGGCGTCCCGCCCCTCGTCACGCCCACGAGCCAGATCGTCGGCGTCCAGGCGGTCAACTGCGTCGTGGACCGCGCCCAGGGCAAGCCCTTCTATTCGAACGTGTCGAAGAACTTCGCGGAGCTCGTGAAGGGCTCCTACGGAAAGACGCCCTGGCCCGTCAACCCGGACTTCCGCGAAAGGATCTGCGGCGTCCGCGACGAGACCCCCTACGATACCTCGAAGTACAAAAAGCAGGCCAATCCGGAGCTGCCCGAGTACGACGGCGTGAAGCTCGCGAAGGACGAAAAGGAGGGGCTCCTCCTCGAGCTCTTCCCGAGCGTGGCCGACAAGTTCCTCCGCGGCCGCCGCAAGGCCGAGTGGGACGCGGCGCATCCGCCCGTCCCCCCGCCGCCGCCCAAGCCGGAGCGTTATCCGCCCGAGTTCTGGGAAGGACTGACGCTTGCGACAGGTAGCTAAGGGCCGCCAAATGTGATGCGAAGGCCGCCGCGGTTTGCGGCGGCCTTTTTCATGGCTTTCCGTCCTGGTGGCCGGCGCCGTTGGTACGGGATGCCGGATTTCGTTGCCGCCTTTTTTCCCAACCTGCCTCCGTTTCAATGCACTAAACTTTCATCACGATCCGGATGGAGGCGCCCATGGCCAGGTTTTCCGATTATCTCGAACCCTGCATGAAAAACGACATCATCATCCAGAAATCCCTCCGCGACATAGATGCCGAGGTCATGGTCTCGGCCCTCCATGGCATGGACGAGGCCGAAAGGGAGATGGTCTACCGCAACATGTCGGAGCGCGCCCGCAAGATGATCAAGGTGGACCTCGACGCAACAAAGGGCACGCCGCCCGCGACGGTGAAGGCGGCCTGCGAATTCTTCCTCGGTCTCCTCGAGAAGCACACGGCCTCCTACGTCGAGCCGCCGCCCGAGCCCGAGGGCCCGCCCGGCATCGACCTCTCCTCGAACCAGACCGTCATCGCGAGCCTCACGGAGCTCTCGCGCTTCGCCCTCCGGAAAGGCCTCCTCGCCCTCGAGCAGGTCGACGACAACGACGCGGATCCGCTTTTCCGCAAGGGACTCGTCATGCTGGCCGAAGGCTGGGATCCCCTCCTCATCCGCTCCATCATGGACAACTACAAGGCCGCCTACCTTCGTAGCATGGAGACCCGCCTCGACCTCCTCATCACGGGCATCGAAAGCATCGCGTCGAAGGATTCGCCTTTCGTGACCGAGCAGAAGCTCAGGGCCCTCGTGGCCGAATTCTGATCCCATGGCGAGCGGAGGACGGACGGACGGCGGCAGCCTGGCGGTCGGATACGCGGGCCTCGTCCGCGTTTTCTTCTCTCGCCGCTGCACCCATCGCGAGGACGCGGAGGACCTCGAGCAGGAGGCCCTCTGCGCCATCATCGCCGCCGCGCCCCGCTTCCGCGGCGACTCGCAGGTCTCCACCTGGGTCTACGCGATCTGCAGGAATGTCTGGACGGGATGGCTTTCGAGGATGGCGGCGGAGCGAGCCAAGGCCGAGGCCCTGGGACGCGAGTTAACGTTGTGCGACACCAGTGGCGCAGGTTGTGCGCCCCGGGACGGGGACGCCCCGGGCCTCGACCCCGAACTGGGCGTCGACCTTGCCGCGGCCCTCGGCTCGCTCCGGGCCTCGGAGCGCCGCCTCTACGGCCTCTACTACGTCGAGGGCAGGACGGTCCGCGAGATCGCCTGCATCCTCGAAAGGCCCGAAGGCACCGTGAAGTACCTCCTCCACGGGCTCAGGGAAAGACTGAGGACTCTCCTTTCCTGACGGTCGCCGGCGCTAGCCGCCTGTCCCGGACCTTCCTCTTTATTCGGACATCCGCGTCGATTATCTTGCTGGCCGGCTCAGGGGGGGTATAGAATCGCCCAGGGAAACAGGAGGGATCATGCGGCTCAGGTTCAAGCTAGTCTTCATGTTCGTCATCGCTTTCCTGGCCACCATAGGATTGCTCCTCGCGGTCTTCCCTCCCCTTGCCGACCAGGTGACGAAGACCCAGCTCTTCTCCATGGCGAGAACGGTGGGCCTCTACCTCGTCCACGACCTCGAAAAGCTGCCCTTCAACGGGAATGAGGCGGCCTTCGAGAAGGCAGTGGACAGCGAATTCGAGTTCATCTCGGAGCTCGCGGCCGGTACGGGCGAATTCACCGTGAGGAAGGTCATCCTCCTCGCCGAGGACGGCAAGGTCGAGATCGGCCATCCCGATACCGAGGCGGGCAGGAACTACTCGGGCGACGCGGACATCCGCGAAGCCCTGACGGGGCACCCTCTCGCCGTGGTCATTGAGCCCTCGACAGGCCCCGATGGAAGGCCCGAGACCGACGCCGACATCGTGGCTCCCATCCGCCTGGCCGACGGCGACTATCGCGCGGTCGAGGTCAAGCTCGACCTGAGCGCGACCATGGCCCTCCTCTCGGCCCGGTACCGGACGATCCAGTACGTCGTGGCCGGAGCCATCCTCGCGGCTTTCGCCCTCCTTTCCGGCCTTCTCCTCGTCGGAGTCGGCGGCTCCGTCATCCGGCCGGTCCTCCGCGTATCGGAGGCCATGGAAGCAGTGGGCAAAGGAGACCTCGACGCGAAGCTTGGCTGGACGCGGAAGGACGAGGTAGGCGCCATGGCCGCGCGTTTCGACGAGATGGTCCTGGGCCTGCGGGAACGTTTCGAGCTATCTCGCTACGTGTCGAGGTCGACCGTTGGTGCGGTGCGCGAACGGGTGAACGAAGGACTCGGGGCGGAAGTCCGCAAGCGCCGGCTCACGGTCTTCTTCTCCGACGTACGCGGCTTCACCGCATATTCGGAACGCAGACCGCCCGAGCGCGTCATCGAGGTGCTCAACCGCCTCCTCGGCCTCCAGGAGGAAATCATCGCCGCGTCCGGCGGGGAAGTCGACAAGTACGTGGGCGACGAGACCATGGCCATCTTCGAGAAGCCGGAGGACGCCCTGAAGGCGGCGCTCCGCATCAGGCGGGAAGCGAGGAGGATCACCGTCGAGCTCGACGGGCTCCGCCTCGGCTTCGGCCTCCATGTGGGAGAGCTGGTCGAGGGAGACATCGGCTCGCCCTCGATGATGGATCACACGGTGATCGGCGACACGGTGAACACCGCCGCCCGCATCCAGGCGGCCTCCGGCCCCTGGCAGATCCTCGTCTCCGAGGAACTCGCCCGGGAGGACGGCGTCGCTGGGGCCTTCGAGTTCGACGGCGAACTCGCGATCTCCGCGAAGGGCAAGACCCATCCCCTACCCGTCCGCTGCCTCATGGGCGAGAAGGGGCAGGCGGGGGCAGCTTAGCGGACCGCCGCCAGGTCCCCGGCCTCGCCGCGCCTCTTCCCGAAGACTTCGCCGATCATCGCCAGGAGGGCGAAGCCTGAAGCAGCGAGTACCACGACGCGGAAACCGCCCAGGAAGACGGCGCCGTCCAGGGCGCCCGACGACACGGAATCCATCCTCGCCTTCGTGACGAGGCTGAAGAGGCTCACCGAGAGGGTCGTACCCGTGACCATGCCCAGGTTCCTGAAGAAGGCGTTGAGGCTGCCCGCGATGCCGAGGCGGTCTCGGGGCACGGAGCCCATCACGCTCGAGTTGTTGGGCGACTGGAACATCGCGCCGCCCGCGCCGAGGAGGACGACGACGGCCCCGATCGCATAGAGCGGCGTGCCCGGCCCGAGGGTCGCGAGGAGGGCGAGGCCCGAAGCGTTGCAGAGTAGGCCCGCTATGGTCAGCGGACGATAAGTTATGCGATCCGATAGGCTGCCCGCGAGGGGCGCGAGAACGCCGGTCACGAGGGGATAGACCGACATGAGGGCGCCTGCGCCCAGGACCGACATGCCCCGGACGCCCTGGAGGTAGAAGGGCATGAAGAAGGTGTAGGAGAACATGGCGACATAGGACAGGCAGGAATCGATGACGCCCATCGTGAAGACCCGGGACTGGAAGAGGCTGCGGTCGACGAGGGGCGAGGGCCGCCGTTCGGCGCGGAGGAAGGCGAAGAACAGGACGAAGGCGATGGCTGCGATGCCCAGGGCCGGGGACGCGGCGACCAGGCCATCCTGGAAGGCCAGCATCGCCACGAAAAGGGCGGCGATCGACAGGACGAAGAGGGCGGATCCGCTCCAGTTGAAGGCCGTGTCGCGCCCCGCGACGCCGGAATGCCGGGACTCCGGCATGACGGCGAAGGTGAGGGCCACGCCGCCGAGGCCGATGGGCACGTTGATGAAGAAGATCGAGCGCCAGCCCGCAATGGCGACGAGGAGGCCGCCCAGGCTCGGGCCCACGAGACTGCCGATGGCCACGACCGAGCCGATGAAGCCCAGGGCCTTGCCCCTCTCCTCGGGCGGGAAGGTCGAGGTCACGATGCCCTGGACGAGGGCCATGGCCATGGCTGCGCCGAGGCCCTGCAGCACGCGGCTGGCCACGAGGGCGGAAAGGCTGCCCGAGAGGCCGCAGAGGAGGGAGCCGACCGTGAAGGTGAGGAGACCCGCGGCGAAGAGCCGCTTCCTGCCGTAAATATCCGAAAGCCTTCCCCAGACGAGGAGGGTCGCGGAGACGCAGAGGAGGTAGGACGTGACCACCCACTGGACTGCCGAGACTCCGGCGCCGAGGGCCTTGGCTATCGTCGGGAGGGCTATGTTGACGATGGACCCGTCGAGGGTCGCCATGAAGGTGATGACACAGGCATTGAAGAGGACGAGGCCGCGCCGGCCTTTCGGAACTGCGGAATCCATGGGCAACAGGATAAAGAAAATGGGCCTGCGCGTCTGCGGGGGCCGCCCGGTGCGGCTGCCCTCGCGGCCCTGCCCTCGCGGCCTCCCGCCTGCCGCGATATGATTGGGGCCATGGCCTTCATGCAAGGAGATTTCCATGGCTGATGCCGGCCGGGGCAATGAAGCCCCACACACGACCCCTCGCTCCCCCTTCGGCGCCGCGATCGCGGCCGTCGCGGGCTGTGCGATCCTCGCCCTCGCCGTCTTCTTCTCCTGGCCGGCCATCGAGGGGCTCTTCGTGCCCAGCGTCTTCGCCAAGACGGGCTCCTTCGTGCTCCGGGACAGGCCGGTCCACAGTCTCCGCGTATCCGCCGATGAAAAGGTCCTGGCCTATGTGGCGGCCAACGCGCGCGGCGAGGAATACCTCGTTCTCCGCAGGAGCGAATGGATCTACTCGGGCAAGCCCTGGCCGGCCATCCGCGACCTCTCCATATCGGCGGACGGCAGCAGGTGGGCCTACATCGCGGTTTCCGATCCGGCCGGGAGGGCCGGCAGGGACGGCGCCGCGGGACGCGTCGTGACGGGCAGGGCGAGGGGCGGCTCCGGTACGGCGGACTGCGAAACCGAAGGCGCGGAACTCGATTTCGTCGGAAGCCTCTTCCTTTCGCGGAACGGCCGCCATCTTGCCTACGTGGCCGGGAGCGAAGGCATCTGGCGGGAGACCGCGGGAAGGGGACTGCGCTACGGCGGCGGCGCCATGTCGGTGATCGTCGACGGCAAGAGGTCCGAACCCTGCGATCGCGCAACCTTCCTCGCGATGAGCGCCGATGGCAGGCACGCCGCCTGGGCGGAGCGGAGCGGCATCGTCTGGAAGGAGCTCGAGGGAGGCGGCTGGGACGCCGCGGGCGGCAGCTCCCGCATCATGAAGGATGGCAGGGAACTCGTCGCCTGCGACGCAATCGACTATCTCGCCATGGCTCCCTCGGACGGAAGGACAATCAGCCTCGTATCCACGGGTGGAGCCTGGGCCGCGGACCCTGTCGGTCCCTCTTTCCTCCTCGGAGGCAGGAAGGTCCTCTACGCCGACGCCGAGGCCAGGGGAAGCTACGACTACTGCGGCCCCATATCGGCCTCCACGGACCTCTCGGCCTGGGCCTTCGTCGCGGGCCGCGGCGGCGAGTGGGTACAGACCGGGTCAGGGAAGTGGACCTACGGTGCCGGCCGCTGGCTCGTCGTGACCGAGGCGGGCGAAGGCGAAAGCCATGATGCGATTCCCTCCTTCGAGACCTCGACCGACGGCAAGACCCATGTATGCGAAGCGGGCGACGGGGGAGAGTGGAGGAGAGCGAGCGACGGCTCATGGGTCTATGGCAAGGGAAGCTGGAAGGTCCTCGGACGGGGAATCTCCATCGATCTTTCCTATCGTCCGGGCGGACTCGCTCTGTCGGCGAGCGGCAGGCATTTCGCCTTCTTCTACCCTGTCAGCATCCTCAACTATGACGAGAACGACCTCGGCTGGTGGTATAGCCCCGCAGACAGGCCCTTGCGAGTCTCCGTCGACGGTCTCGTCATGGATGAAGATTACGCGACGATCTCGAGTCTGGCCATTGATGACAACGCTGTCTTCATCAAATGCAGCTTGAGCGCCATAGCTCCCGAGGAAACGCAGGTTCTTGCCTTGGGGGACGACGGACGGGAGGAAGAGCCTGCAGGGCTTTCATCCGCGATCATCACGAGCGGGAATGGAGAGCGGCGCCTGTGGATAGCCTCGGAGGGCGCTTCATATCGCCTTTTCGTGGAAGAAGTTAGCCGGAAGGGCAAGACGGAGTGAAGCTGAGAAACGTTGCCCGATGTCGAGCCGCGACACATCAGGGAACAAAGACAGAAAGCCTGGAATGCGATGCCAGACTTCGATTCGGAAAAAACCGATTGCGTTCCTGCGGATACCGATCTAAAATTACTCAATACTGACCGAACCACATGCAGGGAAGAAGGACTCGAGGAGCATACGGCGCGGCGGCCCGCTTTCCGTATCCGACGCTCCCGGCTGGGTAAGGGCAGAAGGCTCGATGTGGACTCTCCTCCCCTCAAGGGGGCGTGAGCCTCGTCGAGGATCAAATCTAGTCCGCGGGAGACGCGTATGAACATCATCTTCATCGTGGGCGGGTGCGCGATAATCTTCATTGTCGCTTACCTCACCTATGGCAAATTCCTCGCGAAGA
>Ga0209098_1002117_pt1 | contig 17881 bp, 10 predicted proteins | sample AD_JPNHW1_MetaG_FD_184429 | JGI IMG/M metagenome (GOLD analysis project Ga0209098, IMG submission 184429) | Active sludge microbial communities of municipal wastewater-treating anaerobic digesters from Japan - AD_JPNHW1_MetaG (SPAdes) (version 2) | ecosystem: Engineered > Bioreactor > Anaerobic... | reverse complement strand
GGGCGGGAGATGGAGGAGATCGCCGGCGGCGAGGGTGAGTTTCTCGGTGCCGAGGGTCCACTCGGCGTGGCCGGAAAGCATCTGGATGATCGCCCGCGCCGGCGAGGCGTGCTCGGTGAGTTCCTGTCCGGCGGCGAAACCGAAGAGCACAACGCGGGCGCGTTCGGCATCGAGCAGCGTGCGGCTGACGATGCCGCTGTCCGAGAATTGGGTGGAGGAGCCGAGGGAGAGGGATCCGGCTCGGTCCGGGGCGAGGAGGGTGCGGGCGCTCATGTGCCGCGGAAGATAGTGGAGGAAGCGGCGGCGTCACGTGCCGGAACGCATTTCCGCCAGGGCGGGGCGGTGCCGGGGCGCGCTAGTGACGATTTTCTGCATGCCAGAGGCGGTGGGGGCTGCTAGCTGCGTGGCGATGAACGAGGTTTTATTCAGCGGTTCGCTCTTCGGCACGATGGTCACGATCACGGCGTGGAAGCTGGTCGGCTACGTCGGCACGACGATGTTTGCCGGGCGCTGGTTCGTGCAGTGGTGGGCGGCGCGGCGGGCCGGCCGCGTGGTCGTGCCACGGCTATTCTGGTACATGAGCGTGGTCGGCAGCCTGATGACGCTCTCCTACTTCGTGTGGGGCAAGAACGACTCGGTGGGCATCCTGGGCAACCTCTTCCCCTCGTTCGTGGCGATCTACAACCTCTGGCTCGACATCGGCCACCGCGGCTGGAACCGCGACAAGGCGCAGCCGGCGCAGGCGTGACGCGGGGCGCGCGGCTTGTGGGGGCATGAAAAAGGGCGGTCTTGCGACCGCCCTTTTTCGTAGAGTTGCGAGGCGAGGCTCAGAACGGATCGGGCTCGCGGAAGACGGGCGTGGCATCGATGTGGTGGCCGGCGGGGATGGCGATGGGGTCGCCCTGTGCCGGGAGGTCGTCGTTCTTGTAGAGCTGGATCTTCACCGGTACGGACGGATCGGAGGCTGCCCAGGTCCATTTGCCGATCGAGATGAACTCCATCGGGACGCCCTTCTCCCAGCTCAGGCCGGGGCCTTCGCCGCGGACGAAGACCTTGTTGCCGATGCCGATGTAGGCGGTGACGAGCAGGCGCGTGGCGCCGTCGGCGGTCTTGGACGGGGCGGAATGGGCGGAGGGTTCGGCGTCGTAGACGATCTCCGGCTCGGCGAACCCCGGGAGCACAGCTTCACCGACGGTGCGGGCGGAGGACTTGCGGCGCGGTTCGCGTTTCGGGGCGGCTTCGCTGGACGGAGCTTCGGAGGCCGGGGCCGGTGCGGCCGAGGCGGCTGCAGGTGCGGACGCGATCTCGACGGCGGCGATGGGGGTCGCGGAGTTGTCGGGCGTCTGTTCCGGGGCGCGTTCGAACGGCGGCTCGCGTTTCACGCGGGGGAAAGCCGTGAGCTGCATGACCGGCACCCCGGCTGCGAGAGCGCCTTCCGCGGACGGCGCCTCGGTTGCGGCGGGTTCCGTGGTGGACGCCGCTTCGGTTGCGGAAGCCGTCGACTGGTACGGCGCGGGTGCGGCCGTCGCGATGGCACGGGCGGCGGCATTGAGCTGGTCGATACGCTGCTGGAGGGAGGAGTCGAGCTCCTGCTCGAGCTGGCGGAAGGCCGCGGTGCGCTCAAGCAGTCGGCTGGCGACGGCCTCGGCCGCGGCGATGGTGTCGTGAAGCTTGGTCTCGACGGCGGAGATGGCGGTCTGCGCGTGGAGGGCGGACTGGTTGAGGGCGGCCTCGGCGCGGGTGGTGGCGGCACCCAGGGCGGCGGCGAGCGCGGGGGCGGCCTCGGCGACCTCGTGGCGCGCGGCCTCGGTGGCGGTGCGGGCGTCCTTCTCGAGGGCGGCGAATTCCTTGGTGGCGGTCTGGATGGTGCCGACGAGGGCGGTGAGGCGCTGGCCCTCGGTGTCGCGGAGGGTCTCGAGCTCCTTGGTCATCGCCGCCTTCTCCTCGTCATCGTGCTGCTGGAGCTGGGTGGTGAACTCGGCGATCTTTTCCTGGAGCTTGTAGGGGAGCGACTCGGCCGTGTGGACGGCCTTGGCCGCGGCCTCTTGCGCGGCCTTGAGCTGTGCGCCGGTGGCGGCGAGCGCCTCGATGCCGTGGAGCAGCTTGGCGTTCTGCACCTCGAGGCGTTGCTGGAACTCGGCGACCGCGTCGCGCTGCTCGCCCGAGAAATCGAGGATGTACGGCAGCACGCCGAGCACGCAGCCGAGGGCGACGCAGCCGAAGATCACGGAAAGTGCCGTGGCGGAGAGCGGCGACTCCGCGGTGATGCCGACGATGCAGGCGAGGGCGAGCAGGACGATGTCGCCGAGGAGGTAGGGCCACTTGGGCGGGCGAGGGGAGGATGGGAGGTTCATCGCGCGGGGTTGTTGCTGGCGTAGCCGGGTTGTCCCTATTCTTCAGAGTCGCCGGCGGTCGCAAGGCCAAAGCCGGACATCGCGGGGCGGGCGGGGTCAGGCCACGCGGCGCCAGAAAGCCCCGATGAGCGAGACGAGCATGCCCACCCGCAGGGCGCCCTCGAAGGTGAGGATGACGAGTATCCAGCGCAGCGGAGAATTCCGGCGCAGCAGGAACCCGCCGAGGCTGATGATGAACAGGGCGAGCGCCTGGATCCGGCCGGCGGGGCCGCCGAGCAGCAGGCCGATCCAGATCCAGTAGAGGAAGAGCAGGAGCGTCCAGGTGAAGGCCAGCCGCTCGCCCATCGGCAGCGAACGCGGGTCCCTGCCTGTCGCCAGTTGGCGGATGCCGAGGTAGCGCTCGCACAGCACGAGCTGCCAGATCTCGAAGGCCAGGAACAGCGGGGCGAGTGCGAGCAGCCAGAGCATGGGAGTGGCCGGAATCCTGTCCGGGCGCGGCGGGGATGCAAGGCGGCGCCGGCCGGCGAAATAAGCGGTTTTTGGCGAGTTCCATCCTCAAGCGGTACACGGCTATGCCGATTACTTGCGCAACCCCTTCGCGCGATGAACAACTGCCATTTCACCGGCTGGATTCCGTTCGCGCCAGAGACGCGCTACACCCCCTCGGGTCGCAAGGTCATCTGCTTCGCAGTCCGCGTGCGAGACGACCACGGCGCCGAGTCGATCCTGCGTTTCCAGATGGAAGGCGACCCCGTGGCCCCCACGCCGCCGGAGATCTCTCCGGGGCACGCCGTCGAGATCGACGCCGAGGCGATGACACAGGCCGTGCATCGCCCCGACGGCCGCACGGTCTCGCGGCTGGTCTTCCATGTGCGTCGCCTGGCCGGCCTGGAGCGAGGCCGCGCCGCGCAGGACTCGCCGCTGCAGCTGGCGCTGTTCTGAGCGGATCGGTGCTGACGGCGGCGGTTCGCTCCGCTGCCGGCAACCGCGTCGTTCCCCCGGTTGTCCAATCGGGACGGCGGCGCTTCCCATCGCGACGGTGGTGTGGACACGGGTGTGCGGCCGCAGCATGTTCCGGCCATGAAAGCACTCATCGGTCTCGTCGTGATCGCAGCGCTCATGCTCCCGGGCTGCAGCTCGGTGGAATACGCGGTGAAGGAGAAGTTCGGCATCCACAAGCGCGATATCCTCGTGGCGCGGGTGGGCGAGGCGCGTGAGGCGCAGGGCGAGGCGCGGCAGGAGTTCAAGAGCGCGCTGGAGCAGTTCATCGCGCTCACGGGGACGGGCGGCGGGGCGTTGCAGGAGAAGTACGACAAGCTCTCCGCCGCCTACGAGCGCAGCGAGAAGCGCGCGGCGGCCGTGCGCGGACGGATCGACGAGGTGGAGACGGTCGCCCGGGCGCTGTTCACCGAGTGGAAAAGCGAGCTGGCCCAGTACTCCGACCCCGGCCTGCGCAGCATCAGCGAGCAGGAACTCATGCGCACCCGGCAGCGTTACGAGGACCTGATCGTCGTCATGAAGCAGGCGGCGGCGCGGATGGATCCGGTGTTGGTGAAGTTCAAGGACCAAGTGCTCTTCCTGAAGCACAACCTCAACGCGCAGGTCGTCGCTCGGCTGGGCAATGTGAACATGCAGCTTCAGGGCGACATCACGCGGCTGATCGCCGACATGGAGCGCTCGATCCGTGAGGCCGACGATTTCCTGCGGGAGATGAAGCCGATGGAGCCCTGAGGCTCGGCGGCCCGCCTGCGGGATGGGAGGCGGGAGGCAGGAAGGGCGCTGCGGGACAGCGCCCCTGCCATGAGAGCGGACGTGTGGGCAGGCGCGCGGCTACTGCGCGGCCGGTGCGGCGGGGGCGAGGAGCTCGCTCAGCTTGAGCGCGTAGATGCAGCCGTCGCCAGCGCCGAGGTAGGCCTTCTCGTTGTCGAGGGCCGGGGCGGACGACCTCGCCCTCTCGATGCGGAGGCTGTTGACGAGTTTGCCGGTGGCGACGTCGAGCACGTAGAGGTAGCCGGTGCCGCCGAAGTTCGTGCTGTTGACGAGGAGGGTGGAGCCGTGGAGCGCGGGCTTGGTGAAGAAGATGCCCTCGCCCTTGAACGCCCAGGCGACGGCGCCCTTGTCGAGGCAGAGGACGGAGTTGGTGAAGATCGTCGTGGCGATGATCACGCGGCCCTCGTGGACGAGCGGGGTGGCGGGCAGGTAGGTGTGCTTTGGTTCGACGAAGGTCCACGCGGGCTGGCCGGTGGTGACGGCGAGCGGGGCGAACACGTCGTGCTGGCTGCCGAAGTAGACGAGGCCGTCCTGCACCACGAATTCGGAGACGACGGCGCCGTAGTAGGGCCGGCAATTTTCCTGGGTGTGTTGCCAGACCAGCTTCCGGTCGGCGAGCGAGACGGCGTAGACTTCACCTTCCCAGTCGCCGAAGAAGACTTTGCCATCGGCCACCGCCGGGGTGGCGCGGATGGGGCGCTGGGTGGGAGTCGTGTACTGGAAGACGAGCCGGCCGGTGCGCACGTCGACGCCGTTGAGGTTGCCCCAGTCGTCGCCGTAGTAGGCGACGCCATCGGCGATCACCGGCGAGGAGCGGTGGTAGTCGGTGAGGTCCATCGAGGCGATGGGGCGGAAGGGTTTCGCGACGAACTCCCAGAGCACCTTGCCGGTCTTGCGGTCGAGGCCGGTGAGGGCGTTGCCGCATTCGAAGCACACGATGTCGCCGGCGATGGCGGGCTTCGAGCTCACGGGGAACTTGGCATCGGCTTTCCAGACGAGGGCGCCGGTGGCGGCGTCGATCGCGTAGAAGGCGTAGCCGGTGCTGCCGCAGTAGAGGACACCGTCGGCGAGGGTTGGCGACGCGACGACCTCCTTGCCCGTGTCGAACTTCCAGGCGACTGCGGGTCGGGTCCGGTGATGGATGCCGGCTGGGCGTCGTCGGCGAAAGTCGTGGCCGCGGTCGCGGCGAGCAGGAGCGAGGCGGTGGCGAGATGGCGGAGGAGTCCGGTGCGCATGAGGTATCGGGGTTTTCGGGGGGAAAGAATGGAGAATCCCGGAGGGGAGGGAAACCCTTCGGGCGGGCGGCGGCTTGAGGTTGCATGGCGGAGCTGGTCAGCTGGTTGTAGCCGGCGGTAGCCGCCAGAGCGGGGATTCCTACCAGTTGGCAGGGATGCCCATCGGAAGGAGAGGGATATCCGGATGCTCGGCAAGAAGTGCGGCGAACCGAGCCGGCCAGCGGCTTTGCGTCGCGACGAGATCGAGCAGGTCGCGCAGGACCGTGGCGATGCCGAAGAGCCGGTCGCCTGTGATTGCGACCGGGACGTGCCACGCCGGGTGTTTGTTGGCCCGACGAGCAGCGCTCGATCCGCAATGAGCCCACGTTGAAGAAGCTGATCCGCCTGTTGTTCGAACGTGAGCGCCGGTTTGAGGTAGTGCATCGGCGAGGTTCTCCGACCCCAGGAAAGAAAACCCGCCACGATGGGGCTTGGCGTGAACCAGAGGCCTGGCGGGTGTGCTGGGCGGAGCAATCGGACGTAACGCCATCCGGTCAAGCGGCCTATGTGTAATACATTTCTGGTGTATTTTGCCAGGACGCGAGCCAGGCAATGGGCGTGACGGTCGGAACGGCGGCGACGTTCTTCCTGCGGAAGAATCTACGAGAGCGGCGCCCTCCACCGATTCCCCTGGCGGGCGGCGCTTCGTCGCCGCCGGATGGGGGCATGGGGTAGGGACGGTTCTCCGAACCGTCCGTTCGCGTTGTCCTCGTTGGCGCTGTGTGGGTCACGGCCTCATGGTGGCGGACGGCTCGGAGAGCCGTCCCTACCTTCGGATGAAAAGAGAAATGGCGGCGACTTTGCTCTCACCCGCGAAGAAGAAGGCAGGTCGGAGCTCGGCCCTACTCTGCGGCGTCCTCGCTCAGGACGAAGCGGAGGTCGGCGAGGCTCATCACGGAGGCGAGGTTCTCCTCGTGGACCACGGCGCGGGCGAGGTCGGCCTTCGCCTGCTGGAGCTTGCGGATCTTCTCCTCGATGGTACCTCGGGCGAGCAGCCGGTAGGCGATGACCTGCTCCGTCTGGCCGATACGGTGCGTGCGGTCGATCGCCTGCGCCTCGACGGCGGGATTCCACCACGGGTCATACAGGACGACGTAGCTGGCGGCGGTGAGGTTGAGGCCGGCGCCGGCGGCCTTCAGCGAGAGGAGGAAAACGGGTTCGCCCTGCTCGGACTGGAAACGGTCCACCAGTTCCTGCCGGTTCTCCGTCTGGCCGGTGAGCATGAGGTGCTTGATGCCGCGGGCGGTGAGCTCGGTGGCGATCAGCTCGAGCATCGTGACGAACTGCGAGAACACCAGCACCCGGTTCCCCTCCTCGACGAGCGGCTCGATCGTGTCGAGCAGCGCGTCGAGCTTGGCCGAGCCGGTGTCGCCGGACTTCGGCGACTCGGCTTCTGTGGCGGGCGACGCCTTGCCCGGTGCGTCGGTCTTCGCGGCGGCTGTCTTCTTCTTCGCGCCGGCGCGCTTGGCCTTGGCGTCCTCGAAGCCGATGAGGCGCGGGTCGCAGCAGATCTGGCGCAGGCGCAGGAGGGACTGGAGAATGTTGAAGCGCTGTTTGTCGAACTCGCGGTCGCTCTTCACGCCGAGGAGCATGGCGCGGGTGCGCTTGAGCTCGGCGTCGTAGAGGCGGCGCTGCGGGCCATCGAGCTCGACGGCGAGATCCTCCTCGGTGCGCGGCGGCAGGTCGGTGGCGACCTGGCCCTTCGTGCGGCGGAGCATGAAGTGCTTCACGCGGCGGGCGAGGCGGGCGCGGGCGGCGCCGGGGTTCTCCTTGTCGTTGAAGGCGCGCTTGAACGAGGCCTGGGTGCCGAGCAGTCCGGGCATGGCGAAGGCGAACAGGCTCCAGAGGTCGAGCGTGCGGTTCTCGATCGGCGTGCCGGTGAGAACGATACGGTGCGCGGCGCGCAGGTCGCGGGCGACGCGGGCCGTCTGCGACTGCGGGTTCTTGATGTTCTGGCCCTCATCGAGGATGACGGCGTCCCACTTCTCGGCGCCGAGCGCTTTGGCGGAGCGGCGGAGCTGGGCGTAGTTGACGACGACGAGGTTGGCGGCGGCAGGGACGGCGCCGTCGGCGAGCTGGGCGGAGGAGAGCGACGGGGCGAAGCGCTTCGTCTCCAGTTCCCAGTTGGGCACGACACTCTTCGGGCAGACGACGAGCGCGCGCAACGGCTGCGCTTTTTTCCCTCCGGAGCCCTCGGCGCCCGCGGCGGCGCGCTGCGCGGCGAGGTGGAGCAGCCAGGCGAGGGCCTGCACGGTCTTGCCGAGGCCCATGTCGTCGGCGAGGACACCGCCGAGGCCGTTGGCGGCGAGGTGGGCGAGGAAGTGGAAGCCTTCGCGCTGGTAGGGGCGGAGCTCGGCGCGGAGGCCGGCGGGCAGGGGCGGCTCGGCGATGGCGGCGAGCTGTGCGGCGCGCTGGCGGGCACGGGCGGCGTGCTGCTCGGGCAGGAGGCCGGCGATGCGTTCGTCGGCGAGCTGGAGCGCGTGGAAGCGTTGTTTCTCGGTGCCGCCGGCGAGGTGCTCGGCGTCGAGCCCGAGCTCGGCGAGCTTGGCCGTCTCCTCGGGCGAGAGCTCGACCTGGAGGCGGCGCCAGCCCTTGCCCTCGAGGCGGACGAAGCGGCCCTTGGCCTTGAGGAGGAGCTTGATCTCGGCCTCGGTGAGCGCGGCGTCCTCGGCGCGCACGGCGATCTCGAGGTCGAACCAGTCGATGCCGGAGCTCTCGTCGCCGGACTTCACCGACACATCGACCCGGGCGCGGTCGGCGGGGCGGGCGAGGCCGGCGAGCGCGGGATCGCACTCGAACTCGACGCCGAGGTCGCGGCAGCGCTCGACCCAGGTGGCGAACTGCTCGGGGAAGGCCTTGGCGGCGGCGGAGCGGGTCCAGACGGGCTTCTCGTAGTGAGGGGAGAGCTGGAACTCGTGGAGGAGCGGGATGGCGGCCTCGGCGCGCTGGTGCTCGATCTCGTGGACGACCTTGCCGTCGCTGGCGGCGGTGCCGCGCTGGGTCACCCATCTGCCGTTCTGGTTGCGGCGCTGGACGAGTGTGCCGTCGGGCGAGACGCCCAGCAGCTCCACGCGGAGCCATTCGCCGTATTCGTCGAACGGGCCTCCGCGTTCCTCGGAGAACGTGCAGACGAAACGCGGGCGCAGCGGGACGATCTCGACCTGCGGCAGATCGACTCCCTCGACGCGGGCGGCGGCGCGGTGGAGCGCCTTCGCGGCGGCGGGCGCATCGAGGGCTTCGCGGGGGACAACGACGGCGCGGGGCCCGTGGCCGGGGAAGGGCGGCGGCAGAAGGTAGACCGAGTTGCCGGCGATCCCCAGGACGGGCTGGCCGTGCAGGCGCAGCAGCGGTTCGGGGGCGGCGGTGCCGTCGGGCGCGGTGAGAACGAAGGCGATGTCGTCGGGCCGGTCGGGGAGGGGGCGGCCGAGCCAATGGAGCGGGACCGGCTCGGCCGCGAAGGGTTCGCCGCTCTCGGAGACGAGGAGGGTGCGCAGCGTGGGCTGGAGGATCAGGCGATGGATAAGCTCGAGGGTGCGTTGCTCGGAGAGTTTGAGCGTCTGCGGCTCGGTGCCGCTCCAGTAGGTCTGGCGCATGCGGGAGAGTTGCACCTCCTGCAGGAGCGCGAGGGTGGCCGGCTCGGCGCCGAGGGGGTTGGCCTGGAGGGCGTCGAACCACTGGGCGGCGAGGGGAGGCTTGGCTGTTCCCCAGGGGGCGTCGGAAGCGGAGCGATACTCCCAGAGGAGTTGTTTCGGCCCGAGCCGCAGGCGGATCTGCGGCGGTAGGGTGGCGCGGGGCGGGGCGAGCGGTTGCGGTGACTGGGGATCGGCGAAGAGCTGCCGCCAGTGGGCGATGCTGCGCTGGCGCTCGAGGGCGGCGATGCGGTCGCGGACGAGCGCGGTGTCGGTGAGCGGCCGCATGAGCGGCGGGATCGCGCGGTCGTGCCGCTCGGCGAAGAAGGCCAGGTACTGCCAGAAATCGAGGAGCGAGGCGGGGGCGGAGTCGGCACCCCACCAGCCGTCGATGGCGGGCTTGTAGTTGTTGTAGCTGTAGCGGTTGCCGTAGCCCGTGTTGCCGAGATCGAGCCGCGAGAGGTCGTCTTCGTGGACGGCGCATTCGCGGCGGTTGCGGTTGAAGAGCTGGGCGAGCTCGTGGACGAAGTTGCGCTCGCGCTTCTCGAGTGCGCGGCCGCGGCGCTGGGCGAGGAGGTCGATGAGCGACTGCTCGTCGGGGGCGGCAACGGGGACGGCGGAGCTGGAGAACGGGGCGGGCGCGGCAGCGTGCGGATCGATCTCCGAGGCTGGGGCGGTGCCGAGCGCGGCCATGGCGGCGGCGTAGGCGTGCTTGCAGTCGCCGCCGAGCGGACACGTGCAGGTGTTGGTCCAGCCTTCTTCGGGGAAACAGGTCCAGTGCACCTCGTACAAGGCGGAGCCTTGGACCTCGGCGGCGAAGGCCGTTTCGCCGCCCCGATCGCCGCAGGGACCGAGGCGGCGCACGCGGTGTTGCCGCAGGTACTGCATTCCGCGCTGCCGGTCGCGTTCGCCGAAGGCACGCAGGGCCGAGTGGAGGTCGGCGCGCTGGCGGTCGGTGAGTGGGATGGAGGCGGGCATCGCGGGAGAGACGGTCTGCGACTGCGAGCGGGGCGCCGCAAGCGGGGAAAGGCGCGCCATCTCGCTGTGGAGGACTGGTACTGGCGCTGCCGGGCCCGCGGCCGAGGCCGACGTGTTAGAATTTACCCGACAATGTGGCGACGGCGAGCCGGACGATCTCGGTGCGGGGGAGCGAGTGCTGGGCGTACTTCAGGCCGGCGGCCTCGTCGGCAGGTGGTCCTTGTCGAGGATCAGCGCGAGCGCGCGCTGCCGTTCCTCCTGCGGCAGGCGGCGCGCGCGGCGGGGAGGGAATGCAGAAGGGAATGCGAACGAAGGCCGATCACGGCGTCGTGATTCGCAGGCGGAGGAAGCGGCGGGGAGTGTTGGGATCGTCGATGGCGATAGCATCCTGTGCGGTGATCGAGTCGGCACCGGCAGTGTAGGTGCGATCGGGTACCGCGGCCCACGTGACGAGATCGGAGCTGGCCTCGAGCGTGTAGGTCAGGTCGGTCGCGACGGTGCGGCGGGAGAACGTGAGGGTGAGGAACGTGTCGTTGCCCTCGGTGGTGGTGCCGAGGGTGACCGGATTCCCGACCGGGCCGCGGGCGGAGAGGGCGAAGGCGTAGCGGGCAAAGTTGGAGAGTCCGCAGCGATCGGGGTCGGCGTCGGGGCCGGAGATGGTGTCGTTGGTGCGATCGGTGCCGGTGAAGTTGGCGGTGCGCCAGGCGGCGTAGACGGCGGGCTGGGCTTCGGTGTACTCGTCGGCGCCGATGTCGATGCCGGCGCCCTGCGGCCGGAGTTCGCCGTCGAAGTCGGCGAGGAGGCCGGCGATCGTGCGGCCGTGGTCGACAGCGACCGCGATGCGCGAGGCGAGGCGGAGATCGCCGGTGGCGGGTGAGACGAACCAGGAGGATTGCGCCGTCGAGAGGTTGTTGCCGAGCGTGGCGGTTGCCCCATCGCGTTGGCGGATCGCGGCGTTGGTGAGGTTGTTGTAGATCTGCGCCGTGGTGGCAGCGAAGCGGTACTCGATGGCGTTGGGGTAGCCGCTCTGGAGGAAGATGGAATTGTTGTACACCTGCACGTTGGCGGCGCTTTCAAGGCCGATCGGGACATCGGCGAAACCCGCGACAGCGCGGTGGTAGAGCATGTTGTTGCGGATCACCCCGCCGGTGGTGGGGCTGCTGCCGAGGCCGAAGCCGATGCCGCGGTCGCAATCGACGATCAAGTTCTGCTCGACGGTGATGCCGATGCATGAGTTCCAGAAATGGATCGCATGCTCGGCGACCGCACCGGAGGGGCTACGGATATTGCGGAAGGTGCAGCGACGCACGGTCCAGTTCCGGGCCCGGTGGGCATCGACGCCGCCGATGTACCACTGGGGACCGATGCCGGCGGGGTATTCGAAGATGCAATCCTCAACGAGGCCGTTGTCGGAGTGGTCGGCGGAGCCGTTGCTGGGAACCTTGAGCATCTGCTCGCCGGTATTGAAGAAACGGACATTGCGGAAGACGCAGTCGTCGATGTCGAGCTGGAGTTGGACCGCGTGGTTGGCGCAGTTGCCGATGGAGAGGTTCTCGAGGGTGAAGTTGCCCGCCTCGACACCGATCACGTTGCCCACGGAGCCGCCCGTGCGGGAGCCGTCGGACAGGAAGACGGAGTCGCCCTGGAGTACGACTCCGTCGCGGTTGCCGGAAACGCTGCGGAAGGTGACACCGGGTTGGACGAGATAGATCGAGTAGCCGCCAGTGAGGGTGTACGTGCCGTCGCGCAAGAGTACCGTGCGCGGTCCGTTGGCATAGTTGATCGCGGATACAGCGCTGGTGAGCTCGGCGGTGGTCGAGACGGTGACCGACCCGCTGGGCTGTGCGGCAAGCGGCGCAGCGAGGACGATGAGGGCGAACCCCAGGAGCGAGGCGGTTCTCACGGGGAGCTGGTGATGCGGAGACGCAGGAAGCGGCGGGGCGTGGCATCGCCGAGGACTACGATGTCCGGCGCGATGATCGGGCCGGAGCCGGGGTGGTACGTGCGATCGGGGACGGCGGTCCAGATGGCGAGGTCGGGGCTGGACTCGAGAACGTAGGTCAGGTCGCTGGCGGCGGCGCGGCGAGGGAAGGTGAGTGTGAGTACGCGGGCGTCGCCGGTGCCGGCGGCGCCGAGGGTGACCGGGTTCGCGACGGGGCCACGCGCGGGCAGCGCGAAGGCGTAACGCGCGAAGTTCGTCAGGCCGGCGGCTTCGGGGTCGGCGACCGGGCCGGAGATGGCGTCGTTGGTCAGATCGGCGCCGGTGAAGTTCGCGGCGCGCCACGCGGCGTAGGTGGCGGGTTGCGGCAAATCCACACGGTAGACGTGGATGATCGGGGAGGCGCTGACGGCGTTGTACTGGCAGACGAAGAGGCGCTGGGTCGCCGGGTCGTAGGCGGCGCCCCCCACGGAATCCTGGCCGTCGGGGCCGAAGGGCATCGGCAGTTCCCAGGTGGCGTAGGGAACGGTCTGCCACGGCTGGATCTGGCCGGAGGCGACGCGGGCCAGATCCGCCGCGCGGTAGGCCCAGACGTACGCGACGTACGGGTACGCGTGGCAGCCTTTTCCGCCGCTGGCGGGATCGTAGACGTAGAGAACGGCGCCGTTGGTGCCGGGCACAGGGGTGCGGTCGAGCGAGCGGTCGCTGGTGCCTTGGCCGTAGCAGGGGATGCCAACCCCGGCGCTGCCGAAGAAGAGCACGCTGTCGGAGTCGAACGGGAAGACGACGCCGCTGGAGCCGGCCGCCTGGTTGAACTGGGGGTTGCGTTCGGTCGAGTTTCCCCACGTGCCGAGGGTGGCGTGCTCGTAGGTGTATCCGACGAGCAGCGGGGCAGGAATCGGGGCGACTGCGCCGAGTTGCGCAGGGTCGAAGACGGAGACTGTGGGACCGTAGGAGGTTCGGCTGACGATCGGCACGCCGTCGAGACCGGTGAGAACGGGGCCGCCGAGGGCGGTCTGCCACTCGGGCGGAATGTGCGCCATGTGGCCGGCTACGAATCCGGGGTTCCAGGTGCCCACACTGTACATACCGCGGAAGTCGCCGGTTTGCGTGAAGTCGAGGCTGGAGGTGAAGTGAGAGCGGCGCGCACTGCCGCCGGCATCGTAGTAGGCGTAGGAGGTCCCGATGAGACGGCCTTCGTGGACGAGCAGGCCGCCGACCTTGCAGCCGCTGATGGAGGCACCGCTGGCGCCGACTTCGTTGAGGTGGCCTTCGGTGATGTCGGTCTGGTTCTGCAGGACCGCGGCGACGGGCAGCGCGGCGAAGTCGGAGGTGATCATCGGCGTGGGGATCGAGATCTCGCCGACGAGCTGGTACCAGTCGTGGCCGCGCGCGAAGAGCGAGTTGTTCGCGGGGTTGAAACCGATCGAGGTGCCACCGTAGGCGTACTCGTTGTTCGCGTCGTGCGGGAACCGGAAGGCGCCGAGGTAGGTGAGGTGCTCGGGGCGGACGAGGCGGGGATTCTCGGCGGCGTCGGTGGTGACGGCGCTGGCGGCGCAGAGGGCGCTCACGTTGCCGGCGGTGTCACGCGCGGCGATGCGGTAGGTGTGGGTGGAACTGGGGACAAGACCGGTGTCGGTGAATGTATTGTCGGTGTGGGTGAGGAGGAAGGCGCCGTCGCGGTGGATGTCGTAACTGGTGACGGCGGTGTCGTCGCTCGACTGGGTCCAGTAGAGGATCGTGGAGGTGGACGAGACGGCCGTGCCGGCGAGGTTGACGGGGACGGAGGGCGGCGTGGTGTCGGTCTGGGCACGGAGGGTGATGGCGAAGACCAGCGCGGACGCGAGGAACAGGCGGACGGGGTTCATGACGGATGATGGACGAAGGGCGACAAGTGGAGGGCGGACGTTTCGGAGAAACGTCCCTACCTCAGGGAGTCGTTACGCGGAGGCGGAGGAAGCGGCGCGGGGCGGCGCCGATGGCAATGGCGTCGGTCGCGGTGAGGGTGGCGGGCGTGCCGGCGGAGTAGGTGCGACCCTCGACGGCGGTCCAGGTGATGAGGTCAGGACTGGACTCGAGCGTGTAGGTGAGGTCGCTCGCAGTGGTGTGGCGGGGGAAGGTGAGCGTGAGGTACTGCGCGCTGTCGACCGTGGCGGAGCCGAGGGTGGTCGGATTCGCGACCGGGCCGCGGGCGGGGAGCGCGAAGGCGTAGCGTTGAAGATTGGTTACGCCGACGGCGTCGGGATCGGCGAGCGGGCCGGAGATGGCATCGTCGGTGAGATCGGCGCCGGTGAAATTTCCGGCGCGCCACGCGGCGTAGTCGGCGGCGGGGAGCGCGAACGCACCGAGGGCCGGCGGTGTGGTGTAGGTGTCGCTGAGGTAGTCGGTGGTGCTCAGCGCGTGGGCGGTGCCGGCGGCGAGCGCGGGGCTACCTGTGCGGAGGCGGTAGTCGGCGAGCAGGGCGGAGACGAAGAGCGGGTCGGCGCCGTAGAGACCGCCGGTCTCGGTGACGGGGAGCGAGGGCGTGGACTGCGCGGGGTTGGCGGTGTTGTACCAGAGGTTGCGCGCGAAGGAGAACGTGGCGGGTGCGGTGTTGGAACCGACGTTGACGAAGGTCGAGAGGTCGCCGCGGTCGTAGTGGACGATGTTGTTGGCGACGGTGTTGTTGCCGCAGGCGGCGAAGGTGTAGGAGCCGCTGGAGACCGTCTCCTGCAGGATGCGCACGACCCAGTTGTGCGGGGACACGATGGTGTTGTTGACCGCGACGCAGTCGACGGCGCCGACGAAAGCCAGCGGGGCATCGGACCCGATGAAGACGTTGGCGACGACGCGGATGTCGCGCGCCTCGTAGTTGATCGCCGGTGGCGTGGCGAGGGCGGGGCGGAAGAACTCGTAGCCGGTGCTGCCGCCGATGTTGAGCGTGCGGGCACCGCACCCCTCGAACCAGTTGGCGCGGATCTCGATGGCGGAGCTGCCGCCCTTCGACTGGACGGCGTTGGTGCCGGCGCGGGTGAAGCGGTTGCGGGCGATGAGGCCGCGGTGGCAGCCGACATGGTCGATGCCGCTGCCGCCGGAGCTGCCGTCGGCAATCTCGCAATCGAGGACGAAGTAGTCGTTCACGCCGGAGAGCTTGAGGCCGTCCTGGTTGCCACCGGTGCCGATATGGTGGATGCGGAGGCCGCGGAAGACGACGTGGCGGGTGGCGTCCTCGTCGTTGTAGGCGCCGCCGTCGTCGCAGTTGATGCCGTTGCTGGTGGCGCCGGTGACCTCGAGGTCGTGGAGTACGAGGTAGCGGACGCGCGTGAGGTGAAGGCCCTCGCTGCCGCCGGAGATGACGGGGCGGGGCTCGCCGGGTGCGCCGCCGATCCAGATCGGGGCGGCGGCGGTGCCGGCGAGGTCGGAGAGATAGGTGCCGCCGGAGTAGGTTCCGGGGTGGACGCGCACGGCGGTGCCGGGCGTGGCGAGGCCGGCGGCGCGGGCGATGGTGCGGTAGGGAGCGCCGGAGGAGCCGTTGCCGGTGGTGTCGTTGCCGGTGGTGGCGACGTGGAGCTCGTGGGTGGGCGTGAGGCCGCTCTCGAAGGTTTCGCCGACGGCCGCGAGGGCGACCCGGTTGCCGCCGCCGGCGCGGGTGATGAGCGAGAGCGCGAGGCCGTCGATGGTGAGCAGGCCGTCGGCGTCGGCGACGACGGTGCCGGACTGCACGACGGCGTTGTTGGCGAGGGAGATGTTGGCCCAGTGGAACATGGCGCCGGGAGTGACCACCAGTTGCTGGAGACGTCGAGGGGTGAGGCTGACGGTGCAGGAGGCGGCCGGGGCGCTCTGGACGACGCCCATGGTCATCGCCCACGAGCGCGGCGTGTCGACGATGTCGGCGGTGTGCCAGAAAAGGAAGGCGTTGAGCTGGCCGGATGCGGCGCCGTCGGCCGGGTCTCCGTTGCCGGGATCGTCGTCGAGGCTGCAGCGGGTGAAGGCGGGCAGCGACTGGTCGGTGCGGATGTCGATGGGGTTGACGGCCTGTTCGCGGACGCCGTCGATGTCGGGCGGGCAGATCGCACGCTGGTTGTGGCCGCTCTGGCCCCAGTGGAAGATGTGGGGGCGCTTGGTGTCCTGGAGCGCGCGGGCGAATTTCGCCGCCTGGGACCAGCCGATGCCGGTGTCGTTCTTGCCGTTGGAGAAGGTCAGGAACGGCGTGTCCTGCGAAACGTGGTGGCGGAGGTACCAGTCGTCGTCGAACCACGAGAACGCCGGGGTAACGCCGTCCTCGAAGAGGATGTTCCAGGCGAGGTCGCCGTAGCTGCCGACGTAGGAGCTGAGGAAGGTGGGCGACTCGGCGGGGATGTGGACGCCGACCCAGGAGTTGCACCACGCGACGCGGTCGGCCTGGCGGAGCGAGCACATGATGGAGCCCGAGCCGCCCATCGAGACGCCGGAGAGGATGGTGCGCGAACGGTCGATGGCCCAGCGGGTGGCGACGTAGTCGAAGAAGCTGTTGATGCGGTTCTGGGTGTAGGGGCGCACGACGCCGCCCTGCCAGTTGGCCTGCGAGCGGGCGACGAGGCCGCTGCGCTCGTGGTAGCCGGTCCACCAGTCGTAGGGCTCCTGGTTGGAGGTGACGACGATGGTGCCGGCGTCGAAGTTGAACCACCACGACATGCCCTGCATGTTGCCGCCCCAGCCGTGGAAGCTGATGATCGCCGGCATGGGCGTGGCCGGGTTGTACTTGGCGGGCACGACCACCATGTAGTCGATCGCGCGGCCGTGGATGTTGGAGCGCGGCGGGGACTCCCAGCGGGTGAAGAAGTAGTGGGTGGAGGTGCCGGTGGTGTAGTACCAGTTGGTGCGGGTCTCGACGCGCTGGAGGATCGGCACGCCGTCGCCCACGGTCTCGATGAGAGAGGTGGTGCTGCCGGAGCCCAGTGTGGTGTCCTCGGCACCGCTCACGACGGTCGTCACCGCGTAGTAGGCGAGGCCCGCTGCGGGCGGGTTGTAGGCGCAGACGGCGGTGTCGCGGGCGAGTGGGGCGGCGGGGGTGTCGCCGGTCTCGCGATCGACGACGTAGCGGAAGCTGGCGCCGGTGTGGGAGTTGTTGTTCTCGCGACCGTAGAACTCGGTGTTCCAGCCGCTGAGGACGCCGACGGTCTTGATCGGCGTGAGGCCGGCCACGGAGGTGATGGGCGCGGCGGAGCGGTAGACGCGATAACTGGTCGCCTGCTGAGCGGTGCGGAGGGCGCGCACCTCGTCCATCGTCATCGCCTCGGGGATGGTGGCGGCGATGGCAGGTGCCTCGTCCCAGGTTAGGATGGTCTGGCCGGCGTGGTGGCGGGCGCTGAGGTCGGCGACCTGGGCGGAGGCGAGCGGGGCAAGAATCAGCCAGACGGAGGCTGCGAGGGTGGCGAAGCGACAGAGGACGAGGCGGTTGATGACCATTGGTTCATGGCTGGGCCTTGAGCTTAGGGTTGATGGATGCGGGCTTCGGCGTGGGAAACCTGAGCCATCGCCGTATCCATGCATCTTTTGGGGGCGGTCAATCCCCGGAACGGGTTCCGTCGTGCGGTGGCATCTCTTTGCGGTTCTTTGACGGCGTATGCCTCTGAGGGGGTAGGGGCGCTCGGGTGCCGAACGGGAGGCGAGGCCTTTGCTTCCGGGCCAGCTGGGGCGGGCGAGCGGGAGCCTTGTCGCATGCTGCTGCTTCGGCATGTGGGCGAGCGGGCGCCCGCTGGCGACAGTCAACGGCACAGTCGGCCGAAAACAGGAGGCGAGGGCAACAACCTCGCCATTGACCGCGGGCGGGGCGGGCGGCTAACTCTCGGCCCTTACCTATGGCCACGCCGTCCTCTTCCGACAACCTCATGGAAACCCTCGTGTCGCTGTGCAAGCGGCGCGGCATCATCTACGCCTCCTCGGAGATCTACGGCGGCATCAACGGCTTCTTCGACT
>Ga0209098_1002114_pt1 | contig 17887 bp, 19 predicted proteins | sample AD_JPNHW1_MetaG_FD_184429 | JGI IMG/M metagenome (GOLD analysis project Ga0209098, IMG submission 184429) | Active sludge microbial communities of municipal wastewater-treating anaerobic digesters from Japan - AD_JPNHW1_MetaG (SPAdes) (version 2) | ecosystem: Engineered > Bioreactor > Anaerobic... | reverse complement strand
GGCAGACACTGGATTTTGAGATGAGGCGGTTGGAGCCTTGGGAAGAGAGGCTGTTCCCACCCGTTGCAGAAGCTGATTGAACTGTTCCTGCGTTCGGTTGAAAGCAGGCAGATACAGATTGGGGACAATGGGACCAAGGTCCCGTCTGCCAGCGACGTGTCGTTGCTGTTTTCTTTTGCATTTCATGATCATTCATCCATTCATCACTGAATGCAAAACCTCCAAGCTCCGAATCCTTTCACACCCGGCGCTCATCGCACACGGCCAGGCTTCGGAAGCGGCTCAGCAAGGGCTGTTCGGGTCATTGGAACCCAAAGGACTGCCCATGATTCACGGGGTCACGTTGGCCACGAGCACTAGAATCTGACACCGGTGGAAAGACGGGCCGGTCAAGGGGACGGGCACCATCACGGAATCCAGGATGAAAGCGTGGCCCACCGTGCCTCCAAGGGCGCCCAAGCTGGTGCTGATGGTGATGGTGAAGCGGCCATGGAAGGTGAAGTTTGCAGCGACGCGCCCCAGCATCGAAACTAGAGGCATGACCGGAACGCCGACCCTGACGGGCTATGTCCACTCCTTCCAGGTGGGCAGCGCCGTGGACGGACCCGGGATCCGAGCCGTCGTCTTCCTGGCGGGCTGTCCCCTGCGCTGCCAGTACTGCCACAACCCCGATTCCTGGGATCGCCACCACGGGCAGGCGATGAGCTCTGTCGAACTCATGAAGCTGCTGAAGCGCTACGAGAAGCCGCTCAAGATGGGCAAGGGAGGCGTCACGCTCACCGGCGGCGAGCCGCTCATGCAGCACAAGTTCGCGCGCTCCATCCTGCATCAGTGCAAGGCGCTGGCCCTGCACACGGCCCTGGACACCAGCGGTTATCTGGGCGCGAAGCTCAGCGACCCGGATCTGCTGGATATCGATCTCATGCTGCTGGATCTCAAGGCGGGAGACCCGGATACCTGCCTGAGGGTCACCGGACACGAGCTTCAGCCCACGTTGGATTTCGCCAAGCGGCTATCCCGGCTGAACCGGCCCACCTGGGTTCGCTTCGTGCTGGTGCCGGGCCTGACCGATGCGCCCGATCACGTCGCCCGCGTCGCGGATCTTGCCGCGAGCATTCGATCCCTGGAACGCGTCGAGGTGTTGCCCTTCCACCAGATGGGCCGCGACAAATGGCAGCGCCTGGGCCTGGACTACGCGCTGGCCGACGTGAACCCCCCGGATCCCGAAACCCTTGCCCGCACCCGAGCGATCTTTGAAGCGCGCGGACTGGCGGTGTATTGAGCGCCGGATCCTAGTGCCGCCGGACGGCGTCGTAGATCCACCAGAACAGGTTGCCGCCGATGAGGATCAGGATGATCCACTTCACGAGCGTCTTGGGTTCCAGCCCTAATCCGGATTTGCGCGGCTCCTGGTAGGGCTCCCAGCCCTGGGGGCTGTGGGAGGTGCTGCGAACATCCTCGCTCAATTCAATCTTCGGACCGGGGTTCTGCGCCAGCATGGGCCTGGGCCCCGTCGCGCGTCCGGCCGTGGCCTTGCCAGCGGAGGTACCGGCGGACGTGGCGCGGCCGATCCCGGGCCGACTGCCCACCCCCGAAAGGGTGTTGGGCATGATGCCGGGCATCGTCTCGCCCGCCATCCGGGGCCTTGATCGGCGCACGGGAACGATATCGCCGGGATGATCGTCGTGCCGGAACAGATCTTCGATGCGCGCGTGGGACGCGTCATCCAGCGGGAACGCATCGACGAGCGCGGTGATGAACTCCATCAGGGTTTCAAAGCGATCATCGGGATCCAGCGCCAGGGCCTTGCGGAACACGTTGCCCACGGGCCCCGACATGCCCTGCGGGATCACGGGGGGCTCCTGGAGCACATGGGTGATGACGGCGGCGACGTTGTTGCCGGGGTGGGGCAACTGGCCCGTCAGCACTTCGAAAGCGGTGACGGCAAAAGCAAAGCGATCCGAACTGGGCGTCGGCTCTCCGCCCTTCAGCAGTTCGGGGGCGCTGTACGCGGGCGAACCAAGGAACTCCCCGGCGCTCGTCAGGCGCGGCGCCATGGTCTTGGCGATGCCGAAATCCATCAGCTTCACGCGGCCATCCTCGCCGACCAGAACATTATCGGGCTTCACGTCGCGATGGATGATCGCGTGGCGGTGCGCGGCGCGCAGGGCCCGCATGGTCTGGATCAGCACGCTGAAGCTGGATTCCGCATCCAGGCTGCCATCGCGAATGAGCTTGCCCAGGCTGTTGCCCTCGACGAACTCCATGGCCAGGAATGGGCCCAGGCCGGGCTCTTCGCCCACGTCAAAGATGGTGACGATGTTGGGATGGTTCAGCTGCGCGGAGATCTCCGCCTCGCGTTGGAAGCGCTCCAGGGCGAGATCCCGCTCTTCGCCCGTGGCGCGAACCACCTTCACGGCCAGACGCCGCTTCAGGATGGGATCCTCGGCCAGATACACGACGCCCATGGCCCCTTGGCCGATGAGCCGCTGCACGAGATATCGCCCGATGTGGGTAGGGTGGTTGGCCATGAATACTGAATCCTGAGTTCCCATGATAGCCGTGATCAAGAGCTTTTCGTCCAAGCGGCGCTCCCCGGATAGAATCGGAGTTTCCGGTTCCCGGACACGTCCAGGGGAACGCAACGACCTATTGCCGCGAGGATTCCATGGCCGCGCTGATTGAAGCGATCAATATCAAGCGAAAAATGTTCTTTGAGCTCGAGGACACCCCCTATCACTGCCTGGATGTGGAGATCTCCACCCCCACGGCCCGCGGCGGGCAGACCCTGGTGCGCCTCAAGATGCGCAACCTCATCACCCGCGCCGTCTTCGACAAGACCTTCAAGGCCAGCGACAAGTTCAAGGAGCCCGATCTGGTGATGGCCCCCGCCTCGTACCTGTACAGCGATGGCGACGGCTCCCACTTCATGGATCAGGAGACCTACGAGACCCTGACCCTGAATGACGAGATGCTGGGCGACGCTCTGGACTACCTGACCGAAGGCCTGATCATCCAGATCCAGAAATTCAACGACAATCCCATCGGGCTGCAGTTGCCCCAGCACGTGGAGCTGGCCGTCACGTACACCGAACCCGGCAGCCGCGGTGATACGGCCTCGGGCAATGTCACCAAGCCCGCCAAGCTGGAGACCGGCATTGAGATCAAGGTGCCCCTCTTCATCAAGGAGGGCGAAAAGGTGAAGGTGAGCACCGAGACCGGGGAATTCGCGGGACGGGCATGAACCGACGCTATCGCCTGGGGCAGAGTCGGGAGGCCGAGGATCTCGACCGTCCTGACGCGTATGCCCGGGAAGGTCGCGCCCAGAGCAAGCGCCGCCAGCAAAGCGCCGAGCGCCTGTTGACGGACGTGGAAACCCACGATTCGGAAACCATGCTGCGCCTGCCGGACCCATCGCCCTGGATGCATTTCGAGGAAGCAACGCTCATCCAGCGCCACAGCCAGTGGGTGGATCTGGAGACCTCTGATCGCGGGTGGCTGCGCGCGACGCTCTCGGGCAAGCTCAAGGGCGTGAAACTGGTGGTCGGGGACCGCGTGCGGTACTCGCCAGTGCCTGTCGAATCCGTCGATGTGAACCTGCCGCAGGCGCAGGTGGTGGCCATCATGCCCCGCCGGACGCTGCTCAAGCGCGGCGGCATCGACGACCGCGAACCCTGGCAGCTCATGGCCGCCAACGCCGACGAGCTGTGGCTTTGCGCCGCCGTCGTGGATCCGCCTCTGCGTCCAGGCCTGCTGGAGCGCGGCCAGCTGCTCGCGCTCGCCGCCGGTATGACCTTCCGCGTGATCGTCACCAAGCGCGACCGCGCCAGCGCCAAGGACACGCTCCCGGAGCTGGATCCCTTGCGCGAGCTGGGCGTCAATATCCTGGAGACCAGCTCGAAGCAGGGCCAGGGGCTTGAAGAGCTACGTTCCCTGCTCTGCCACCGTTCCGTGGTGCTGGCGGGCCACAGTGGCGTGGGCAAGAGCACGCTCATCAACGCGTTGATTCCAGACGCGCAGCTTCGCATCGGCGAGATCAGCCGGTACGGAACGGGACGCCAGACCACCACCTCGGCCCTGTGGCTGCCCGCTCCCGGCGACGGAACGATCATCGACACGCCAGGGATCCGAAACCTCAGTGTGCGCGGCCTGGATCGGGAGCTTCTCGGCATCGTCTTCCCTGAGTTCCCTGCGGACTGGATCGAAGATCCCTCCGGCTTCGATCCCGAGGACGAGGATCTGGACCTGCCCTACCCTGAGCGGCTGCAAAGCCTTCAGCGCCTCTGGCTGGAGATGGAAGAGCGCAACCCCAACCAGAACGTGCACCGGTAGTCCCATGCAGGACCGGATGCAAAGCAATTCCCGAATCCTGGGCGCCCTCTACGGTGCCGTGTTCGACACGTTGTTCCCCGTCTTCCTGCACGCCGCCCGGCGCTTCCAGCGCCGCGAGCGGGCCTTCGCCATCGCGAATGCGGTGATGTCGACCTTCCTGGCGCTACGCCCCAAATACCTGGACGCCGTGAAGAGCAACGTGGCCCAGGTGATGGGCCTGCAACCGACCCATCCGCAGGTGGAGCGAACGGCTCGCCAGCTCGTGCGCAATCACGCCTATGCCTGGGTGGATTTCTTCTATTTCGGCCAACGCCCGGCGGAAGACGCGATCGCCCATTTCGAGACCCTGACGGGCGCCGAGCATCTGGATCGCCTGATCTCGGAAGGACGCCCGGCGATTCTGCTCACGGCGCACGCGGGCAACTACGAACTGGGCGGCCTGCTGCTGCGGTTCAAGGGCCTGAAGATGCACATGGTCTACAAGCCCGATCGCTTCGAGGCCGTGGAGCGCCTGCGCACGCAGATCCGGGAGCAGGGCGGCGTCATCGGCGTTCCCGTGGATGGCGTGGGATTCTCCACCCTGCCGCTGCTCAAGCTGCTGCGTGAGGACAAGGTCGTGGGCATGCAGGGGGATCGCGACTTCAGCCTCCACGGCCTGCCCATCCCCTTCTTCGGCCGCGAGGTGCATTTCCCCCGCGGTCCCTGGGAACTGGCGGCGATGACCGGAGCGCCCGTCATTGCGACGTTCTTCTTCATGGACGAGGAACACCGGTTCCATGCGCGGTTCTTCGAACCCCAGTACATCTCCGGCGCGCGCGGCGAACGCCAGGCCGCCATCGAGGCGGGCATGCGCCGCTACGTGGCTGAACTCGAAGCGCTGGTACGCCAGTACCCGGATCAGTGGTACTGCTTCTACCCCTTCTGGGACGATCCCCTTCGGAAGGCCGACATCACGCCTTGATGCCATCCGGGCCGTACAGCACCGCGCCATCCCACGCAAACTGAATGGGCCGCATGTGGCGGCAGTTGGCAAAGGCGTTGGGGCGGAACCCCGCCACGCAATGCCCACCCCGATTGCGGACGCTGTCGTAGACGATGCCATCGGCGCCCTTGGCGCGGAGATCGGCCCCGAACGACTGGGAAACCCCGTAGTGATCCGGATCGTAGAGGGCTGCGTGGGCGGCGTCGCCATCGCGGATGTCCTCCAACTCGGCGCTCAGCGTGAGTCCCAACACCTGATGATCCAAGGTCTCGCGGGGATTGCCAGAATCCCGCAGGAAGCGCGCCCGATGAAAGGCCACCTCCACCAGGGCCGTGCGCTCATCCAGCCCCGCATACAGCACACCGAAATCGCCCGAGCTAAAGCGGGTCGGGGAAAGATAGGCGTAGGAAGCCATGATGAACGTGCTGCCGGATCCCAAGGCCCGCTGCGCTTTCGGGATCAGGCCCAGGTTCCCCAGAACGCCACGCACGGGTTCGCTCCAGAGCTGCTCGATCTCCGCCACGGCTTCCCATTCGCCGAAGTCCGCGATGCCCTGAAAGAGATCCTGGCTGGGGGCACGGCTGGGGATGACGCGCCAGCAGGGCTGTTGGCGGAAGACCGCCTTCACGCCCAGCCTCCCCGCTGGGCATCCAGGAACTGACGCACGCGCCGCAAACCCTCGATGCCCCCCTGCACCATGAGCAGCAGGGGTGGATGTCCCTGGAAGAGGGCGTTTTGGTTGGGTCGCGTCACCCAGGTGTTCGCGCTGGTGGGCAGCAGGATCTGAAGGCTTTTGTGGATGCCCAGCAGATGGGAGATGCGCTCAAGCTGATCCAGCCCCAACTGGGCGTCCTGGTCCCGCTTCCAGCGATGGAGCGTGGATTTCCCGATGCCCCCGAGCAGCAGACGCTGGGCCTCGATCGGCAGTTCCCACGCCTTCGCCAGATTGAAGAACGCCCGGATGCCGGGCCCCGACAAGCGCTCCAGATCCGGACCAGCCCCAAGCTGGCCGGGGTGGACCAGCGCGGAGAATTCCAATGCCGGGACGGCTCCCATTCAACACCTCAGCGTCAAATATGAGCCGAGCGATCCATGTGTCAAGTGGGATACTTTATCAAAAAAGTCCCATTCAACATATCATCAGCACCCCCATATAAACCAAATCGGCGCCCCCAAAGACAATGGGTGCGCCGATCAGGATGCTGGCTTCCAGATCAGCCAGCCGTTTCCATTGGATACACGTGCGTGCTGCTGACCTTCCAGGACGTTTGGATCAGGGATAGATGCCGAGGGTGCGCTGCGCTTGGCTGACGCGATCCAGGGCCAGGATGTAGGCGCCGATGCGGGGATTGGTCTTGTACTTGTCGGTCATGGCGAACACAGCCTGGAAGGCGTGCGTCATGTATTCCACCAGGCGCTCGTTCACTTCGCGCTCGCGCCAGTAGAAACCGATGCGGTTCTGCACCCACTCGAAGTAGCTGACGGTCACGCCGCCGGCATTGGCCAGGATATCGGGCACCACCAGCACGCCATTGGCCAGCAGGATGGGATCGGCCTCGGGGCTGGTCGGGCCGTTGGCGCCCTCCACAATGACCTTGGCCCGCACCTGCGCCGCGTTGCGTTCGGTGATCTGGTTATCCGTCGCAGCGGGCACCAGGATATCCACGGCCAGGGTCAACACCTCGCCGGGGTCCATGGCTTCGGCCCCCTTGAACCCCACGATGCTCTTGGTGTCGTTCACATGCTTGATGAGCGCATGGATATCCAGGCCACGGGCGTTGCGGATGGCGCCGTTCTTGTCGGAGACCGCCACGATGCGCGCACCGGCTTCGTGCAGCAGGCGCGCGGTCTGCGAACCCACATTGCCGAAGCCCTGGATGGCCAGCGTCGCGCCCGCCAGGGGCTTGCCCAGGCGCTGCATGGCTTCGCGCGCGCTGATGAGCACACCGCGCCCGGTGGCTTCCGTGCGCCCCAGGCTGCCGCCCAGACCCACGGGCTTGCCCGTCACCACGCCCAGCTCGTTGTGGCGGCTGTGCATGCTGTAGGTATCCAGCGCCCAGGCCATGATCTGGGAGTTCGTGCCCATATCGGGGCCCGGCACATCGCGGTCGGGACCGATGACATCCATGATGGCGCCGATGTAGCGGCGGGTCAGACGCTCCAGTTCGCCCTCGCTCATCCGCGTGGGATCGCAGATGATGCCACCCTTGGCGCCGCCCAGGGGCACGTCCACGATGGCGCACTTCCAGGTGTTCCACGCAGCTCCGGCGGCGATCTCGTCGAGCGTGACGCCGGGATCGAAGCGGATGCCGCCCTTCATGGGGCCCCGGGCCTGGTTGTGCTGGACGCGATAGCCGGTGAAGACTTCCCAGTTGCCGTCATCCATCTGCACGGGCAGGCTCACGATGAGGCTGCGGATGGGCGCGAGGAACACCTTGAAAAGCATCTCTTCCAGGCCGTAGAGCTCCGCCGCGGTGCGGAGACGCGACTGCATGGCGTCAAAGGCGTTGTGCTGGGTGACCATGGCCATCTCCCCGAAAGCTAGGAAAGCGTCTGCGCACTACCGCTGGGAGCGCCCGTCGGCCCGACCTCGGGCGGCAGCTCCAGTTCTCGCCCCTCGCGCCACAGCCCTTCCAGGTCGTAGTGGCGGCGGGTCTCCTCGTCCATCACATGGATGATCAGATCGCCGTAATCCAGCAGGATCCATGCGCCATTCGCGCTGCCTTCGGAGGAGATGGGGCGCTCCCCTTCCAGCTTCAAGGCTTCCTCGATGGCGTCGGCAATGGCGCGGTTCTGACGGTCACTGCCTCCACTCAGGAAGGCGAAGGTGTCCGTGAAGCTGGAGACGCCCTGCACATCCAGAAGGCGGATGCGGAAGGCCTTCTTGGACCGCCCCGCTTCCACCACGCTCGCCAATCTTGCATTCAAGCTCATTCCCACTCCAGCCACCTCTTAACGGTAGTAGTTTTCCCGATGGATGACAGCCGCAACTTGCGACGATATCCCAGTGCAGGTTTCTCCGTCACGCAAGCACTCCCTCAAGTGGGAGGATGCGAGATCGAGTTCGGTGCCCGAAAGCCGGACGATTTCCCCAGGCGCGCCCGACCAGCGTTCCCGCGCCCGTTCCGCGAAGGCCGCGGGCAGGGCCGGATCGTATCCAGGCCGAGGGCTGATGGCCAGGGAGGCCAGTTCCAGCACGCGATCCATGCGCCGCCAGGCGGATAGCCCCGCAAGCTGATCGCTGCCCAGCAGCAGGATCCAGCAGGTATCAGGCTCGCGCTGCGACAAGGCCTCCAGCGTATCCACGGTGTAGCTGGCACCGCCGCGCTCCAGTTCCAGTGTCTCGATGCGGCAAGCGCCGCAAAAGCCCGCCAGCGCGGCCTGAAGCAGCGCCAAGCGCGCTTGGTCGCTGGGAGAGTCCTCGGCGACCACCTTGTGGGGCGATCGAGCCGTCGGGATGAAGCGCACGTCATCCAGTTCCAGTTGATTCAGCGCCAGCTCTGCGAGCCGCAGATGCCCCTGATGCGGCGGATTGAACGCGCCGCCGAGGATGCCCGCGCGCTTCATGAGCGAGGCATTCCCTTCAGCGCTTCGCCGACCTGGAACACCAGGGCTCGCAGGCCTTCGCCAGTGACACCCGAAATGAAGATCGGCTCCTGGCCCCGAGCGTGGCACAGCGCCTCGAAGCGGGCGCGGCGATCGTCGTCCTGCAGGGCGTCCAGCTTGGTGCCCACCAACCAGCGCGGCTTGGAGAAGAGCGTCTTCGAAAAACCTTCCAGCTCGCCCTCGATGATGCGGATCGCCTCCTCCGGCTCCATCATCGGATCGGTCAGATCCACCAGATGCAGCAGCATCCGCGTGCGCTCCACGTGGCGCAGGAACTGGATGCCAAGACCCGCGCCGTCGGCCGCGCCCTCGATGAGCCCGGGGATATCTGCGATGACGAAGCTATCGATCTCATCCACGGGCACGACGCCCAACTGGGGTTCCAGCGTCGTGAACGGATAGTTGGCGATCTTGGGACGAGCCGCAGAAATGCGGCTGACCAGCGTGGATTTACCCGCGTTGGGGAAACCCGCCAAACCCACGTCCGCGATGAGCTTCAACTCCAGCTCGATGTCACGGAATTCGCCCTCTTCACCCGGCTGGCTGTGCCGGGGCGTACGATTGGTGGAACTCTTGAAGTTCGTGTTGCCAAGACCGCCGCGGCCGCCCCGCGCCACGCAGGCCTCTTGGCCATCCACTAGCAATTCGGCGAGGAATTCACCGCTTCCAACTTCCCGGATCACCGTGCCCAGGGGCACTTCCAGCCGGATGGCATCGGCGTCTTTGCCGTGCCGCATGCAACCTTCGCCATTCCCACCGCGGTCAGCACGGAACTCGCGCTTGTGACGATAGGGATTGAGCGTGTTCAGCGCCTTGTTGGCGCGCACGAACACCGAACCGCCCTCGCCCCCATCGCCGCCGTCGGGCCCGCCTTTTTCTGCGGACTTCTCGCGTCGGAAGCTCGTGGCCCCCGCGCCGCCGTGTCCGGCCTCGATGTGCAACGTGATGTGGTCAAGAAACATGGAGAGCTACCGGGATACTGCATGCCTGGGAACATCAAGAAGCGCTCGCGGCCGCGCGCATCTCCGAACAGAAAAAGCGCGCAAGCCAGCGGCCGCGCGCTTATGTTCGATAAATTCGAAAATACCTAGCCCTCGATGGGGTCGATATGGATGAAGCGGCCATGCTGGCCCTTGTCCTGGAAACGGACGCGGCCATCGACCTTGGCAAACAAGGTGTGATCCACGCCCATGCCGACATTGACGCCCATCTTGAACTTGGTGCCCCGCTGACGGACCAGAATGGATCCGCCCGTGACGACCTGACCGCCAAAAGCCTTCACGCCCAGGCGCTGGGAATTGGAATCGCGACCATTGCGGGTTGAGCCTACGCCTTTTTTATGAGCCATGATGAAACCTCTCTGATTCTCTGAATTCGATCAATCCACAAAGGCACGGAAACAAAAAGAGCCGCGCCCCGAAGAATATCAAGCCTTGATGCCCTTGATGCGGACTTCCGTGTAGCCCTGGCGGTGACCCTGGGTGCGCTGATAGGTGGTAGTCCGCTTCTTCTTGAAGATCGTGACCTTCTTGGCGCGATCATTGGCAACGACCTCGGCTTCCACCGTGGCGCCAGCCACAACGGGGGCACCGATCTTGACATCGTCCCCATTGGCCACGAGCAGCACGCGATCAAACACTACAGCCTGCTTGGGTTCCTTCTCCAGCAGCTCCACACGGAGAAGGTCGCCCTCTTCCACGCGATACTGCTTGCCACCGGTCTGGATCACTGCGTACGTCATTTCATTCCTCACAGGGGAGGCTTGGGCGGCAGCCAGAAGACGGTGCGCTTGTGGAGCCCAAGACAAGGCCCTCTAGAGTGCCAAAAAAGCCGCAGAGGATCAAGGGAAATTAAAGGAAGCCACCCTGGAAATCCCGCCTCTGAACGGATTCAGGCCTCCTGCGAAGGCCCATCCTTCCAGGCCTCCAGCACGCGGAAGCGCTCTCCCATCAAGCCCGGCAAGGTGAGCTGCATCAGGTTCTGCATCCGTTGAGCGCGCTCGGCCTCCGCCAATTCCATCCAGCGCGCTTCCCAATCCATCAGCGGAGCGTGCCGGCAAATCCATCGGCTCAGGCTTTCGTGGGCAATCACCCGGAACGCCAGGGCGTTCAGTTCGACGGATAGGCGCGTGAAATCCACGTCCGCCGTCAGATCGCAGGTCCCGGGATCCTCCCACCAGCGCCCGTCCACCGTATGCCCATGGTAGCGGCGCAGATCCGCGCCTTTGGCCAGGAGGCGACCCGCCGTTTCTCCGTAGTCCACCGCCAGGAAGAGCCCAGCCTGAAGGCGTCCGCCCAGCCGATTCACAAACGGGCCGAGGCCCTCGCTCCAGACGCTGCCATCGCCCGGATGCAGCCCTTCTTCGGCCTGGGCCGCGAACCATGCCCCCGCTTCGCCCGGATCGCCGGGCAACCAGACCGGCCCCTCCGCGGACAGCGCCTCCATCAACCAGGCTTGGCCATCCCAGCGCCAGGGCTGCGCAGGCAGCGCGTCGAACAGCTCGTTGGACACCACGGCGCCGATGAACGGATCGGCCACCGACTCGCCCTCGAAACGCGCGCGGCCCGAGGCCAGGAAGGGCGCCAGGGCCTGCTCTGCGGCCCGTCGCGCGGCCGGATTATCGTCCTGATGAACGTAGACCAGCGCCTCGGCGAAGGCGCCGCACGAGGCCGCCAGCAGATCCCGGCCCAGCCAGCCCCGGCCAGCGCCGGGTTCCAGCACGGTGAAGCGCGCGGGGCGATCCAGGCGCTCCCAGGCTGCCTCCAACCGCAGCGCCAGGGTTGCTCCCAGCAGCGGGCCGCAATCCAGGGCCGTGTAGTAGTCCTTTCCCTCGAAGCCCCAGGGGCCTTCCTGCCGCCGGTAGTAGCCGAGCTCCGGATGGTAGAGGGCGAGCGCCATGAATTCCGAAGCGGGCATCGGACGTTTGGACAGTTGCTGTCCCATCCATTCCGCGAGCGCGTTCACGGCCGCTCCCCCTTCAGCGGCCATTTAGCAATGAGCCAAGGCAAGATCCACTGCGTCGCCAACAGCGCCAGGGCCGTACCGCCCAGAGCCGCGATGCCCAGGCCGCGCAGCGCACGGTAGCTGGAAAACGCCAGGCCGCCGAACCCCGCCAGCGTCGTGCCAGCGCAAACCGCGTTCACCCGCGAGACCTTGGCGGCGGCGTGGACATCCAGGCGGGCGCGGTGAAGCAGATTCATGGCGGTGTCCACACTGACGCCCAGCGCGATGGGGATGGCCACCAGGGACAGGAAGGTGAGCGGTTCACCCGTCCAGCCGAGAATGCCCAGCGCGCCGATCTGGCTTGCGGCCAGGGGGATCAGGGCGAGCATCACGAAACGCCAGCGACGCCCGAAGACGCCCACCACCACAAGCACCGCCACCAGCGCCAGCAGCACCACCTCCCGCAGGGAGTCCTTCGCGACTTCCCGCACAGCCCGAAACAGGGGGCGGTTGCCCACCAGTCGCGCGCCCACGGCGGTGATATCGCCTTCAAGACGATCCTGGGCCGCCTCGGGAAGACGCAGAGGCAGGGTGAAGACCGCGGGCCGCCCGAACGGAGGCGGCGGCTTCTGGAACCATGAGAGCAGCGTCCAGGGGCGACCATGAAGACCGACGGAAGGCGGCGGAATCAGCGCCTCCAATGCGCGAGGCGCGGCCCCTGGGCTCTCGACGCTCACCCGCAGCGCGGACAGCGGCCGCTCCAGCGCAATGGGATCGAGGCCCTCCTGCGAGGCGATGTCCAGGGCGCGACGGCACCAGGTCTCGGATCCCAGCACCCGGCGCAGTTCGGGCGAGGTCTCCTGCCAGCTCGGCATGGGAAGTCCCTCGCGCCGCAGGCTCGCGGCCAGATGGTTCCAGAGCTGGGGCAGATGTTCGGGATCATCGAGCGGGATCTGGATCGCCAGGGGTTGAAGCCCCGCGCCCAGCGCCTTGCCCAGGGTTTCCTGCAGGGCCAGGGCGGGGTTGCCCTTCTGGCGGAAGCTGCGCAGATCCTCCACCCACCGCAGGCGCGGAATCCCCGCCAGCAGCACCAGGAGCAAGAGAATCCCAAGCAGGGGTTTCCAGGAACGGAAAGACGACTGGACATTGACTGTCGATTTTTGAGTGGGTGCGAAGACGCCCTGGCCGCGGTCGAAGGCCAGCATCAACGCGGGCAACACGAGGAAGCTGGACGCGAGGCAGGACAGCAGGCCCAATCCGGCCGTGAGTCCCAGATCCCTGAACCCCGGAAAGGGCGCGGCGATGCAGGCGAGGAACGCCAGCGACGTGGCCGCGGCCCCGGCGATGACGCCCGGACCGGTGCCCATCAGCGCGGCGCGCAGCGCGAGCGCCTTGGAGCCCCCAAGGACCCGCTCGTCCCGATAGCGGCTGAAGAGCATGATGCCCACATCGTCGCCAATGCCCAGCAGCACCGCTCCGAAGGCCGCCGCCATGAGGTTCAGGTGCCCCAGCATCCAACCCACCAGCCCAAGGGCCCAGGTCATGCCGATCAGCAGCGGGATCACCACGAACCCGTAGCCCGCAAGCGTGCGATACCCGATCCAGTAGACGAGGCCGATGAGGACAAAGCTCAGCGCGAGGCTCATCAACACTTCGCGCGTCAGGCGCTGGGATTCCCAGAAGGCGATGGCGTGGGCTCCCGTGGCCTGGAGCGGAAAGGGTCTGGATGCATTCGGGGCCAACGCCTGTTCGACAGAGGAGAGCGAGGCGCGCGCAGGCAGCGGTCCTTTGCCACCCTCTCCCAGCCAGCGCAGCACCCGCCCCGTTCCCTTGGCGTCCGAGCTGGGGAAATCCACCACCAGCGGCACCAGAACGTAGCGCGCGTCGACCGTCTCCAGGTATCCGGTCTTGAGCTTCACGGGGAAGGCGCGCAGGTTCGCCCGCGCCTTCAGCACGCTCGCATCCGAAGGCGCCACGAGGCCTTGCACCCCCAGGGGATCGAGCTGGGCCATGCGCGCCCGCACGGGATCCGGCGAAGCGAGGGCCTGGGCCGTCTCGCGGAAGCGCCGTCTCAGTTCCTCCGGATCTTTCAAAGGGTTCAAGCGATCGCCCAACAGCATGGGAGCCAGCGCGTAGAGCTGTTCGGTGAGCATGCGCCCCACCTGGGCATCTCCATCCAACAGGCTGCCCACCGCCATCAGCGGCGACCAGAGCGCGACGCCATGTGAATCAGGCACCGGCGCGGGGCCCGCCAGGCGACCTTCACCGCTCATGCCATTCAGGGGAGAACCGCTTTGATCCAGCAAATGCTCAACCAGCCCTTCGGCCCAGGCCTCCCGCGCTTCCAGATCCTCGGCGCGCCCCTCCGCGGCCACCCACAACAATTCCTGCTGGCCCACGCCTGCTTCAATGCTGGCGCGCACGATGGGATGTTCCATGGGCAACAGGCTCATGAAATCCAGGCGTCGCTCGACGCGAAAAATTCCGGCGCCCAGCAGCGCCGTCAGCAATCCAAGGACCACCCACAGGCCAATGGGCCGACGCAGATGCAACAGGAGCAGGCCACGCAACAGACGCTTGAAGATCGGCGTCCTAGACATCCAGGCTTTCCATCAGCCGCTCCAACACGGGGCGCAACTCCACCCGGCGAGCCTGGGAAAACCGTCTCTGCAGGCTTGGATCCTCCAACCGCGCCAACGGGCTGTTCTCGGCCTTCAGGACCGTCTCGGCCCATCGGGACGCGGTGGCGATGGTGGGCAATTCGTCGGCGTAGCGCTGATCCAGAAGCTGGGCAATGGAACGCACCACGCGGATATCCGAATCCAGGCGATCCAGATCGTCCAGGACCAGGACCGGGGCCTGGAGCAGCGGCGTCATGCGATCGCGCTCGCTCTGGAAATCCGTGTTCCGAAAGCTGCGGGAATCGTAATAGGTATCCTTCAATTCCTGGCTGAAGGTGCGCACGGAAACAAACAGGCCCCCTTGTCCGGATCGCGCGCAGGCGGCCTTCAGGGCAGCCGCGACCAAGGTGCTGCGTCCGCTGCCTGCGGGGCCATCGATCCACCAGAGATCCACGTTCTCGCGGCCATGGCGCGCCCAGTTGCAGAACGTGCGGTAACCCTGGGGCTCCTGGGCGGGCTTGAGGTCCTTCCATACGAACTCGCCCGAGGCCATCTTGCCGCCGCATTTGTGCAGGATCAGCTCCAGCTTGGAAGCCAACTCCTCCGAAAGCGCGGCGCGAGCGGCATCGCTTTCCAGCAGGGCCGGCACGCTGGCGAGCATGCCTGAAAGCCGCTCCTTGGAATGCTGGATCTTCCACCAATCCCAGAAGCCATCGAACCCGGCCTGGCGATAGCGCGCCGGAATGCCCAGGGCTTCGCCCTCGGCCTGAACACTGCGGGTGCATTCACAGACCTTGGCGGCGGCCATGGGATCGGGGTCGAGGATCACGCCGCGCCCCATGCAGTGAGGGCAGCCGGGCTTGCCTTTCACGAACGATCCCCCTTCAAGAACTGCCCCAGCAGCGTCTTGCGCTTCTCCCGGATCTTGAGGAAGGCGCGCTCCTCGATCTGGCGGACGCGCTCCCGGCTGATGGGCGGCACGAAGGCCTTGCCGATCTTTTCCAGCGTCATCGCGTCATTGCCATCCAGGCCGAAGTGCAGCGAGATGATGCGCCGTTCCTTCTCGTTGAGCATGTCCAGGCCCTGGCGCATCTGATCCAGAAAGGACTCCAGATCGATGGCCTCCATGGGCGAGGGTTCGATGTTTTGCTCCAGGCTATCGCCCAGGGTCAGCTCTGAATCGCCGACCCCCTGCTCGGTGGAGACGATGGACGTGGTCTGCTGGAGCACCAACAGGCGCTCCACCTCTTCGGGCGTGAACGCGGGATTGGCCGCCACGATTTCGGCGGTGGTGGGTGTTCGCCCCAGCTCCTGCCCCAGACGGCGCATGATCCGGTTGAGCTGGACGAGGTGCCCGGCGACTTTCTGGGGCAGACGGATCTTGCTGCCGTGTTCCGCCAGGGCGTGAAAGATGGCCTGGCGCACCCACCAGGACGCGTAGGTCAGGAATTTGTTCTCCCGCTCGGGATCAAACCGCTTGGCAGCTTCGATGAGGCCCAGGTTGCCCTCGCTGATGAGATCCAGCAGATCGAGGCCCATGCCCTGGAACTTGCGGGCTTCCTTCACCACGAAGCGCAGATTGCCCTCCACCAGCATCCGCAGGCCTTCGGGGTTGCGATCATTCTGCCACATGCGTCCGTACAGCCGCTCTTCCTCCGCCGTCAGCAGGGGCAGTTCGCGAATGGAATCGAAATACTTGTCGAGACTGCGCTCTTCGAGATGGCGCTGAGGCACGCAATTCACCTAAGAAGGGGGGACCAGCATAGCAAGTTATCGTTTCCTCAAGCCCTGTGGCGTGAGTTTTACGAGTCCGGAGGGGTTGACCGCTTCGGCGCGCGGCAGATCAGGCTCGATGCCCGCCGCTCTCATGCGGCTTTCGTAGTGATCCAGCAGACGGCGACTGTCCTTCTGAAGCTTTTCCATCTGGTCCCGTAGGTTCAGCACCACTTCGACGCCCGCCAGGTTCACGCCCAAATCGCGCGTCAGGTTCAGGATGAACTCCAGGCGCTCCATGTCCTCGTCGCTGTAGAGCCGGGTCTTGCCTTCAGTGCGCGATGGCAGCAACAGGCCTTCCCGCTCATACAGCCGCAGTGTCTGGGGATGAATCTCGTACCGGGCGGCCACGACGCCGATCATGTAGCAACCCGCCTTGGAATCCCTCCGCATCGCCCTACCTCCAGACCTTTTCGCGGATCGCGTCATCGTTCAGTTCGGCCAGCTCGCGCAGCAGTTCCTTGCTGCGCTCGTCCTGGACCACGGGCGTCACCACCTGAATCTCGGCGAACAGATCGCCCCGCTGCTGATCGGAACGGGGCACGGGCATGCCGTGTCCCTTCAAGCGCAGCTTGCTGCCGCTCTGCGTGCCCGGGGGGATCTTGATGGTTGTCTGGCCTTCCGGCGTGGGCACATCCACCTTCGCGCCCAGGGCCGCCTCCGTGAAGCTGACGGGCAGCTTCAGATAGAGATTGGCGCCCCGCCGTTCGAACCGGGGATCCGCCTCGACCTGGATGGAGAGAAAAAGGTCCCCCGGACCGCCACCGCGGCGCCCCGCCTCGCCCTTGCCCGCAACGCGCAAGCGCGTGCCGTCTTCCACGCCCGCCGGAATCGCCACCGTCACGGTCTCGCGCTTGGGGTTGCGCCCCCGGCCCTGGCATTCGGGACACGCGGGCGCCTTGCGCCCCGTGCCGCCACAGGCGTCACAGACATGGCGGGTCTTCATGAAACCGAAGCCCTGCTCGAAAAAGCCCTGCCCGTGGCATTCGCCGCAGGTGCCCTTGCTGGCGCCGGGGCGCTCACCGGTGCCCTGGCAAGCCCGACAGGTGTCGGTGCGGCTGATGTTCAGGGGCAGCTTGGTGCCATGGAAGGCATCCTTGAAGCTGATGCGAACCGTGTGCTGAAGATCCTCGCCCGGCTTGGGTCCCGCCTTGCGCTCCCGGCGGGGTGAACCACCGAAGCCCGGGAAGAAATCCCCGAAATCGAATCCGCCGAAGCCCTGGCCATCAAACCCATGCCCACCGAAATTCTGTCCGCCCATCTGGGCGCCGGGACCGTTGGGATCGCCGAATTGATCATAGTTCCGGCGTTTTTCGGAGTCGGATAGCACCTCGTTGGCTTCGCTCAGATCCTTGAAGCGGGCCTCCGCCTCTTTGTTGCCGGGGTTCAGGTCCGGGTGGTACTTGCGCGCCAGCTTGCGGTACGCCTTCTTGATGTCCTCCTCAGAGGCATTTTTGGGCACCCCCAGGGTCTTGTAGTAATCAGGCGCGGCCATGGACAGAACGCTATCACAAATGTGCGTTGATCAAGCTCAGATTATTTCCAGACAAAAAGAAAGCCACCAGGCAACCCCGCCAAGCGGGATCGCCTGGTGGCAGACAGGCTAGTTCACGACTTCGGCGTCGATGAC
>Ga0209098_1002110_pt1 | contig 17897 bp, 19 predicted proteins | sample AD_JPNHW1_MetaG_FD_184429 | JGI IMG/M metagenome (GOLD analysis project Ga0209098, IMG submission 184429) | Active sludge microbial communities of municipal wastewater-treating anaerobic digesters from Japan - AD_JPNHW1_MetaG (SPAdes) (version 2) | ecosystem: Engineered > Bioreactor > Anaerobic... | reverse complement strand
TGTGGAAACAACCTCGTTTCCTTCAACCGTAAAATCACTTACAGGAGTATTTTCTTCCAAATAAATTTTCAAAGTGACCGTTCCGTCAGGATTTTCAACAGGAACCGCCTTCATTCTTTCGGTAAAAAATCCCATCTGATAAATTGCTTTCAGATTGTTTTGAACCATGTCCCTGCTGTATTCATCGCCTGTACGAAACTGGAGCTTATTCATTATCATCTCGGGCTTAATTACATTTACACCCGCAATTTCAATATCTCTGATATAAACCGCCTCTTTTTCACCTTCTTTCGCAATATTTGTTGAAGAATTAACAGAAGATATAGGGGTTTCAGGAACAGCTTTAGATGCCGCAGAAGACGGCATAGGAACAGAAACAGGAGGTAAAACAGGCTGCGCCGCAGGTACAGTCGAAGGAACAGAAGGTGCTGCAATTACAGGAGTTTCAACAGGAATTGTAACAGGGGAAACTTCAGGAGGTGAAACATCTGCCTGTTTTACATCTTCAGCGGGTTTTTTAAACCATGTCCGTTTTTTTACGGAAACATCAGGCAAGGGAACTCTTTGTGCATCGGGGGCAAAAACATTTGAAGCATCTTCGGATGAAACAGAAAAAATTTGCTGCATTAACTTTGCATCTTCAGGCATTTGCAAGCTTTCTTGGTCAGATTTACTTTTTTGCGCGAAAACAGGCATGGCACATGCCAAGATGACAAATACCAAAAATATCTTTAAAGCTTTATAAATTGAGCCTAAAACCCTCATTATCCCCCGTAAGTACGAACAAAAAGTTATTGTAGTTCCCCAAAATCTGTTCCTAGAAAATATTATACTTCAAAATCAGCGCAAAATTAAATTGTAAAAGAAAAATTAATATAATGTTTACAAAACAATGCATTTTTTTGGTATAATTGAGCCAAAATGAAAGAGGCTTAGAAAATGGATTCTACAAAAACTGTAAAAGAAGAATTTCTGCAACAGGCAAAATTTTTGGCAAGAAGCGCGGAAGTTTTACCCGGCGGTGTTGAAGAAGGCATAAAGGAACTTGCAATAAAACTTCAAAAAGCCAAAGAAACAAACACTCCTTTACGAATAAAACTCGGAATGGATCCCACACGCCCTGACCTGCATTTAGGGCATTGTGTAGTCATGCGCAAATTAAGAGAGTTTCAAAAACTCGGACATAAAATTGTTCTTATCGTAGGCGGTGCAACCGCAATGGTGGGAGATCCTTCGGGAAAATCCGAAACAAGACCCTCTTTGACAAAAGAAGAAGTCGAAAAAAATGCAAAAAGTTATTTTGAACAGATGTCAAAAGTTGTTGATATTAAAAATGCGCAGATTGTCAACAACGCCGACTGGCTTCACAAAATGAACTTTGTTGACGTTTTAAAACTGTCTTCACACATCACGGTCGCACAAATGCTTGTAAGAGAAGATTTTGCAAAAAGAATAAGCGAAAATAAACCTATTTCCGTACACGAATTTTTCTACCCCCTAATGCAGGCTTATGATTCTGTTATTGTAGATTCCGACATAGAAATAGGAGGAACTGACCAGAGATTTAACGTGCTTTTAGGAAGGGATATTCAGGCGGCTTACGGCAAAAAATATCCGCAAATGGTAATGCTTTTGCCGCTTCTGGAAGGAACAGACGGAGTTGTCAAAATGTCAAAAACTTACCCCGAACACTGCATTTCCATTAACGAAAATCCCAAAGACATGTTCGGAAAACTCATGAGTATTCCCGATACCTTAATAATACGCTATTACACGCTTTTGACCGATGTCTCCGATGAAGACTTGAAAGAAATCGAAAATCAATTAAAATCAGGCGTGAATCCTCGCGATATCAAGCTAAAACTTGCCCACACTATCACACAAGAATATTGTGGAACAGAAGGTGCCGAATTTGGCAAAAATGAATTCATAAATGTCGTATCCAACAAGGGAATACCAACTGATGTTCCCGAGTATAAACTAAAAGGTGAAACAAACATTCTTGATTTGCTTGTCGAATTAAATTTTGTTACAAGCAAAGGTAAGGCAAAACGTTTAATTCAAGGCGGCGGAGTAAAATTTAACAGTGAAAAAATCTCCGATATGAATTATCAAATTAATAAAGAAGGAATTTTACAAGCCGGCAAAAGAAATTTTGTAAAGTTGATAAAATAGAGGCAAAATGATTCACAACAATATCTTAGAACTTATAGGAAAAACCCCTTTGGTAAAGCTTAGAACTTTTAACACCAAAGGCTGTGAAATTGCGCTTAAACTGGAGTTTTTCAACCCATCGGGCTCAGTTAAAGACAGGGCGTCTTTTTACATGCTAAATGAAGCAATAAAAGCAGGCAAAATCAACAAAAATACCGTAATAATCGAGCCTACAAGCGGAAACACGGGTATAGGACTTGCCATGTGCGCTGCGGTTATGGGTTTAAAAATAGTTATTGTCATGCCCGAGAGCATGTCTATTGAAAGAAGGCTGCTGATTAAAGGCTACGGTGCAAAGCTTGTTCTTACGCCCAAGAAAAAAGGCATGCAAGGTGCTGTAGATAAAGCTTTTGAACTTGCCGAAAAAGACCCGAATTCTTTTATACCTTCGCAGTTTTCAAATCCTGCAAATACGCTTGCACACAAAGAAACCACCTCAAAAGAAATTTTTGAAGATACAAAAGGCAAAGTTGACATTGTCGTAGCAGGCATAGGAACATCGGGCACCACAATGGGACTTTGTGAGGGATTAAAAGCACTAAAACCTTCTGTTAAAATCTACGGAGTAGAGCCTATGGAAAGCCCGCTTTTAACCGAAGGCAGATCGGCTCCGCATAAAATTCAGGGAATCGGCGCAAACTTTATCCCAAAACTTTTTGACAAGAAAAAAATCGACGGAATAATTACCGTAAACGCGCAAGATTCTTTCAAATTTGCAAAAGAGCTTGCAAAAAGAGAAGGAATTTTAGTAGGGATTTCCTCCGGTGCAATCTTAAAGGCTGCTTTAGACCTTGCCAAGAAAAGTGAAAACAAAGGAAAATTAATTGTCGCCATAATGTGCGATTTCGGAGAAAGATACTTATCAACGGAATTATTCGAAAGTTGAAAAGTCGAACAGTCGAATAGTTATAATGTCGTTGCGAGGAGGGCAAAGCCCGACGAAGCAATCCAAAACAACCCTTAAGCCATTCACCTATTCACTTTATAACCTAAAAAACAAAGGATTACCAAATGCTCACAAGAACCATACAAACCATAAAAGAAGACATAAAAACAATCTACAAAAAAGATCCCGCTGCAAAAAATTTGCTTGAAGTTATTTTTTGCTACCCGGGATTCCACGCACTTTTGATACACAGATTTTCTCATAAACTCTGGGTATGGAAAATTCCCGTTATCCCTCGCATGCTTTCGACTTTTGCAAGATTTTTGACCGGAATTGACATTCACCCGGGAGCTACAATCGGAAGAAGGTTTTTCATAGACCACGGCATGGGGGTTGTAATCGGCGAAACAACAATAATCGGCGATGATGTGCTTTTGTATCAGGGCGTAACACTTGGCGGAACAAGTTCAAAACCCGAAAAACGCCACCCCACGCTCTGCAACAATGTCGTTGTCGGCGCAGGCGCAAAAGTTTTAGGCAACATTACAATCGGTGAATACTCAAAAATCGGCGCAGGCTCGGTCGTAATCGATAATGTCCCAGAACATGCCACAGTCGTAGGAGTACCCGGACATATCGTAATGCAAAAAATAATCGACGAAAACGGAGTGCTTATGCACAACAGAATTCCAGATCCGATTTCTTGCGAAATAAACAGGCTTAAATACGAAGTCAAAGAGCTCCAAGAAATCGTTAAAGGCGAAAAAAATAATTAAAATTTAAACCAAGGCGGCGCGGTAAAATTACCGCGCCGCCTTTATACATACTCTCTCTTAATATTTACATCTGTTTTATAACCTGAGCCAGAGCATCCACAATAATAGGATCCCACTTGCTTTCGGCTTCATTTTTCATAATTTCAAGTGCCTGATTTTTAAGCATTGCTTTTCGATAAGGTCTGTCTGCGGTCATTGCGCTGAAAGCATCTGCTACCGCGATAATTCTTGAGCCTAACGGTATTGAATTTCCTCTTAAGCCTTCGGGTTCTCCCATGCCGTCCCATCTTTCTCTGTGATAATGAATATATGGAACGACTTCGGACAGGAAGTTGATATTCATAAGCAGATTAACGCCGACATTAGGGTGATTTTGAAGTTTTTCCCAATCCTCTTTATCAAGTTTTCCGGTATGAGAAAACAAGGTTTCGGGCAGGGTGATTTTACCTATATTTTGTAAAAGCCCTGCATAATAAATCAAATCGGTAGTTTTTTCATTCAGGCCCAAATGTTTGCATATCAAGCGTGAAAGATCTGCGGTATTTTGAGAGTGCGAAACCTTATACTGACCTTTCGTATCAACTGCAGAAGCAAGTCTTTTTACAAATGTCTGCTGCTGATCGCCCAAATCACCTATTAAAGCGGTTAATTCAGCTCTCATATGCTGCAAGTCGGCAATAATAGAATCTTCTGATGCTATAAGTTCATTTGCTTCTTCAATAACTCTTTGAAGTTCCATTGAAGTGGCAAAAAGCGAAGCGGTAGATTCTATCAATCTTAAATATTCACTTTCAAAAAATCTATCTACATAACTTTGAATTACTATAACCCCTACTGCTTTAGCATTATTGTGCATAGGAATTGCGGTAAAAACTTTAACTTTATCTTCGTTTAATTTCTTAATAGGTTCAAATCTTTTTGAAAAATTGGGGTTCTTAACTTCGACAGTTTCTTTGTTTTTAAAAGCTTCTGAGACAAAAGATTTATCATCAAATTTATAACCTAAATCATACTTATACAAATCGTCTTTAATTTCTATGGAAGAGCCGACCAAAAGCAAATCTTTGGAAGATTTTCCCAAACCTTTGGCATTTTCTTTTGTCAAATAAATATGACAAACGTCCATATCAAGCATTTGAACTATAGTTTTTGCAATCGAATTGTATATAACATAATCTTCTTTAGAGCTAAATCCCAAAACGCAAAGCGTATTATCAATAGAATAAATTGAAATCAATTCTTTTAACTGACTTTTCAAACTTTCGGCTTTGTCTTTGACATTGTGTCCGATTTTTTGCACCAAATCTTCTGAAATCAGGTGTTCTGAAATAAAGTCACCCAAATTAAGGGCAAAAATCTCTTCCAACGGATCTTCTTCTATCAAATTCATTGACCGTCCGAATAATGATGCTCCGGACTCTAATTCTCTTTTGTCCATGCCGGTCACTTTCCCTTTGTATTACCACATATTTTACTTATCGGCACAACCTATAAAAAACTTTGATGATTTTTATAAAAGTTTATACTTTAGTTTGAAAAACTTCATCTTAAAAGATGAAAAATCCTTTATTTTCGCCTCTTAAATTAAATGTAACAAATTTTTATTTTTTTAATTTTTAAATCACATGACTAAATTATTAACATTTGTAAAGTTGAGTTTTTACACCCTAAAAAACCTTTTATTACAAGGTTTTACATAAAATAATATATACTTTTTATCTAAAAAGGAACACTTTTTTATAACTAAATGTTTTTATAAATATATCAGATAATTATTATTTTAGTTAAAGGAGAAATAATTTATGGCAAGAGTTTTGATTTCAATGCCCGAAAAATTTTTAGACGAGATTGATTCAGTTGCGGGTAACGAAAACCGTTCACGTTCAGAGCTTATCAGAGAAGCACTTAGAACTTATATTCACAGAAACAAAGTAAGAGAAAACGTTACGGCAACAAAAAATGCAACTATTTTAGAGGCACTACTAGACTAACGGATTTATCGGAGGAATTAAAAAAGAACTCGCTTAAAGCGGGTTCTTTTTTTGTAATTTTTTAAGACATAAAAAGGGCCGGTTTCCCGGCCTTTTAACTAACACATACACTAACTAACATTTGTCACACTAACTAATTCCTACCCACCAAGTTATTTATATTAAGCCTTTTTCTTTTTTGAGAACAAAGATATAATACCTGCTCCAAGTGCAACTCCTAATGCTATTCCAAGCGGAGGACAAAGAACTCCTGCACCTACGCATATCGCGCCCGCAGCTACAACTCCTAAGGATCCGCCTACGGCTTTTGATGTCATTTGTGATTTACTTAGAGGCTCGCCTGTTATGTCTGAGATATTATCTTGAGCCGTGCGGCTGTTTCCAAATAATGTTCCCAGTCCGAAAAATCCTTTACCGAAACCTGACCAAAATTGACCTGTGCCGTTTTCTGCTATTTCATCAGTCATACTTTTACCTGTGGCTTGATTATATAATTTTTCGACATAAGCCTTTAATTGGTCATTTGAAATCTTGCTGACATCAATTCCCTGAGCTGCTAACTGTTGTTTTGCAGACTGCAACAACTTATTGTAACAGCTCATAATTTGATCTTGTTCATTGGCTTTTATTTTAGATTGTAAAATAGCGATTTGTCTTGTTATCGCATCTTCTTCAGAAGTAAGATCAAAGTTTACGCCGTTCATCCTTTTTTGATATTCAACCTGATTATTTAATTGAGACTTTTGCATATCATTTTGGATTTCACCTTGCAATCCAACATAATCCTTTACTCTTTTTGCATATTCTTCAAGAGTTTCTCCTTCTTGCATCATAGGCATTTGTCCGGGATAGCCGTAAGAATTTTGTAAAATAGTAGGACCAAAACAACCTCCGCCTAAGTTGTTTAAAGTATTAAAGCCATTATTGTTAAAAATACTGCTTGACAAAAAATCGTCATTTCCGTAAAATATGTCGTCGCCACTTAAATTACCGTTGTTACAAATCCCTGATTGAGGATAATAAGGCGCAAAAGTACCAATACTTGCTGTCATAACCAGACCTCCAAATTAAATAACTAAACCTACCTTACATATATAAAAAGTTTTTTTATTAAATAATTGCGCATGTTTAGATTAATTGTTAAGAAATGTTAACTTACGCGATTGGTAAAACATGCCAAAAAATGGGCGCAGGCAAATGCCTGCGCCCATTTTTTATTTATTAATTAGATGCAGATAAAACTTTATCAATGAGCCCGTAATCGACGGCTTCTTGTGCGGACATGTAATAGTCTCTTTCGGTATCTTCTTTTATTTTCTCTATAGTTTGACCCGAATGTTGCGCCAAAAGTCCGTTGAGCATGTTTTTCATTCTTATAATTTCTTTTGCTTCGATTTCTATATCTGTGGCTTGGCCTTTAGCCCCGCCAAGCGGTTGGTGAATCATAATTCTTGCACTCGGAAGTGCCATTCTTTTGCCTTTAGTTCCTGCAGAGAGCAAAAATGCGCCCATACTTGCGGCTTCGCCGATACATATTGTGGAAACATCTGCTTTAACAAGCTTCATGGTGTCATAAATCGCCATTCCCGCTGTTATAACTCCACCTGGGCTGTTTATGTACATCATAATATCTTTTTCGGGATTTTCGCTGTCGAGCAACAAAAGCTGTGCTACTATTGAATTTGCCGATTCATCATCAATTTCGTCGCCTACGAATATAATTCTTTCTCTCAGCAGCCTCGAGAAAATATCAAAGGCTTTTTCGCCCCTTGAAGAAGCTTCTATTACTGTCGGAACATAATTTAAGACCTGAAGATTATCCATTTATTTTCTCCAAAATATAATAACTCTTAATAAAAATTATACTAAGAATATTTTATTTTACAAACATCCTCAAAAGTAGTATAATTCACATATGTATTGCATAGATGACATAGTTTACATAGAAGATGATGACCAATGTATCAGTTGCGAAAATTATGCAAGGGGCGTGGCATGCCCGTTGATTGAAGCATTGGGAATGGGCGTTGTCTATCTTGAAGACAGTCTTACCGTAACAAATTGCGGATTTTATAAAGAGTTTAAGAGAAATTTAAGAATTGTGAAAAACGAACAATGAGAACTGTAACATTAATCCCGGGCGACGGAATAGGTCCTGAAATAACCGATTGCGTTGTAAAAATAATCAAAAAAAGCGGCTTAGAACTCAACTGGGATGTTCAAACAGCAGGAAAAGACGTTATCAAAAAAGAAGGAACACCTCTTCCCCAAAGAGTTTTAGAATCAATCAAAAAAAATAAAATTGCGCTCAAAGCTCCTGTAACAACCCCTATAGGAGAAGGTTTTCGCTCGGTAAATGTAACTTTGAGAAAAGAACTCGATTTATACGCAAATTTAAGACCGTGTAAAAATATCAAAGGCATTAAAACAAAATTTGATGATGTTGATATTATCGTTGTTAGAGAAAACACCGAAGATTTGTATGCAGGAATCGAAAAACAAATCGACAAAAACACGGCTCAAAGCATTAAAATAATAACAAGAGAAGCCTCAGAAAGAATTGCAGAATTTGCTTTTGAATATGCGCTCAAAAATTCAAGAAAAGAAGTTTGCTCTGTAAGCAAAGCCAATATTTGTAAGCTTTCCGACGGGCTTTTTTTAGAAAGCGTAAGAGATGTTGCAAAAAAATATCCGCAAATTAATTACAAAGAAATTTTGGTAGATAATTTGTGCATGCAGCTTGTACAAAACCCCCAAAAATTTGACGTTTTAGTGCTTCCAAACCTTTACGGAGATATTGTATCGGACTTATGCGCGGGGCTTATAGGAGGATTAGGCGTAGCGCAGGGCGCAAACATAGGCTTTCATCATGCGGTTTTTGAACCGGTACACGGCTCAGCTCCTGACATCGCAGGACAAAACAAGGCAAACCCCACTGCACTTTTGCTTTGCGCGATAGAAATGCTCAAATACATGGGCGAAAATTTTTATGCCCAAAAAATAGAACAGGCACTTTTAAAAACCCTTCAAGGCAAAATTTTAACACCCGACTTGGGCGGAAGCGCAACATGTACAAAATTCACAGAAGAAATTATTAAACTTTTGTAAACCGCCACAATCCAATAATAATAATAATAATAATAATAATAATAATAATAATAATAATGTAAAAACTTTTGCCCACCACCTATTTTAGTTGTATGATTAATTAGAATTAACATCAATTTAAAGAGGTTTTTATGAGAGAGAATTTTAGAGGATTTACGCTTGCAGAGGTTTTGATAACCCTTACCATAATCGGTGTTGTGGCAGCACTTACGGTGCCGAATTTATACGCGTATTATCAAAAAACACAATATGTAACCCAATTGAAAAAAATTTATACTGAAATTTCACAAGCCCTCAAACTAATGATGGCAGATGAAAGTATAAATAAAATAACCGCTTCTGATACTTTGTATTGTGACGAGACTGCAGGATGTATTTGGGACGAAGCTTATCAAAGGGCAGGAAATGATTTTTTAAAAAAATATTTTAAGGTTATAAAAGATTGTGGCAGGGAAAACCTATCAACATGCTTTGCGGATAACTATAAATCAATTAGCGGCAATGAAGCCGGTGGGATCGGATGCTACTATAGTGTTATTATTGCCAGCGGTGCAAGTATTTGTATATCCGGTCAATCAGGCACCTACAATGCAGGAACTTTTATCGTTGATATAAACGGACTAAAGCTACCAAATGTTGCGGGAAGGGACCTTTTTACCTTTTCATATTATTATGACGGTTCTTTAGATGAAAGTATTACTCCCGAATGCAGAAAAGGAATTGCTAATGCAAGTGGGCTCTGTTCTAACTATGGTTCTAATGCGCAAGAAGCAAGAGAGGAATATTTCAATAATGGCAGAGGAGGGCAACCAGGTTGTTTAGGAAATAGTTACAGCGCTATTGGTTGTTTCGGTAAAATACTAAACGACAACTGGAAAATGGATTATTAATTTCCATCGTTGCGAGAGATAAATGACTTGATTTATTATCACCGCTCGCCCTCTCGTCGTTGCGAGGCTTTGAAAAAGCCGTGGCAATCTAAAAATCCTTGGATTGCTTCGTCGCCCTGTAAAACAGGGCTTCTCGCAACGACACAAAAAGCAGAATATCACAATGCAACCTCTTGCTTTCCTATCGTATAAACTTCTCTACAATCGCTAAATCTTCGGGATTGTCGATTTCAAAAAAGCTTTTTGAATCCATTTCCCAAAAGGTGATTTTGCCTGAAATCCTGCATTTTGATTTTAAGATATTTTCTCTTGAGCTTATGTAAAATGCCCCGTTTTCAATCATATACCCGTCCCAATCCTGTCTTCTGGGGCGTTTTTGGGGGTTATAATTTATGGGCTTGCCTTTTATATCCCATAAAAATTGATAATTACGAATGGCTGAAACCAAAGAATCCGAACCTTCTTTTTTCATTTTTTTAAGCGCACCTTCCAAATCCGCAGAAGCAGTCAATGGCGAAGTCGCCTGCAAAAATACGACTTTTTCAAACTTATGATTTTTACAAAATTCAATCAACGCGCTTTCTGAAGTGGCGGTGTCTGTAGCCGTTTCAGGCGAGCGCGAAATCACTTCTACATTTTTAAACCCAAAGCCTTCAACAACTTTTTTAATTTCATTACTGTCGGTTGAAACAAAGACTTTTTCAATGGATTTTGAGCCGATACAGGCTGAAATAGCCCAATAAATAAGCGGCTTGCCGGCAAGCGGCATTATATTTTTGTTTTTAATACTTTTGCTTCCGCCTCTTGCGGGAATAAACGCAACCGTTTTCATAAATTTTCCACATGTCCGATATAAGGGATATTTCTAAAATGACCTTCAAAATCAAGCCCGTAACCGATTACGAATTTGTCATCAACATCAAAGCCTACAAAATCAGGCTCAATCTGAGTTTTCCTGAAACATTTTTTATCCAAAAGCGAACAGAATTTTGTCGTTTTTGTTTTGAAATTGTTATTTATAAAATCAAGCAGAAATTTTGCCGTAAGCCCTGTGTCAACAATGTCTTCCACCACAAGCACGTTTTTGCCGTTTAAATCAGGAAGCGAAATATCAACCGCATTAACTTTTCCTGAAGTAGTCGTCGAATGACCGTAGCTTGAAAGCCTGATAAATTCCATCTTCAAAGGCATTTTAAGATATTTGACCAAATCGACGGCAAACATAACAGCACCTTTGAGAACGCAAACGACATAAACTTCCTCGTCTTTATAAATCGAATTCAAATGAAGAGCAATTTCTTTTATCCTGTGTTGAATTTGCTCTGCCGTAAATAAAATTTTTAAATCTTCTTTTTTAATTTCCATATCTTTAACCTGCATATCTCTTATTTACCCCCTACATTTACCCCTAAATTCTAACACATGAGAGGGTTTATTTACAACTTTAAATTTATCACTCAGTCCTACGCCGATAACCCAAAAGACTTCCGAACCACTGCAGAGCATAAGTAGTGAGTCTTTTTCATGCTGGGCAACCCCTTTTGAATTAAGATATTTTTTAAGCTTCATTGTGCCTTTCATCCCGAACGGGTTAATGAAATCGCCTTCTTTCCTTGTCCGCAGTTCAAAATCAATTTTGACTTTGATTTCGACGTAAGCGCAAAGGGCGTTTTCGCAGGGAAATTCAATTTTTTCTGCGCCTTTATATTTTTGAAGCGAAAACGCCCCTTCGATTTCGGGGATTTTGTATTCGCCTTCTTTGTTTATTTTGATACTTATATTTTTTTTATTTTGAAGTTTATCTATCAAATACATGTTTTCTTTATTGATAAAAAGCCACAAATCGCTTGTAACCGAATATCTTGAACCGGCTTTTGAATTCCAGTTTTCTTCTATAAAATCAGAAATACTTTTTATTTTTTTAAAATCGTAATCTAAATTATGCTCCAAAACCCTGTCGTAAATGATTTTTTGCCTTACTTCTTTGGATAAATTTTTAAATTTTGGAGTTAAAATTTTACCTTCGCAATAAATTTCCGATTTAATCAAGTTCAAGTATTCTTCGACTATTTTATTTTGGTTTGAAGCGATTTTTGCAAGCGAAACTATTGCCATTGGGGCACTGTAATTAATTTCTTTAAAAAGAGGCATGATTTTATGCCTGATAAAATTTCTTTTATAATTTGTATCAAAATTTGAAGAATCGGTATTAGCGACAAGCCCCCTTGAAATGCAATATCCTTCGATTTCTTCTCTGGCAAGCCCCAACAAAGGTCTAAAGACACTGTGACCGTCGATTTTTCGCTCGGGCAAAATCCCCTGCAGTCCTTTAATTCCTGTTCCTTTAATGATTCTGTAAATTAAGGTTTCGGCATTATCCGATGCGCTGTGGGCAGTAAAAATCGAACAATTTTTATATTTTTTTGCAAGACTTACGAAAAATTTGTATCTTGCTTCGCGCGCGGTATTTTCGCTTTTATCTACAGTATTTTCAAGGGTTTGGCAAACGTATTCGATTTTATTTTTTTTACAAAATTTCTCACAATTTTTTTCTTCCTGCAGGGATTCTTCGCCTCGCCAGTTGTGGTTAAGATGCGCGGCGACAACTTTAAAGCGGTGTTTTTTTGAAAGTGTTTTTAAAATATCAAGCAGGGCCATTGAATCGCATCCGCCGGAAAACCCTACCAAAAAAGTATTTTCGGAAGAAATTAAATCATATTTTTTTAAAAAATTTTCAACAATTTCAATCATAATTTGAGTAAATAAGTTAATAGGTAAATAAGTGAATAGGTGCAATTATAATAAATTTAACTTTTCAACTATTCGACTTTTCGACTATTCAACTATTTTCACCTTTCAATTTCCTTAAGTATCCCTTGTTTTATTTCGACGGCATCGACGCCGAGCTGCTCCAATGCTTTCATAGCAACCGACTGCGGCTCCATTGTTATTGCATAAAGCAGATGTTCGGATAAAATTCTTGATTTACAATGTTTTTTTGCTTTTTCCCAGGCGATTTCCAAAACTTTTTTGGCGCGTTTCGTGAAAATAATTTCTGTTTCGTAATACTCGTTACCATAGCCGATTAAGCCTTCTATAACCTGTCTTGCGTCTTTTATATTTATTTCAAGTTCATTGAGAACTTTAAACCCGACGCCCATGCCTTCGTTTAAAATGCCAAGCAAAATCATTTCCGTACCGACGATGTTTCTGCCGAGCCTTCTTGCCTCCTGTTTTGCAAGCTTAAGGATTGTAAGTGCCTGCGGCATTTGCTTTTCGATAGGTTTAACAATTTCTTCGCCAAGCGAATTTTCATCAACATTGAGTGCTTTAAAAATGTCGTATGCAACGCCTTTTTTAGCCTTTAGAAGTCCTAAAATCATATGTTCGGGCTTAATTTCAAGAGAGCCAAGTTCTTTTGCGGCTTGAATCGCTAAATTCATAGCAACAAAAGCGTTTGGAGTAAAAATAACTTTTTTACCTTCAAATTCAGAAGCTCTGGAAGACTGCTTAGACAGTTCATTTTCAAAAGCTTCTAAAGTAATTCCCTCATTGTTTAAAATTTTAACAATATCAGATTCTTTATCCTCTAAAATTGAAGAGATTATCTGCTCGGTGCCCAAAATTTCATAATTTGACGCCGAAAGCTTCGAAACCGCCCTTTCAAATATTTTAGAAGATTCTTCGTACTCAAAAAGACAATCCGCCGTAAGATATGAAGACTCAAACTCTTTTGTATCTTCTATTTCAGGATGAGAAAGCTTTTTAGATTTTTTTTCGACAAGTTTGTATAAAATTTCTCTGGACTCGTAAATATTAAAGTTAAACTGTTCCAAAATCCTTCTTATATAAGAAGTTTTATCGTTAAGAACTGCAATAAAAAGGTGCTCAAACAAAACAAAACTGTTTCCTGATTTGTTAGCTAAATCAAGAGTTCTTTTCAAAAGCTGTTTAAACTCGTTACTGAAAGGCCTTGCCTCTTGAGGGCTTTCCGCCTTTTCAAACCTCAAGCGTTTTCCAACCGCCTCCTTAAGCTCTTCAAAATTAATATTTTGCGCTTTAAAAATTTTTTGAGAAACACCTTTAGCCTCTTTTGCAATCGCCAGAAGTAAATGCTCAGGCTGAACTAATGCATTGTCCATTAAGCTCGCCTGATTTTGAGCCTCTGTTACTGCATTTATGGCTTTTTCGGTGAATTTCTCAAACATTAGTCTTCTACATCTAAACTTTCAATAAATTCTGCGACTTTATCAAATTCTTCATCACTTTCAATTGCTTCAAAAAGATAGTCTTCGCCGTCTTGTTTCAAACGCATCAAAACCACCTCATCATCGTCTTTGGGGTTTTGAGCAGGAAGCAAAAGTGCATATTCCTTGTCCTCAAATTCAACAATGTCAAAAAGTTCAAATTTAATAATTTTCCCTTCTTCGTCGATTGTTTCTATAATAAAATTTTCCTCTTTAGTTTTTTCTTTCATTGCTGCTCCTTATTTTGACTGATAATTTATTATTTTATTTTGGCGGGATTGCTATCCCGCCCTACTTTTCAATAACAATTCTTTAATTATAATTGCAATTATTCACTTTTATTTGCTGTTCACGGCTCACTGTTCACCGTTCACGACTAAGATATTGTTCCAGTATAATACAAGCACTTTCAATATCAACTAGTCCTTTGTCTTTTTTAAAGTTAATTTTTTTCTCGCGCAAATTTTCTTCGGCTTGCTGGGAAGTAAGTCTTTCGTCTTCAAAAATTATCTCAAATTCGTTTTCAAAATTCTTTGCAAAATTAATACAGTCTTTTGCCTGAGAACCTTTTGTGCCGTCCATATTCAAAGGCACGCCTATGACAATTTTTTTAACTTTATTTTCTTGAGCAATTTTTTTAATTTTTTCTACCGCGTTTTTCTCCGGAACTCTTTCTATACAACTGTTTCCATTTGCCAATATAAGCAAAAAATCACTTAGGGCAACGCCGATTCTTTTTGTTCCGACATCCAACGCCATAACTTTATACATTTTCGCGCACCCACAAATTTTCTATCATGGAAATGATTTTTTCTATTTGAACGACAGAAAGTCCCTTTTCTTTTTGCTTGTTGCGAAGAGCAAATATGTTTGCTGTCTTTTTTTCTTCTATTTGCTTAAATTTTTGCAATACGTAGTATTCGTAAATACTTTTTCTGAGCATATTTTCGTATAATTTAACCTTGTTTTCCTCGTCAAATCTGAGTGCATATAAAATTTGTGCGTCAATTGAATCTTTTTTCAAAAACTCCAGATAAGCACACATCAAAAGCCTGTCTTCTATGGATTTTCGCTGTGATTCGCAAAAAATATCAGACAATTTTTCTTGAATTTGCAATTCTAAATCAACCTCAAAATCATCTTCAATAAATTTCTGATTAAGCCCTTCTACAAATTTTGTAAACTCTTGACTGTATTCGGTATCCAAAAACCACCTTTGAATAAAAGGCGCAAAATAAAATTTTTCCATTTCGCTATCTGAAAGTTTTCGTTTTACAAAATTTTCATCCAAGATTTTCTCAAAATTTTCAGTTTCTTGAATATCCGATAAAAGAGTTTTCCAGCAAAGAAATTCATAAGAAATATCTCCGCCGGTTTTTCTGGTAATTGTTTGAGCATTTTTGAGAATATATTTTACAAAAGAAGGCGGAATTTGAGTATGCTCGTCACCGTCGAAAAATCTTTTTACTATACGCTCAAATTCCGCCTTTGAAATCTCGTTAAAACCGAAGCAATCTACAATTCCCCAGCCTGAATTAATAACAACAGCAAACATCTGAATTGTTTCTATATCTCTTATTCTTGAAAAAATAACCGCCTGATTTCCATGTCCGTCGGGATAGCTGATATAACTTTCAAAAGGCGAAGATGCAGATAAAATTTCTTTGTAAAATTCAATCGTATTGTCTTGCCTGACCCCTGCTATTTTAAGGGTGGAAATATTTTTTTTGATTAGCAAAACCGTTTGCTCATCTTCCACAAAATCTAATGCTTCAATCAAAGCATGAAGCGCAAGCTGAGATTTGGTTTCGCCTAAAATTCCCACTGATATTTTGCCCAAATCGGATTCGGGAGAATACAAAAACAAAGGAATTAAAATATTTGCAAGCTCATCTTGAGAATAATCTTCACCCAAAGATTTTATTAAAATTTCCTTGTCTTTATCAGGCAAAGACTTCAAAAAATCCAAAAAATCAATTTGGGCTTCAGGATTTATAATTGCAACATGAAGAAGCTTTTTCGTATCGGCATCTATTACGTCATCGGGATTTTCAAAATATTCGCCCAGCTTTTCATAATTTACCCGATTGCCCAAATCACGCAAAAGATTCATTACAACTGATTTTATTCCGTCATTTACTTGAGGGCTTTTTAAAATATCCCAAAGGGGTTTTTCCAACTCTTCTTTTTCGCAAAGCCGCAAAAGCATATAACAAATCAAAACAGCGCGCTGCTCGGTCGCTTTCAACAATTCTTTTATCAAAACATCTAAAATTGCCCGTTTATCCTGCTGGATTAACAAAACTTCCATTAAAGCTTCTGCGCCGGAAACTTCAGGCAATGTCTGAAGCTTCGATAGTACAGTCAAAACTTCTGCCTTTATTTGAAGTTTGTTCAATTGATTATTGCTCATTTTCTGCTCTTACCCCAAAATGCATCCAAAATCATCTGGGCTTCAGCCGATGGCATTCTATCATTTAAAATTAAGTATTGAACGGCAATCATTGTACACTCCGAGCAAATGTTAACCCCCGGGCCTTGAACCATTTTTATAACCTGAGTATTGGGCCTGTTACAAAAACTGCAAATTACAACTTCTTGTGTTTCTTCTTTTTTCTTTTCAGGTTTTGATTTTTTAGAACCCAATTTTACTACTTTATCAGACATAAATACTCCTTATTAATTTAATATAGTTAATATCCTATTTACTATTTACTATTTACTGATATATTGTAACTTAAATTATAAAATATTGCCAAATATTAAATTTTATTATAAACTGTTTTGGGGACATTGGAGAAAAGGGGTTTATGAAAAAAGCATTTTTACTTGTAACGATACTTTTTGTTTCCGTTATTTCAACGGCATGTATAAACAATTTAGCGGTCCAAGAGCTTAACAACAAGGCAAAATCCTACCTTGACAAAGGCGACTACGAAAATGCAATAAGCAGGCTTAAATCAAGTTTGGACTTAGACAGTTCTTTTTTTGAAACCCATTATAATTTAGGCATTGCCTACACTCAGGCTGAAAAATACCCCGAAGCGGTTGAAACTTTTGAAAGCGCAATAAAAATCAAACCTGACTTTGCAGATACTTACTATTCACTTGCAGTTGCGCAGGAAAATTATGCAAAAGGAATTATTGACGGCACAATAAAAGACGAAGATAAAGACGAAGATAAAGAGCAAGAAGACAAAATTGACGCCGAAGAAGAAACCCATCAAAACAAAAACTTATCGGCACAAGAAAAAACAAAAGTTTGTGAGCTTCTTGATAAAGCCGTACAATCTTATCAAACATACCTTGAAAAAGGTTTGGAAATAAAAGACAAAGAAGAAGTTGAAGAAAAGATAGAGTATTTAAAAATACAAATCGAAAAATACTCTTCCCAACCCCCTCTAAAAGAAGGTTAAAATGTTTGTTTCACCAGGCGACATATTTTTTTCAATAGGTGCTTTCAGCATATACTATTACGGAATAATAATGGCTCTGTCTCTTTTGCTAGGGGTTTTGGTAGCAAGCAACATTACAAAAAAGCTTTATCCGGAATTAAACAGTGAAATAATTTATGACATTTCACCTTATATAATTATGTGCGGAATTATAGGCGCAAGACTTTATTACTGCCTATTAAGCAGCGAATATTATTTGGCTCACCCCAAAGAGATAATTCAAATATGGCAAGGCGGGATTTCAATCCACGGGGCAATTATAGGCGGGCTTATCGGCGGAATTTTATACGCAAAAGCAAAAAAGTTGCCAATTCTAAAGCTTTGTGATAT
>Ga0209098_1002109_pt1 | contig 17905 bp, 13 predicted proteins | sample AD_JPNHW1_MetaG_FD_184429 | JGI IMG/M metagenome (GOLD analysis project Ga0209098, IMG submission 184429) | Active sludge microbial communities of municipal wastewater-treating anaerobic digesters from Japan - AD_JPNHW1_MetaG (SPAdes) (version 2) | ecosystem: Engineered > Bioreactor > Anaerobic... | reverse complement strand
GGCGATGATCCACGCCTGCACGATCGGCGACGAGTGCCTGATCGGCATGCAGGCGACGATCCTCGACGGCGCGGAGATCGGCGAGCAGTCGATCGTGGGCGCGAATTCGCTGGTGACCAACGGCACGAAGATCCCGCCCGGCTCGCTGGTGATGGGAATCCCGGCGAAGGTCGTGCGGGCGCTCACGCCCGAGGAGCGCGCGAAGGGCCGCTACCTCGCGGAGAAATACACGACCGTGGCCGCCACGCACAAAGCGAAGTTCGGCAACAGCGCGGGCTGAGCCTCGCAGCGCGGCGCTGCCGCGGGGTTTTCTGCTACCAGGCTCGGTGACGCCGGAGAGGACGGTCGGGCCGCGCGGCTGAAGTGGCGGCGCGCGCGGCCGCAAAGGCTGCGGCTTCGCGGAGCTTGTCCTTCTTGCTCTTGCGCTTGCCCTTCACGCCGCCGCCGGCCGGAGACACCGGGGCCGCGGGAACCTCGGTCTCGACGGGTTCGAAGCCGGGGATCTGCTCGCGGGGAATGGTCAGCCCGTGGCGTTTCTCGATGAGGCGGAAATGCTCGTGCGTGGAGGCGCTGATGAAGCTCACGGCGATGCCGCTCTCGCCGGCGCGGCCGGTGCGGCCGATGCGGTGGGTGTAGTCGGTGGCGGAGCGGGGCAGGTCGAAGTTCACCACGACGGGCAGGCGCACGATGTCGATGCCGCGCGAGGCGAGATCGGTGACGACGAGGATGCCGACCTTGGCCTCTTTGAAGCGGGCGAGCGCGGCGGTGCGGCCACCCTGGCTGAGCTCGCCGTGGAAGGCCCAGGCGTCGAAGCCGGCCTTGCGCAGCTTCTCGGCGATGTGCTCGGTGGCGTACTTGGTGGCGACGAAGACGAGGACGCGTGTCCAGCCGTTGGTTTCGATGAGGTGGCGCAGCAGCTGGGTGCGGCGCGGTGGGTCGACCTCGATGGCGCGTTGGACGATGGTCGCCGGCTGGGCGGTGGTCTCGGTCGTGGCGCCTTCGAATCGGAACGGGGTGTGGAGGATCTTCTCGGCGAGTTCGCGCACTTCGGGGGGGAACGTGGCGGAGAAGAGCAGGCTCTGGCGCTGCGCGGGAAGCTGGCCGAGGATGCGGCCGAGTTCGTCGGAGAAACCGAGGTCGAGCAGGCGGTCGGCCTCGTCGAGGACGAGGGTCGAGACGGCGGCGAGGGTGAGGGCGTTGCGCTTGAGAAGGTCGAGGAGGCGTCCGGGCGTGGCCACGACGACATCGGCGCCGCCGCGCAGCGCCATCATCTGCGGGTTGAGCGAGACGCCGCCGAAGACGGTGACGACCTTGAGCGCCGGTGCCGGCATGTGGGCGCCGTACGCCTTGAAAGAGGCGGTGATCTGCGCGGCGAGTTCGCGGGTGGGCACGAGAACCAGCGCGGCGACGGTGCCGCGCTCGCGTGGCACGGAGGCGAGGCGTTGGAGCATCGGCAGGGCGAACGCGGCGGTCTTGCCCGAACCGGTCTGCGCCGAGGCCCACACATCCTCGCCACGCAGCACGGCGGGGATGACGGCGGCCTGCACGGGTGTGGGCGCGAGGTAGTTGCGCTCGGCGACGGCTTGGGCGAGAGGGGCGATGAGGCCCAGGGACGAAAATGGCATGCTTGAGCGATGAAGGCGCGCGGGGAGTTTTGAAACGCAAAACGTGAGGGCGGGCGATCCATCCCGAATTCTGCAGACGACAGAAGGTAACGAAGGAAACAAAGGCGGTTTCGGAATGAAGCGAGGGATGTTCGCGGTGTTTCGCGACTGATGGATGACGGCGGGCGGGGGAGATGTTGGATCGACGGAACGCAGGCAGGGACGCCTGCGCCACGAAAACGGCGCGAACAACGGTCTCGCCTGGGGATCGGAAGCTGGGATAGCCAGGTCGGCGACCTGGCCTACAACAGAAGCAGAGCCGGCTTTTCGACGAGGTCCTTCAACGCGGCGAGCCACTGGGCTCCGAGCGCGCCATCGACCACGCGGTGGTCGCAGGAGAGCGTGAGGCTCATGCGCTGGCCGACGACGATGGTGTCGCCGGGGCCGACGACCGGCTTCTTGATCGTGGCGCCGACGGCGAGGATGGCGGCGTTGGGCGGGTTGATGATCGCCGAGAAACGGTCGAGGCCGAACATCCCGAGATTGGAGACGCAGAAGGTGCCGCCGGTGTACTGGTCGGGCTTGAGCTTCTTCTGCTTGGCGAGCGCGCCGAGCGACTTCGCCTCGGCGGCGATCTCGAAGACGGACTTGTCGTGCGCGTCGCGGATCACGGGGGTGATCAGGCCGTCCTCGATGGCGACGGCGAAGGCCATGTGCACGGCGGCGTGTTGGCGGATGAGCGTGCCTTCCCACGAGCTGTTCACGGCGGGTACGCGGCGGAGGGCCTCGACGCAGGCCTTCAGGATGAAGTCGTTGACGGAGAGCTTCACGCCGCGGCCTTCGAGCGCGCCGTTGACTTGGGCGCGGAGGGCGAGGAGCGGGGCGGCGTCGGCCTCGGCTTCGAGGTAGAAATGCGGAATCTGCGTCTTGGCCTCAAGGAGACGGCGCGCGATGGTGGCGCGCATATTGGAGAGAGGGGTGTCCTTCTGCTCGGCGATGGGGCCGCGCTTGGCGGAGGCGATGGGTGAGTAGGGTACTCCGGACGGAGCAGTTGAAGTTGAAGGTTTAGGTTGAGGTGTGGTGACGTAGCTGCCCTTGCCTTCGGCGGCGGCGAGGACGTCGGCCTTCACGATACGGCCACCGGGGCCGGTGCCGCGGAGACGGGAGACGTCGACGCCCTTCTGCTCGGCGATCTTGCGGGCGAGCGGGGAGACCTTCACGCGTCCGTCGGCGATGGCGGCGGCGACGGGAGTGTGCGACGGCGTGGATGTGTGAACGACGGGCGCGGCGGCTGCGGGCGGAGGTGGCGGAGGAGCCGCGGGAACAGGTGCCGGGGCGGCAGTCCCAGAGCTCACGGTCGGGGCTACGGGTGCGGTCGGAGCAGCGGCGGACGGCGCGGCGAGGTTGAGGCCGGAGAGGTCTTCGCCGGGTTTGCCGATCACGCAGATGGGGGCGCCGACGGCGATCTGGTCGCCGACCTTCGCGACCTGCTTGAGGAGGGTGCCGTCTTCGAAGCACTCGAGCTCCATGGTGGCTTTGTCGGTCTCGATCTCGGCGATCATCATGCCGCTGCTGAGCGGGTCGCCTTCATTCTTCAGCCATTTGACGAGCGTGCCCACCGTCATGGTGTCGCTCAGTTTCGGCATTTCGATGATGGTAGCCATGGAGGAAGTAGCGAGTAGAGGGTAGTGAGGAGCGAGTAGAGACGAGTGGCGAGTCGCGAGTGAAAGTTGCCGGTGCATGCTCGCTACCCGCCACTCACTACTCGCTACTGCGTTCAGCAGATCGTGAGGGCGGTGGCGACGACGCGGTCGGGAGTGGGGAGCATGATGTCCTCGAGCGGCTTCGCGTAGATCTGCGGGGCGTCGAGGGAGGAAACGCGCTTGATCGGGGCGTCGAGCTCGTCGAAGGCCTGGTCGGCGATGAGCGAGGCGATCTGGGCATCGACGCCGCAGAACGGCTTGTTCTCCTCGACGAGGACGACGCGGTGGGTCTTGGCGACCGTCTCCAGGATGGCCTGCTCGTCGAGCGGGCGGATGGAGCGCAGGTCGAGCACCTCGGCGTCGATGCCGTGGTCGCGTTTGAGGATCTCGGCGGCCTTGAGGCAGGTGATGACGGCACGGCCGTGGGCGATGAATGAGAGGTCGGAACCGGTGCGCTTGATGTCGGCCTTGCCGAGCGGGACGAGAATATCGCCGTCGGGCACCTCCCATTTCTCGCCGTAGAGGAGGGTGTTTTCCATGACGCACACGGTGTCGTCGTCGCGGATGGCGGCTTTCATGAGGCCCTTGGCGTCGAAGGCGGTGGCGGGGCAGACGACCTTCAGGCCGGGCTGGTTGGCCAGGAACATCTCCGGGGTGTGCGAGTGGGTGGAACCGACGTTGGTGCCGCCGTTGGCGGGGCCGCGGATGACCATCGGGACCTTGGTCTGGCCGCCAGACATGTAGCGGACGGTGGCGGCGTTGTTGACGATCTGGTCGAAGCCGACGTAGGCGAAACTCCAGAACATCATCTCGATTACGGGGCGCAGGCCCATCATGGCGGCGCCGACGCCGAGGCCGAGGAAACCGGTTTCACTGATCGGGGCGTCGACGAGGCGCTTGGAGCCGAAGCGTTCCCAGAGGCCTTCGGTGACCTTGTAGGCGCCGTTGTACTGGGCGACTTCCTCGCCCATGAGGAAGACGTTCGGGTCGCGCGCGATCTCCTCGGCGAGCGCGTCGTTGAGGGCCTGGCGGTAGGTGATGAGGGCCATGGGAGGCGAGAGGCTAGAGGGGAGAGGCGAGAGGAGCGGAATGCGGATTGGCCGGAGCGGCGCGGACACAAGGTCCGGCCCTACAGGCGGAGGGCTATCCCTCGATCCGCTTGTTGGCGACGAAGTGGGCGTCTTTGTTGAAGAAGTGGGTGCCGTGCTGGGCGGCGGCGTTTTCGTCGACGGTGGCGTAGACGTCGGTGAAGAGTTCGGCTTCCGGGGCTACGGGCGATTCGTCGGCGAACTTCACGGCGGCCTCGACCTCATGTTTCACGGTGTCTGCGATGGCGGCGGCCTTGGCGTCGTCGAGCAGGCCTTCGCGGAGGAGGACGGACTTGAAGAGGGTGATGGGGTCGAAGTCGCGCTTGTAGGACTCGATCTCGGCTTTGGTGCGGTACTTCTCGGCGTTGGCGTCGGCCACGGAGTGCCCGCGGTAGCGATACGTGCGCATCTCCAGGAGCGTGGGCTTGGAGCGCTCGCGGGCGCGCTGCATGGCCTCCCAGGTGCGGGCGCGGACCTCGTAGAGGGAGTTGCCGTTGATGACGGCCCATTCGATGCCGTAGCCGGCGGCGCGCTGGGCGAGGATCTCGCCGGCGGAGGATCGCTTCTGGCTGGTGCCCATCGAGTAGCCGTTGTTCTCGATAACGTAGATCACGGGAACGTCCCAGAGGGCGGCGAGGTTGAGGGATTCGTGGAAGGCGCCCTGGTTGATGGCGCCATCGCCGAGGAAGCACAGGCAGCAGCCTTTCAGTCCCTTGTACTTGATGGCGTAGGCGATGCCGAGGCCGAGCGGTGTCTGGCCGGCGACGATGCCATGGCCGCCCCAGAAATGCTTCTCGGGCGAGAAGAAGTGCATGGAGCCACCCTTGCCCTTGGAGCAGCCGGTGAACTTGCCCTGCATCTCGGCCATGAGTTCGCCCATGCCCATGCCGACCGCCAGCGCGTGCCCGTGGTCGCGGTACGCGGTGATGACGTGGTCGTGCTCGCCGAGCAGCGAGCAGGTGCCGACGGCGACGGCCTCCTGGCCGTTGTAGAGGTGGAGGAAACCGCCGATCTTGCCCTGCTGGTACATGCGCAGGCTGCGGTCCTCGAAGCCGCGGATGCGCACCATGTCGGTGTAGAGCTTGAGCTTCTTCTCCGCGGCGAGGTCGGAGTTGACGGGATTCTTCGCGTAACGGACGTCGTGTTCGGCGGCCTCGGAGTGCGGCGGAATGGCGGGAGCGGGTGTGGTTGGCGTGCTCACGGTTATTGGACGGAAATACGGTTCCGGTGTACCGAAGGTTCAAGGAAATAGCCCCTGCGCAACCTGCCGGACAGTTAGTTACGAGAAATGCTTCAGCTGCGCCGCGCGTGGATCGAGGTAGCTACTAGCGGCGCCGCTGGAGGGGTATGGCGGCGCGGATCGCCGTTCTCACGAACGTCGCTACAGGTGCACGTCGGTGCGGCGTGCTATGCGACGAGCTGGGCGGAGCCGGACGGATCGCCGCTCTCGCGAGCGGCGCTACGGGTGCACGATGCGGGGCGCTGGCCGCCGACGCGGATCAGACCTCGACCGGGGTGAGCGGGACGGGGTTGGTCAGCTTGATGTGCGGGGCGGCGCGACTGAACTCCTCGGCGAACCAGGCGCGGGCCTCGGGATCGCCGTGGTTGAGGACGATGGCGCGCGGGTCGCGGCGCAGGGAGAAGTCGAGGAGCTCGTTGCGCTCGGCGTGGCCGCTGAGGTTGAAGCGCTCGATCTGGCAGGCGATCTTCACCTCGGTGTCGAGGGCGGCGAAGAGGAACTTGTCGCCGTTGCGTGCCTCGCGGAGGGCGCCGCCGGGCGTATCGGGATCGCAGTAGCCGACGAAGGCGATGGTGTTGTGGGCGTGGCCGGCGAGGCAGGAGGCGACGAGGTAGGAGGGCGTGCGCTCGACGAGCATGCCGCTGCTCACCAGATAGATGCCGTTCTGGCGCGGGTCGACGCCGGGGATGAGCTTGCGGGGCGTCTGCTGGACCTTGAGTGCCTTGAGTACGGAGCGGGTGAAGTTGATGTGGCTGGTCTTGCGGGCGACGTCGTCGAAGTAGTCGCACAGGTCGATGCCGAGGCCGGAGGAGTAGATGGGGCACTTGGCCAGGCGGCGGGATTCGCGGGCCTCGTGGAAGAGGGTGAGCAGTTCCTGGTGACGGCCGAGGGCGAAGACGGGGATGAGGACGGAGCCGCCGCGGGCGATGGTGCGGTTGACGGTGTCGAGGAGGCGGCCGATCTCCTTCTCGCGGGTGACGCCGGGCACGGGCTCGCTGGCGCCGTGGGTGGTCTCGGTGACGATGGTGTCGATGTGGCCGGTGGGGAAGCGCGCGCCGGGGACGGTGCGCTGGCTCTCGAACTGGACGTCGCCGGTGAAGAAGATGCGGCGGCCCTTGAACTTGAGCTCGATGCCGGAGGCGCCGGCGACATGGCCGGCGGGGAAGAGGGTTACCTCGACGTCGTCCTTGGCGCCGCTGATCTTCTTGGTCTGGCCGTAGGCGAGACCGTGGAAGCGGGTGGCGCAGCGGTCGACCTCCTCGTGGGTGAAGAGCGGGAGGTCGCTGCGGGACTGCTCCTCGCGCTGGCGTTCCATGACGCTGGCAGAGTTGTGGAGCATGCGGGCGATGAGCAGGGCGCTGGAGGTGCTCATCAACACGGGGGCGCGGTGCTGGTTGCGCAGGAGGACGGGGATCGAGCCGATGTGGTCGAGGTGGCAGTGCGTGATGATGACGGCGTCGACATCGAGGCCGTTGAGCGGCGTGAAATCGGGCATGGCCTCGGGGCCGGAGAGCTTCGGGTGGAGGCCGCAGTCGATGATGAGGCGGACGTCGCCGAGTTGGACGAGATGGCAGCTGGCGCCGATGCCGCCGTGCCGGTTGAGATCGAGGAGTTTCATTTAGTAGGTTGGGAACGACCGCAGCCGAAGCGGCGGACGTGCATGGTTTGATGGACGACGATGGGTGGTGCGCCGCGATGCACAAACCTCATCTGCGCGGGAAGTCTCATGGCTGCCGCGGAGAATCGGACTGCGCAGGCGGTTCTGTTGGAGAAAGAAACCTTGTTCATGCCGGAGCTTGCCAGCGCCGCGCGCGGCCACTTACCTCGACAACCCTTTTCCATCCATGGCACGCATCGTCCAAAAATACGGCGGCACTTCCGTCGGTGATATCGACCGCATCAAGCGCGTCGCGCAGCGCATCAAGGAATGGCGCGACCAGGGCAACGAACTCGTTGTCGTCGTCTCCGCCCGCGCAGGCGTGACCAACGAACTCATCGCCAAGGCCAAAGCCATCACGCCGCATCCGGACGAGCGCGAGATGGACATGCTCCTGACCATCGGCGAGCAGGAGACCATCGCCCTCACCGCCATGGCGCTCCAGGCGATCGGCGTGCCGGCGGTGTCCCGCACCGGCCAGCAGGCGGGCATCGTCAGCGATTCCTTCCACACCAAGGCCAAGATCAAGCGCTTCGAGTCCTCGCCGCTCAACGACGACCTCGCCGCGGGCAAGGTTGTCATCGTCGCCGGTTTCCAGGGCATCACCGAGGATGGCGAGACCACGACTCTCGGTCGCGGCGGTTCCGACCTCACCGCCATAGCCGTCGCCCACGTGGTGAAGGCCGACATCTGCCAGATCTACACCGATGTCGACGGCGTCTACACCGCCGACCCGCGCGCCGTGCCGCTCGCCTCGAAGATCCAGGAGATCTCCTATGACGAGATGCTCGAGCTGGCCAGCGCCGGCTCGAAGGTCATGCAGTCCCGCTCCGTCGAGTTCGCGCACAAGTACGGCGTCGATTTCGAAGTCCGCTCCAGTTTCAACAACAACCCCGGTACCATCGTGAAGGCAGAAACCAAATCCATGGAAGATGTCGTTGTCCGCGGCGTGGCCGTCGACAAGGACCAGGCAAAGGTCGTCGTCAGCCAGATTCCCGACAAACCGGGTACGGCCGCCAAGGTGTTCCGCGCGCTCGCCGACGCCGCGATCGTCGTCGACATGATCGTCCAGAACATGGGCCGCGACGGCGTGGCCAACCTCACCTTCACCGTGCCGAAGACGGAGACCCACAAGGCGCAGACGCTCGTCTCCAAGGTCCTCGCCGAGGTCGGCGGCGGCAAGGTCGAGATCTTCGAGAATATCGCCAAGCTCTCCATCGTCGGCGTCGGCATGAAGACGCACTCCGGCGTGGCCGCGGAGCTTTTCCAAGCCCTCGCTGCGCAGCACATCAACATCGACCTGATCAGCACCTCCGAGATCAAGATCTCGGTGACGGTTGACGCCGCGAAGGTCGACGACGCCCAGCGCGCCGTGCACACCGCCTTCGGCCTAGACAAGAAGGCCTGAGCGATAGCCGGAAGTAGCGAGGAGTGAGGAGCGGGTAGCGAGTAGACCGATCCCACGAGAGATTTTCCAAGACCCGGTCCGCTTCGGCGGCCGGGTCTTTGTTTGTTGCGGGCCGTAGCTGGACCGCGAAACGGTTCAGCCGTTTCCGCCCGAGCCCCGGACTGGTCTTGCCCTTGCGATTCGCCGACGCCGTGCCGTTTTCCTACTCGCTCCCCGCTACTCGCTACTCACTACTTTCTCTCCGCCATGCGCTTCATCTCCACCCGCGGTCAGACTCCTGCCGTCTCGTTCTCCGAGGCCGTCGCCCTCGGCCTCGCGCCCGATGGCGGGCTGTTCCTGCCCGAGTCGTTGCCCGACCTCTCCGGCAAATGGCAGGGCTGGGCCAAGCTCTCGTATCCGGAGCTGCTCCGCGAGTTCTTTGCCCACTTCGCCACCGACATCCCGGCCGCCGATCTCGCGCGCATGGCGGCCGCCGCGTACACGAAGTTCGACCACGCCGAGATCGCCCCGCTGCGCCAGCTCGACGACAAAACCTTCGTGCTCGAGCTCTTCCACGGGCCGACGCTTGCCTTCAAGGACTTCGCGCTCCAGTTCCTCGGCCACCTCTACGAGCACCAGTGCGTGACCCGCAACGAGTCGCTCACCGTGCTCGGCGCCACCTCCGGCGACACCGGTGCCGCTGCCATCCACGGCCTGCTCGGCCGCGCCCGCGCCAAGATCTTCATCCTCTATCCCGACGGCCGTGTATCGCCGCTACAGGAGCGCCAGATGGCCTGCACCGGGGCGGACAACGTGTTCGCCCTCGCCGTCGACGGCACGTTCGACGACGCGCAGGCCTCGCTGAAGACGATCTTCGAGGACCAGGACTTCCGCGTCCGCCACCACCTTTCGGCCGTCAACTCCATCAACCTCGCCCGCGTGCTCGCCCAGTGCGTGTATTACCTGTGGGCGTGGCTGCGACTGCCGGCCGAGGCGCGAGTGCGGGCGGAGTTCATCGTGCCCACCGGCAACTTCGGCAATGTCCTTGCCGGCTGGATGGTGCAGAAGATGGGCGTGCCGTTTGCCGGCTTCCGCGTCGCCACCAACCAGAACGACATCCTCTACCGGCTCTTCACCACCGGCGACTACTCGGTGGCCGCCGTGCACCCGAGCCACGCGCCGTCGATGGACATCCAGGTGTCGTCGAACTTCGAGCGCTTCCTCTACTTCGCGGAGAACCGCGATCCGGCCCGCGTGCGCGCCGTGATGGCGGAGTTCAAGAAGACTGGCCGCTACCAGTTCGCCAACTTCAACCGCGACAGCATCACCACCTCGCGCACGAGCGATGCCGAGATCGAGCGGATCATCCGAGACGTGCACCAGCGTTTCGGTTACGTCGTCGATCCGCACACCGCGTGCGGCTTCAAGGACTTGCCGCAGGACCGTCCGGCCGTGGTGCTTTCGACCGCGCACCCCGCGAAGTTCCCGGACGTGATCGCCCGCTGCATCGGCCGCGAGGTTACGCACCCGCGCTTGGAAGCGCTCAAGTCGAAGCCGCTCATTAAGCACCGCATCCCGGCGACGGTCGCCGCCGTGCGCAGCTTCATCGAGTCGCACTGAGGCGCGTCGATGCGGCGATGGTCGCGTGTCGAGAGACGAGTGTCAGACCATTGGTGACAGAGCTGGGGTATGCGTTCGCGCTTATCTCATCCCAACATTCAGGCTCTCGGCGCGCGTCCGCTTGACACTCGACTGACTGATCACGCGGAGGCGCACGCTGTGCGCAGGTGGGAGGGTGAGATGAGAGAGGGCAGAGGAGCGTGGTGTAGCCGGCCGCGGCGAGACCGGCCTGCTCCGGTGCTTTGTCTGCCCGGACTCGTGCGCGACTGCAGCCGCGCCGATGCGGATGCGGCGCGGAGGCGCGGGCTTTCGGCTTGGCGGCGGCGGCGGGGTGGGGCACCGATGAGGGATCCGCATGACCTGCTGCAACCAGCCCAAGCCAACGCCGAAGCGCGTCCTCGATTGTCGGGGACTGCGGCTGGAGCTGGCGGGCGTGCCGCGGATCATGGGCATCGTCAACGTGACGCCCGACTCGTTCTTCGACGGCGGGCGGCATGCGACGACCGAGGCGGCGGTGCGCCACGCCGAGCAGTTGATCGCCGAGGGCGCGGACCTGCTCGACATCGGCGGGCAGCCGACGCGGCCGGGCGCGCATGTCGAGATTCCCGAGGCGGAGGAGATTGCGCGAGTCGTGCCGGTGATCGCGGCGCTGGCGGGGAAAACGACGGTGCCGCTCTCGGTCGACACCTATCGGCCGGCGGTGGCGCGCGCGGCGTTGGAGGCCGGGGCGCATGTCGTGAACGACATCCACGGTTTTCAGAGGGAGCCGGAACTGGCCCGGCTCGCGGCGCAGTTCGGCGCCGCGGCGGTCGTGATGCACTACGACGAGGCGTTCGCGACGGAGTCGGGCGATGTGATCGAGCGGCAGCTCGCGTTCTTCCGGCGCACGCTCGCCATCGCTGCCGAGGCTGGGCTTCAGGCGGAGCGGATCGTGCTCGATCCGGGAATCGGTTTTCACAAGACGCAGGAGCAGAACCTCGAACTTATCGCCCGCGTGGGCGAGCTGCGCGCGCTCGGGCTGCCGGTGCTGCTGGCGGTGTCGCGCAAGTCGGTGGTCGCGCACGTGCTCGACGGGTTGCCGCCGGACGAGCGGCTCGAGGGCACGCTGGCGATGTCGGCGCTGGCGGCGTGGCAGTCGGTCGAATTTCTGCGTGTGCACGACGTGCGTGCGAACCTGCGAGCCGCACGGATGGCGGCCGCGTTGCGAAAGTCACTTCCATGAACGGACGAATCCACCTCAAGAACATGCTTTTCTACGGCTACCACGGCGACCTCGCCGAGGAGAACAAGCTGGGGCAGCGCTTCATTGTCGACCTGGTGCTCACGCTCGACATCGCCGAGGTGGCGCGTACCGACGCGTTGGAGGCGACGGTCGACTACGTGCGCGTGCACGAGGTCTGCCGCGAACTGGTTGAGGGAAAGAAGGTCCGGATGATCGAGACGCTGGCGGCGCGCATCGCCGAGCGGCTGTTGGCGGATTTCCCGCGGCTGACGGGTGTCGACGTGATGGTGAAGAAACCCAGCGTGCCGATGAAGGGCGTGCTGGATTACGTGGCCGTGGAGACGAGCCGGACGCGGTGACGACCGCCTACATCGCGTTGGGCAGCAACCTCGGCGATCGCGCGGCGCTGCTGCGCGGGGCGTTGGCGGCGTTGCAGCGCGGGGGCGACGTGCGCGTGGTGGCGGAGTCGGTGGTGTACGAGACGGCGCCTGTCGGCGGCCCGCCGCAGCCGGACTACCTCAACATGGTCGTGGCGGTGGAGACTTCGCTCGGGCCGGAGGCGCTGCTGGAGCGCTGCCTCGCGGTCGAGGCGGAGCACGGCCGCGTGCGGCGCGAGCGGTGGGGCGCGCGGACGCTCGACCTGGATCTGCTGAGCTACGGCGCTGTGACGCTTCAGACGGAGCGGCTGACGTTGCCGCATCCGCGGCTGGCTGAGCGGGCGTTCGTGTTGGTGCCGCTGGCGGAGGTGGCTCCGGAGTTGACGGTTGGCGACGCGACGGCCGGTGCGCTGGCAGCGCGTTGCGACCGAGGCGGTCTGCGGCGGATCGGGGCGTTGGCGGAGTGAGACGAGCGCGGCATCATCTCCGCAGCTCTTCGCCGAGTACGCGCGGCGCAAGACGCCGCTCCGACACCGGCAACTGCAACAGCACGGCTTAGGTGCCGCTTATGGGGACGCTTCGCGGGAGGGCGAAGTAGAACGTGGCGCCGCGGTCGGGCTGACCTTCGGCCCAGACGCGGCCGCCGTGGCGGGCGACGATGCGGCGCACGTTGGCCAGTCCGATTCCCGTCCCTTCGAACTCGGAGACGCGGTGGAGCCGTTGGAAGACGCCGAAGAGCTTTTCGGTGTACTGCGGGTCGAAGCCGGCGCCGTTGTCGCGGACGAAGATGACGTGCTCGGCGGTTTCGGGCCCGGAGGGGAGTTCGCCGATCTCGATGATGGCGGGGTCGCGTTGGCGGGAGAATTTGACGGCGTTGCCGAGCAGGTTCGCAAGGACCTGTCGTAGAAGCGTGGGGTCGCCATCGACGGTGGGCAGCGGGCCGATGCGCCACTCGACGTGGCGGTCGGCGAGGGCGGGGCTGAGCTCGTCGCGGACTGCGGCCACGAGGGTGTCGAGGGCGCAGGGGCCGCGCCGGAGTTCGGCACGGCCGAGGCGGGAGAAGCTCAGGAGGCTGTCGATGAGCTGGCCGAGCCGGGCGCATTCGGAGGTGACGAGGCCGAGGTAGCGGGTGTGGTTGGAGCCGAGCTGGCTGGAGAGGTCTTTGTTGAGGAGTTCGGCGAAGCCGCTGATGTTGCGCAGCGGTGCGCGGAGGTCGTGTGAGACGGAGTAGGAAAACGCCTCGAGTTCGCGGTTGATCGCGGCGAGTTCGGCGGTGCGGTCGGCGACGCGTTTCTCGAGGGTCTCGTTGAGGTGGCGGTAGCGTTCCTCGCTGAGGGACAGCGCGGTGGCTTTCCGCATGGTCTGCTCGACCTGGCCCGTGAGCTGGAGGTTGCTTTCGTGAAGCTGGGCGGTGCGTGCGGCGACCACCTGTGCAAGCCGGCGTTTCTCGCGTCGCTCGAGGTAGGAGGAAACCCAGGCGACGGTGGCGAACAGGACGAGGACGGAGAGCGCATAGGCGCTGTAGGCCAGTGTCGTGCGGTACCACGGGGGCAGGACCACGAAGGAGAGATGGACCTCCTCGCCGACGAGGTCGCCGATCCGGGGGCGGACTTGGAGGTCGTAGGCGCCTTCCTTCAGACGGTTGAAGACGGCGACGCCTCCGGCACCGGACTGTACCCACTCCTTCTGGAGGTCGGAGAAACGGGTCTCGAAGGTGACGGTGGCGCCGAGCGGGGATCCGGTGGCGAAGAAATGGACGGCGATGGAATTGGAGGCGGCGGGGATCGGCGGGATCCAGTTATCGACGGGGTTGTAGGACCGGTTGTCGGCGAGCAGGTGGACGCGGCCGATGAGCGCGCGCAGCGGTCGCGCTGGCGGTGAGGTGAAGGCGGGGTCGTAGCGGATCAGGGCGTTGTTGCGCTGCATCCAGATCACGCCGTCGTCCTGCGCGACCGAGTAGTAGGGGCGCAGCCCGTAGAGGTAGGGCAGGTCGATGCGGCGCGGGGTGGGGCCGGTGTCGTCGAAGACGTTGATGTCGCCGCGGGCCAAAGCCCAGAACCGACCATTGGAATCGAGGACAGGGCGTCCGACGATTCCGGGGATGAGCGAGGGGAAACGGCGGGTGAACTCCTCGTCGGTCACGAACCGGGCTGCCGCGGGATCGTGGCGCAGCACGCGACCGCCGACGATCGCCTTGGCTTCGCCGCGATAGAGGAAGATCTGGACCCAGCTGTCGCGCAGCCCGTGCCGCTGGTCGAACTGCTCGAGCTGGAGCGGGGAGGCGCGCAGGTCGACGCGCGCGCATTTGCCCGAACCGAGTTCGATCCAGACAACGTCGTTCTGGTCGCAGACGCCGCCGAACGAGTCGTTCAGACCGGGGGCGGGGGTGCGCTCGAGGACGTAGGTCCCGTCTCCAGCGCGGCGGAGCCGGCCAATCTCGCCCGGGGCGGTGTAGAACCAGCTCGTGCCTCCGTGCTGGCGAGCGAAGAGGTGCATGCCGGCGGGGACGTCAATGGCGTGGCTCCAGCGATTGTCGCGGAGGATCCAGAGCCCCTTGTCGGTGGTCGCGAGGAGTGTGTCGGACTCGCTGTCGGGGAAGAGCTGGTAGACGTAGCAGCCGGGCGGCGCGTCGGGGATGAAGCGGGAAAGGCGGTTCTCGTCGTAGTCGCCGCGCTGCGGGATGCCGTTGGCGCAGAGCCACAGGCGTTGCTGGTGGCGGAGCGGGAGGGCGAAGGTGAAACCGTTTTCGACGAGGGGCTCGATGCGGGAGAAGGGGGATGGGATGGCGACACGGGCGATGCCCGAGCGCAGGAGCGCCCAGAGTTCGCCCGGCTCGCCGGGCAGGAGCTGGCGGATGTAGGCGAGGCGATGGTCGTTGGTCTTGTCGAGGACTTGGACGGTGCGGCCCGCGCGATCGAAGAAGATCAGTCCGTAGTTTTCCACTGCAGCGGCGAACAGACCCGGGGCGAGAGCGCAGAGCGCTGTGATGCGGTGGCCCGGGGTGAGGATGGCAGGCCGGGGCGCTTCCGTGAGCGTGGAGCCATCGAAGACAAGGAGCCCGCGGTTGCTGGTACCCAGAAGGACGCGACCGCCGCCCAACGGGGCGGAACCGGTGATCGCGAAGTCGCCCGTCCGGGTGGTGTCGACGAGGAGGGGGACCAGCTTGTCGGTGTCGATTCGGTAGAGGCGGCCGTTGGCGGCGTCGCTGACGTAGGCAGTGCCGCTGACCTCGAAGAGGCTGCTGATTGTGTTGACCGAGCCGAGGTAGCGGAGCTCGTCTGTGGACGACCAGCGGGCGATGGAGCCGCTGGTGCCATACCAATACCACTCGCCGGCGACCTGCGCGGAGTAGACGAGGTTGGGGCGACGCTGCTCACGGTCGATGGGGAACCGTTTCGTGACATCGCACCACCAACGGCTCTCCTCGTTGAAACGGATGACTCCCACGGCATCGCCGGTGGTGGAGTAGAGTTTGCCGTCCGCCCCGACCATGAGGCTCTCGATCTCGCTTCCGGCGTCGCGGTCGACCTGGGCGAAGACATCCCAGCGGGAGCCGTCGCCGATGGCGATCTGGCGCAGGGCTGCGGCGACGTAGCGTCCATCGGGGAGGCGCCGGAGGTCGACCGGCGCGCTGCCCAGACCGAGGGCTTCGGGGCCGAGTACCAGAAAATCGGGCACTCCGGCTTCGTACTGGCCCGGAGGCGGCGCCGGGAGCGACTGGGTCTGGCCGGCGAGCTCGACGGGCGCGAGGATGCAGACGAGCGCCGAGAGCAGGATCGCGGCGAGGGACCGGCCCGGTTTGGGCGGTTCGCAGCAGGGCGACGGTACGGTACCCATGTTTGGCTCAGGTGTCATCGGATCGGCCGGGGCGACTTGATCGTATTCGGGTTCGAAGGCAATGGCCGTCTGGCGCGGCTCGTGAGGTATCGGTCCGCTTGTGCGGCGCTCTCGTAGCGCGAAGGCCATCGCTGCCTTTACGGACCGGGATCGGGTGGAGGGGGATTGCTGTCGCGGTAGACGAGCTGGGGGCGACCGTCGGCGCCGAGGGCGACGTAGGTGTAGACAGCCTCGGTGACGCATTGCTCGATGTACTGGGCGTAGCGCTGTACCCAGACTTCGATGTGGACGGTGAGCGAGGTGCGGCCGACGCGTTGGAGCTCGGCGAAGCAGGCGATGGTGTCGCCGACGAGTACGGGAAGGTGGAACTCCATGGCGTCGACGGCGACGGTGGTGACGCGGCAGCGGGCGATCTGGTGGGCGAGGATGGCGCCGCCGATGTCCATCTGCGACATGAGCCAGCCGCCGAAGATGTCGCCGGCTGCGTTGGTGTCGGCCGGCATGGCGATGGTGCGCAGAACGAGTTGGCCGCGAGGAACGCGGGGTAGCGGGTGTTCGGCGGGCATGGGGAAGGAGCGTATGGAGAAAGCGTCGCTGGGGAAGCGCGGTTGTGGGGCGAGCGCACGTTTTCTGCGCCCGCCGGTGCAGGCCAGCGTGCTGTGGGGGTGGAGGGCGCCGGCCGGAGGGGCGAGACGACGGCTAAGGGACCAAGTCGTAGACGGGGACCTTCACGCGATAGGTGCGGCCGTCGCGCCGGAAGAGGAAATCGATGGCGTCGACGGTGCGAAGGCGGGCCTCGAAGCGGTCGAGGTTCCATTTCACGACGGGCTCGCCGTCGATGCCGACGATGGCGTCGCCGGGTTCGATCTGCTGGGTGGCGGCGGGGACGTCGTCGAAGACGTGGAGGACACGCCATTCGGCGGGGAGTCGGGCGAAGCTCAGGCCAGTGGTGCGCTGGGCGGGGAGCTTGACGGATCCAGCGTGAGCCGGATCCAGGATGACGAGGCCGCGGCGCTGGTCGAAGGTGACGGTGAAGTTGCGCAGGATCTCGGCTCCGATGGTGGAGAGCTGGTCCGTGAGCATGACGCGCGGTTCGCGGACTTCGCAGGTGCCGAGGACGAGGTTGTCGGCGAGGCGGCCGATCTGGCGCGGGGCGTTGCCGGAGAGGGTGGCGACGAGCGGACCGGAGCGCGGACCGGACTTGAACGGTGGATTCAGACCGGTGGCGTCGAGGGTGAAGGGGAGGTCGCTGCCGGAGTCGACGAGCGCCATGAAGGTCTTGTCGCCGAGGGCGACGTTGACGATGGGGCGGGTGCCGTCTTCGAGGGCGAAAGGGATGGCGATGCCGGGGATGGTGCGGGAGGGGAAACGTGGCGAGAGCACCGCGCGGCTGCGCGGATAGTCGAGCGTGAGCAGGACGTCGCGGAAGAGGGGAAAGCCGAGGATGCCGTCGACGGTGATGCCGAGGTGGTTGGAGAAATCGACGAAGTCGTAGACGGCGGCTCGGACGTTGGCGAAGGTCGCCCCGCCCAGCTCCAGCGAGGGCAGGGTGGTGCTGCCGAGCATGGTGGCGCCGCCGGCCGCGGAGACGACCTGAACAGGCGAGGGCGTGGGGGTGGTGCGATAGCCGGGGACAGCCGTGGCGATGCGATCGGAGACGAGGGTGACGGACGAACCGGTGTCGACGAGGAAGTAGTACGGGCCGGCGCCGCCGATGGTGCCTTCGACCAACAGGAGATTGGAGACGATGCGACCAGCCACGGCGACCTGGCCTGGGGCCAGCTTATCGTGGTCGAAATCGAGTGTGGCGGGAGACGCCCAGCCGCAGGCGTATGCCGACATGGCGAAGAGAACTGCCAGCAACTGACGGGTGAAACGCATGCGCGAAGGAGTCTGACGGCCCCCTGATGCGGCGGTTTCCCGGTTGTGCGATCCAACGCTCATTTTCGCGGGACCGGAAGCGTGAGCGCCAGCGCCAGGGGCGCGAGGAGCACGGCCGCGGAGACGGCATAGCAGGCGGTGGAGCCAAACCGCCAGTAGATCGCGCCGGCGCAGATCGGACCGGCGGCGCGGGTGAGCGAACCGAGTGCGCGGAAAACTCCCATGAGCCGGCCCTGTTCGTCTTCGGAAACGTAGAGGGAAAGCAATGATGTGAGCGCGGAGTAGCAGA
>Ga0209098_1002108_pt1 | contig 17916 bp, 3 predicted proteins | sample AD_JPNHW1_MetaG_FD_184429 | JGI IMG/M metagenome (GOLD analysis project Ga0209098, IMG submission 184429) | Active sludge microbial communities of municipal wastewater-treating anaerobic digesters from Japan - AD_JPNHW1_MetaG (SPAdes) (version 2) | ecosystem: Engineered > Bioreactor > Anaerobic >... | reverse complement strand
AAAACAAGGCTTATTTAGTCTTGCATTAAATTATGAACGTTTATACAATTTAAAGAAACCGCCGTGTACGAAAGTATGCACGGTGGTGTGAGAGGGCGGGGGAGCAATCCCCCTACCTACTCGATTATTCAGAAGGAATTACACTAATCCCTGGGCTAACATAGCTTCGGCAACTTTAACGAAACCGCCTATATTGGCTCCTTTAACATAGTTAATGTATCCATCACTTTCCTTGCCGTACTTTTCGCAGGTTTTGTGAATACTGATCATGATATTATGCAGTCTCTGATCCACTTCTTCACTCGGCCAGCTTAATCTCAGGCTGTTCTGGCTCATTTCGAGTCCTGAAGTAGCTACGCCACCGGCGTTTGCTGCTTTGCCCGGGCCATAAAGGATTTTTTTCTCGATAAATATTTCAACAGCTTCAGCAGTTGATGGCATATTAGCCCCTTCAGAAACGCAGAAACAACCATTAGCGATTAATGTTTTTGCATCATCGCCGTTCAGTTCATTCTGGGTGGCACTTGGCAGCGCAATGTCGCATTTAACACCCCATGGTGTTTTGCCTTCAACATACTGACAATTGTATTTAGCAGCATATTCGGAAATTCTTCCTCTCTTAACGTTTTTTAGTTCCTTTACATAGGTGAGCTTTTCGTTGGTGATACCTTCCGGATCATAAATATAACCCGAGGAATCGGACATGGTAACCACTTTGCCGCCAAGCTGGGTAGCTTTTTCTGTAGCATATTGAGCCACATTCCCTGAACCGGAAACAACCACGATCTTATCTTTGAAATCCATGTTGCGGGTCTTTAGCATTTCGTTTGCAAAATAAACTTGTCCATAACCTGTGGCCTGTGGGCGAATCAAACTGCCGCCCCAGTCAAGACCTTTACCGGTAAGAACTCCGGTAAATTCATCGCGGATTCTTTTATACTGGCCGAACATAAAGCCGATCTCGCGCCCGCCAACACCAATATCACCGGCAGGAACGTCTGTGTCTGGGCCGATGTATTTGCATAATTCTGTCATAAGGCTTTGGCAGAAACGCATCACTTCATTATCTGATTTGCCTTTAGGATCGAAGTCCGAACCGCCTTTGCCACCGCCCATAGGTAATGTCGTAAGGCTGTTTTTAAATACCTGTTCAAAAGCCAGAAATTTTAATACGCCAAGGGTTACAGTGGGGTGAAAACGCATCCCACCTTTGTAAGGGCCGATCGCACTGTTCATTTGAACCCTGAAGCCTCTGTTAATCTGGAATTCACCTTTATCATCAATCCATGGTATTCTGAAAATGAATACTCTTTCTGGTTCAACCATTCTTTCAAGAATTCCGTTATATTTCGGGTTTTCTTCAACAAATGGCAGTAATGATTCTACCACTTCTTTTACCGCTTGGTGAAATTCAGGTTCTGCAGGATTTTTGGCAATTACTTTTGCCATGAATTTTTCCATTTTTTCGTTTATTGAGCTCATGTTTTTTTTGTTTAATTTGTTTTTAAATTAGATACGACAAAGGAAAATCAAAAAATCAGAATTTGAAAGTTTTTTACATGTTTTTTATCTACATAAAACTCTAAATTTTAACTACTTAAGATACGTATATGTTTAATGTTATCACTTAAAATTTATTAGGTATTACACTTAATTTATAGTTTATATGTGAAAGTTTATTCATTTTGATAATAATTGATTTATCTTAGAAAAAAATATTCTGAAAGATGAATGATCAGAAAAATAATCAATATGAATTTCAGAAGCTGGCAGCCGAAAATGCCGAACGCTTAAAGGAGCTTGCCTGTATTAACCAGACTACTCAGATTCTTCGTGAAGACCGGCCGATAAGTGAAACATTTCAAAAGATTTGCTCAATATTACCGAAAGCCTGGCAGTATCCTGATTATACGATTGCATGTATTACTTATGATAATCTCGAAATTTCAACTCCGGATTATGAAAAGACCGAATGGCGACAACTACAGCCTTTTCAGACTATTGACGATAAAAAGGGTTTTATCCAGATTTGCTATACCAAAGAATTTCCAGAATGCGATGAAGGACCATTCTTAAATGAAGAGCGCAGCCTAATTGAAAATATTGCCAATCTTGTTGCGGGATATATCAATAGTCTTCTTGCCAAGCTAATAATTAACAAGACCAATCTGATTGACATATCTACAGGCGAACTGATACAACCTGATTCTGCGTCTCAGATCAGTGGGAGGCAGCTATTGCAGCGTTTTTTGAACAAACAGAATTATGAACGTGATATTTTTCACGATCTGATGCCTTTCAAAGTCAGGGAAATATTGATCGTTGCCAATTTGTATGATGCCTATAACATCGAAAAAGAAGGCCGTTTTGTGGAACATTTTCTGGGCGAATATTATCAATTGAACCTAATCTCTGTGCCACGTGTAACCGGAGTTTCATCTTCAGAGGAAGTTTTCAAGGAACTGCGCGGTAAGCATTTCGATATGGTCATTTTTATGATGGGCGTTGACCGGAATGTCCCTGCCGAAATCAGTAAGGAAATTAAAGCCGGCTACCCTTATATTCCTATATACATGGTATTGAATAACAATAGCGATATTGAATTTTATGAAAAGAAGAAGGAGATGTTCGTTGCTATTGATAATGTTTTTGTCTGGAACGGCGATCCCAAGGTTTTCTTTGCGATGATTAATCATCTTGAAGATCGTGTAAATGTTGATAACGATACAAACGTTGGCTTTGTGCGTGTAATATGCGTTGTGGAAGATTCTGCCATCTATTACTCAAAGTACCTTCCCCTGTTATATACTAATGTGATGCAGCAGACACAGCGCATCATTGAAGACGCCAGTTCAGATGAAGTACTGAAAGTGCTCAGGTTAAGGGCCAGGGCTAAAATCCTGCTGGCAAAAAATTACGAGGATGCCATACAGATGTTTAATAAGTACAAGGATTATCTGCTTTGTATGATTACGGATGTGAAGTACGAAAAAGATGGTAAACTCGACGAAAACGCTGGGGTGAGCCTTGTGGAGTATGCCCGCAGCCAGAAGAAAGATCTGCCGATCATCATGCAGTCGACGGATAATGCTAATGCCGACAAAGCTTTTGAACTTAAAACGATTTTTATTGATAAAAATTCAGCAACGCTGTTGCAGGATGTCCAGAGTTTTATTACTCACTATCTTGGTTTTGGTAATTTTATATATAAGAATGCCGAAGGCAAGCAAATAGCCATTGCCCGTTCACTAAAGGAATTTGAAAATTTTCTTAAAATAATTCCGGATGATTCCCTGGTATATCATGCAAAACGCGATCACTTCTCCTTGTGGCTGATGGCAAGGGGCGAAGTACAACTGGCCCGTTTTATAAATCCATATAAAGTTCAGGATTTTAAAACCACACACGAACTGAGAGACTTTTTGCTTAAGGCTATACAGATGCACCGCAGCGAATATAACAAAGGTAAAGTAATCAGCTACGAAGAAGTGGACAGCCTTGAAGAAAGCAGCATCATCAGCCTGGCCTCCGGTTCACTGGGCGGCAAGGGGAGAGGAGTGGCATTCATAAATACACTGATCTACCATTTTGATTTTCACAACCTGATCCCGAATATTAACATCCGCTGCCCGAAAACACTGATTATTGGCACCGATGAGTTTGAATATTTTCTCGACAGAAACAGACTCAGGAATATTATTTCAACAGCGGAAACCTATGAAGATATCCGGAAAGAGTTTGTAAAAGGGAACTTGGGCGATGGTTTGATAAAACGTTTACGGAAGATACTAAAGCTCATCAAAAAACCTATTGCCGTGCGCTCTTCGGGATTATTTGAGGATTCTCTCGCTCAGCCTTTTGCAGGAATATTTGAAACTTACTTATTGCCTAACAGCAATCCCGATTTTGATGTTTGCCTGAAACAACTGATGACCGCCATAAAGCTGGTTTATGCTTCGGTTTATTCAAAAATTGCACGTGGTTATGTAGAGGCGATCAACTATAACATTGAAGACGAAAAGATGGCCATCGTATTACAGGAAGTGGTTGGTAATCGTTACGACGATGTTTTTTATCCTCATATCAGCGGGGTTGCGCAATCGTATAATTACTACCCTTTCGGACATATGAAGCCCGAAGAAGGCGTGGCTGTGATCGCCGTAGGACTTGGTAGTTACGTGGTGGATGGTGAAAAAGCCTATCGCTTTTCTCCCAAGTATCCCACCACAGAGAATTATACACCCAGGGATCTTTATAAAAATTCCCAGTTGTATTATTATGCTGTAGATCTGAGTAAAACGGATGTTGACTTAATGGAAGGAGAAGGGGCCGGACTGATAAAACTTGATATCGATGTGGCGGAGAACCAGGGCAACCTGAAACATTGCGCTTCTGTTTACGATGCAGAAAGCGATCGGATGATACCGGGTATCACAAATCCCGGACCTCGGGTGGTCAATTTTGCCAATATTTTGAAATATCATTATACGCCGTTGGCTGAGACCATACAGGTGGTATTGGATATCGTAAAGGAGGCCCTCGGCACGCCTGTTGAAATAGAATTCGCTATTGACCTGAACAAAGACAGCAAAAACAGGGCTTCATTTTATTTGCTTCAGATAAAGCCTTTGCTTGGTAATGCTATGGATTATGAGATCAATATGGATGAAATCGACAAAGAAAAAATTGTAGTGTATGCCGAAAAAGCGATGGGCAACGGCAAAGTTGATAATATTCGCGATGTGATCTATGTTGATATTGACCTGTTTGATAAGGCAAAGACAGAAGAAATGTCGAAAGAAATTGATGAGTTGAACAGGTATATGATCGGGCTGGATAAACGCTATATGCTTATTGGCCCAGGGCGCTGGGGAACAAGAGACAGGTTCATCGGCATCCCCGTGAACTGGCCGCAGATATCGAATGCCAAATTTATTATTGAAACCAGTCTTGAAGACTTTCCCCTGGATGCTTCATCGGGTTCACATTTTTTTCATAATGTCACTTCCATGAATATCGGGTACTTTTCGGTTCAGCCGGAAGTAAGCAAAAGCTTTATTTCATGGGGTGTACTTTCAAAGCAAAAATTGCTGAAAAAAACCAGTTTTTTCCGACATGTTGAATTTGATAAGCCACTCACGGTTAGAATGGATGGTAAGAAGCGGATCGCGGTGGTTTCCATGGAATAAATTATGATTAAGAAAGCGAAGAATAAGGACTGTTAAAACATAAATTTAGTTTTTTTATCAATATATGCTAAGCTATACTGGTACTTGATCCTATGCGCCTCCGCCAAATTGCCTTGATGCCCAAAAAAGTGGTGATAATACTATCTTCCGAGGCTTATGAATGAGCAATCTGTATAGGTAAGATAATTTCAATTTTTTTTCAATATTATGATCTGTCCTGTAAATTTGCTGATAGTACGCATCATCATTGCGAATTTTGCCCCGGACCGGCGACACGAATTAAACCTTTATCCGCCAATGGTTACCCCATATCACAAATGATTGGCTAAACAAAGTAATTAATTCTGCCATAATTATTTTTTTATGGAATTATTATTTGTCAGGGAGGATACTAAGTTGTCTAAACGAGCCAAATTAAAAGCAAAAAAATCAAAGGAGCTCCGCGTGTGTGTATCATAATGGCAAATAGAAAAAGAGATCTTTAATATCGGCATATCGGAAACAGTTAAAAATCAATACTTATACGCAGTTATGCCGGACTTTATGAAGTTTTAATAATAATTAAAAAATTTAATAATAAAAGTTTGTAATTATTAGGTTTATGCAAAAAAATACATTATATTTGTACTGAAATTTTGGAATTTAGTATTATATTTTTGATTATATATACAATATTTCGATATAAAATTGCATTAAATGTTAAAAATCAGAACCTTATATTTGTTTTGTTAAAATTAAAAACAAATAATTCTGGATGTTTTGTCAAGAAACCAAAAACTTAGTTTTTCAAGAAAGAGGGCAAACATCAAATATCTTGCTAATTTCTCCTATGGAAAAAAAGATAATTATCAAAAAATACATTAAAATATGAAAACAGCTCTTATTTTTTTAAAAAAGCCGGCAATTGCTTTTTTTGCATTACGTTTTGTACTATTAACCGGGATAATAGTTTTTGCTGTTTCCATGGGTAAATCTCAAACTAATGCAATAGCTATTACGACTGATCAGCAAAAAATGAAATCATAGGCAGAAATCGTTTAACCCACAGGTACTAATCGGACACATGATACTTTTTTCCGAAAAAACAAATGAACTCCTAATTCAAAAAATGATAAAAACAAAAACACATACAAATCATACAAATATACAATAAGTAATTCATATGAGAAATTTTATACATATTGCTAAAAAAACAGGTAGTATTCTGAATAGAATGGCACTTATTATTTTATTAATCAGTTTTTTTGGTTCTGTCAATAACACTATTGCCCAATGTACTCACACCCTTTATTTATATGATAGCTACGGTGATGGATGGCATGGTAATAATTCTGTAAATCTTTATGTTGACTATTCCTACATAGGGAATTATACGTTAGCTTCCGGATCTGGCCCGGCAATAATTTATTTTACTGCAAGTACTAATAGTTATATTCAAGTTACTTTTACCGCAGGAAGTTGGCCCGGAGAATGCTACTACTCTGTAACAGATGGTAACAGTAGCTATTTGGTATCAAATTGGTATCCAAATTCTAGCGGAACTTGGTCTGGATATGGCTTGTGCCCTTGTTCATGCATCACGCCTGCAAACCCTACAGCCTCAGGCACTACAACCATCTGTAGCGGAAGTTCAACCAACATATCGGCAACATCTTCCAACGCCACTACAATCTATTGGTACACAGGAGGGTGTGGGACGACTTATTATACGACCAGTTCCCCGGGTAGTAGTTTTAATGTAAGCCCTAGTTCTACAACCACCTACTATGCAAAAGGATATAACTCTACCTGTGGCGGCTGTTGGTCATCCGGTTGCGGGAGTGTTACCATTACAGTAAACAACGCCCCCGGAACACCATATAGCCTTTCCGGTTGGGCAAATTCTGAAACATCTGTTGGTTTTTCATGGACAGGAAATGGCGGTTCACCAACCGTAACTTATTACTGGGCATTATACACATCCGGAGGGTCGTATGTAACTTCCTCCAGCACTACAGGTACTTCGGCATCTGCTAGTGGATTGGCCTGCAATTCCGGTTATTATTTTACAGTTTATGCAAACAACTCTTGCGGATATTCCGGGACTGCGACTAGTGGTACATTCAATACAAGCCCATGCCCTGTTACTTGTTTGTCCTGCCCTAGTTACGATTATTATATTTCACCAACTACGTCTTATCAAACACATTCATCATCTTTTGTGATCGGCGGATGTAGAATATATGAGGCGTATTTGTATTCTGGCAATACGTATCGCTTTTCTTTCTGTGAGGGTGGTGGATCAGCTCCAGCTGACCAGCCAGATATGTATCTGGAATTATATGATGCCTCCTGTTCGCAAGTAGCCTATAATGATGATTTCTGTGGACATCCTTCCCAAGTGGATTATGCGTGTCCAACAACTGGTTATTATTTTTTAAAAGTACGAGATTATTCAAATGATGATGCTGCGTCATTCACCTTAGCATACAAATATTCAGCCTCCTGCCCCTCCGTGGCTCAAGCTTCAGTACCATCTATTACCTGGGACGATCAAGGATGGAATACAGGGGATGCCCAGAGAGTAACGGTAAGCGGTACTTTGCCTTCAGGGGCCACACACCTTTATTATAGATTGTACGCCAACGGCACGTCCTATGACTATGGCCCAACAACGGCAACTTCATATCAGTTTAGTAATATCAATGATTGTCAAAGTGGTGTATATGCTCATGTGCAGGGCTGGAGTTCGTGCTATGGATATGGCGCATGGAGTAATGCCACGGGGGTTATTACCATTGGCGACAGGACGTCGGCGACCTATATAGGAACGTCAGTATCTTCATATAATTACGTTAGTGGCACTACTTATTTTGTAAAAAACGGACAAACATTCTATACCACGGTTCATCATGCCGACAATTGCGGAAGCAGTACTCAGTATCTCGAATTTACCCAACAACCCAATAATTATTTTGGCGATTGGAACTTACCAAATATAAAATCTTATGCACAGCCTAATGGGGTTGCACAGAACGGATATTTTACATCTTTCAACGATGGTACTTCCGATAATACAAAATTGGATATTCAAAATGCACAGTGTGTTTCATCAGGAAATTGTAATTTGGATGTCAATGGTCGGTGGACAGTTGTGGCAGGTTCAGGTGCCAGTACAAGGTATCATATTACAGTATTTATGTATGACAATACAGGCGGGAATCAGGGTGTTGGTTATACCGACACAGGTTACGATCTGTGGCTTGATAATACTGCCCCAAGCACACCGGGCACACCATATATTACTTCTGGTTCTGGTACAATCTCCCAGAGTTGGGCCACAGGGGGAAGCAGCGATGGGGAATCCGGTATGTATGGAAGCGGATACGAATGGCAATGGAGTTATGATAATTCCTCGTGGAACACATGGTTCACCGGTGGAACGTCTGGTAGCGGATCATGGACTTGCGGGAATACCGTGTATGTGAGGGTTCGGTCAGTTGACAATGTCGGAAATTACAGTGCTTGGTCATCAAGTGGATATTCTTATGCTGCTTGCCCATGTACCACCCCTTCAAACCCGACCGCCTATGGCGCCACAACCATTTGCAGTGGCAACGCAGCCAGTATTTATGCTACTTCATCCAATGCCACCACTATCTATTGGTACACGGGAGGGTGTGGGTCGACTTTATATACGACCAGTACCCCGGGTAGTAGTTTTAATGTATACCCTAGTTCTACTACCACCTACTATGCAAGAGCTTACAATTCCAGTAATGGCGGCTGTTGGTCAACCGGTTGCGGGAGTGTTACGGTAACTGTTACTCCTGTTACAACCCTTACAAGCGATGTTCCTGTTACCACGGGAACATATCCGACCAATTACCAGTTCACTAATTCTTCATACATGACCGCAGTTGTTGGTATTGCACCACAGTCCAGCGATCATGATATCGATGTCTATGACGGATCTTGTCAGTCTGGTAGCATTATCAGTTCTTCCGGTTACGTAGGAACTACTGTTGATTTTGTAATAAGCTATTACGGAAATGATGCTACGTATTATCCAAGTGCAACCTATGGCAGTTCCGGCACCTCGATAGTGGAATATGAAGAAGGTATCGGTCTGTACGAATGTACGACCACAGCAGGCACTATGCTTACTTCAGAAGCTGTGGATATGTATGAGATATATCTTTCCGACGGCACAACATACGATATAAACTTAGACATAACCTCAGGAGGCAGTAACCTGGGATTTGCTTTGGGATATCCAACAAGTTTTATCGATCGTTCCTCTTGTAATGTTGTTGCTGATAATTACGGCGCCGGAACAGATGAAACAGCAAGTTTTACCTGTACGGAAAGCGGGTATTATGGCCTTGTGATTTTTAACACCTATTCCGGTGGTGCCGCATCCAATTATACAATAAGGGTATGTCCCAATTGTATCACACCTTCGGTTACCTTGTCTTCTCCTGCTAATGGAAGCTCGGTAACAACTTCATACTGCTATCTTTACTGGACAGGAGTGTGGGGCTCATCCCCCTCTCCGAATTCATATTATCAAATACAATTGAACGGCGGTGGTTGGATATCAACAGGAAGTTCGACATCGTATTATGCTTCATTATTAACAGGACATAACACCTGGCAGGTCAGGTTTTATGACGAATGCACAGATACTTATTATTCTTCAGCTACATGGGATTTATATTATACGCCAGTATCCGTCTGCACTACCGTAGACCATGGGGGAAACAATGTGACCTTTTCATCGAGTACGACAGTTGCAGGAAATCATATAAACATAGGGACATTTACAGTAAATTCAGGAGTGACATTAACTGTAGATCCGGCATGTCATTATTATTATGTTAGTGCCGATAATATTGTTATCAATGGAACAATCAATGCAAATGGCGCCGGATATCCGGGTGGAAATGGCGGCGCTCCCGGCGGAATGTGGACAGAAGGTGGCTATACGGATGGCAGAGGAATCCTTTATTGCTGGGATAAAGATGTCTGCAGAGAAATACATTTAAAAGGAGGATACGGAGGAGGCTCAGGATCAGGAACCGGAGGAGGAAATTCAGGATACCAGGGTAATCCGGGAAGGGGTACTAAACAGGAATGTAACAACTCTGATGATAATACCGGACTGGTTGGCGGAGGTGCAGGAGGTAGCGGTGGCGCCGGAGGCTCACATGGCGGGGCGGGTGGTAACGGAAGGCAATCGGGTTCAGGTGAAAGTGCCGGCGGATATGCCATTACAAATGATTGTGGGTGGAATTGCTGGAACACATATTATCTTGGAATGCCAGTGACAGGTGGTGATGCTAAGGCTGCCTATGACAACACCACTGCGGAAACCATTGAATATGGCTCGGGAGGTACAGGTGGCGGTGGCGGCGGCCGGGGTTTTGGCGCTGCTACCTCTGGTGGACAGGGCGGTGCCGGTGGCGGAGCTGTGAAACTTGTGGCGGAACAAAATCTCACCATTAATGCTTCCGGAAGTATTATATCAAACGGTGGAAATGGTGGAAATGGTGGAAATGGCGGAGCAAGTGGCTTTACTGATAAATGTTGCAAGGATTTAAGTAATGGCTGTGATGAACGGACGTATTCCGGTGCAGGCGGCGGTGGTGTAGGCGGTGGCGGAGGCTCCGGCGGCGGTATTATGCTGAAAGCCGATTGCTCACTCACAATGAGTGGAACCCTGCAGGCTAATGGAGGCAACGGCGGTACTGGTGGCAATGGCGGATACGACGCAAATTCTTCTCTGATGGGGTACAAAGGCAGCGGTGGCAGTGGCGGCGGAGGCGGGGCGATAAAAATATTCCAGAACCCTTGTGGCAGCAATACGATCGGCGGTTCAGTAATAACTAACGGTGGTAGCGGTGGAGCTATTTCTACCATTGGCAAGGATTATTATGGTTCAGTTGGATATTCTGGTAATTCCGGTTTTAATACAATCAACAATTCTTCGACATATAGTCCGCTTACCGGAGGAACTATTGCCTCAAACCAGACCATTTGCACGGGAGGAGACCCTGCAGCATTTACTAACAGTACTTCACCCGCTGGTGGAAGTTGTTCTGGATTAACGTATCAATGGATGAGTTGTACATCTGGGTGCACCACTCCACCAACAAATTTTTCTTATATAGGTGGAGCAACTTCATTAACTTATGATCCGGGTGTACTGACTACAACCACATACTATGTCAGAAAAGCCATGTTAGGCAGTTGTGCTGCGTATTCTAATGTGGTAACGGTAACTGTTCGTCCAACACCCACTGCTTCAATAAGCGGTACGACAACGGTTTGCCAGAATGCTGCCGCACCAAATATCACGTTCACAAACGGGACCAACCTGCCTGTTACGATCACCTATAATATTAATGGCGGTTCAAACACGACCATTGACATTGCGGCCAGTTCCTCAAATACTGTTGCAGCACCGACCGGAACGCCGGGTACTTATAATTATAATCTGGTGAATGTTTATTATCAGACTACACCAAATTGTCCTGCAACGATTTCGGGCACAGCTACGGTGACAGTGAATGCAAATTCCGTTGCACCCACAAGTGCATCCGCAAGCCCTGCCTCAGTTTGTTCTGGTGTGGCAACCAATATTACACTTACAGCTTCAGGCGGAACAATGGGTGCTGGCGCCGCGGTTCAGTGGTATACAGGTAGTTGTGGAGGAACTCTTGTGGGTACCGGAAATCCATTAACTGTTTCGCAGACGCTGACATCAGCAACAACATATTATGCACGGTACTCAGGAACATGCAATACCACTGGATGTGCAAGCACGGATATTGGAATAACACCAAGTGTTTCAATTAGTAATACTTCAACAAACGAAAACTGCCCTGCTGATAATAACGGGACTATCACTGTTTCTTTGTCAAACGGCCTTTCCAATATTCGCTATATCAAAATAAAACAGTTAAAAGCTGATTACATCAATCTGGCAGAACTTCAGGCTTTTGAAGCATTTACAGGTACGAATGTAGCGCTTAATGCTTCGGCAACAGCTTCATCTTATTATGGGGCTGGTTATGAAGCATCAAATTTTGTTGATGGAGTTACTGCATCAGGGATGTATCATAGCCAATTTCCTAATATTGGAGAATGGATCAGTGTTGATCTTGGCTCCAGTAGAAATATAGATTATATAAGGATTTATAACAGGAATGACTGTTGCTTTGCCAGGGCTGATAACCTAATGATTCAATTATTTAATGCATCGAATGTGTTGATCTATCAGAAGAATATTGATGTTAATCAAGGCGTAAATGGACCCCATTATATTGATGTTAATGTCCTGAATCTTTCCTGGTCCGATGGAGGAACTACCTTCAACCGGACGGGATTAAATGCCGGGACATATACAATGAATTACTCGGATGCCTCGGGATGTTACACTGGCGGAACAACAGCTAATATTGGCACGAACTATACAAATTCTGTGGCGCCAATCAGTGCATCCGCAAGCCCCGCCTCAGTATGTTCAGGTGTGGCGACCAATATTACACTTACTGCGTCAGGTGGAACAATGGGTACAGGTGCCGCTGTTCAATGGTATACGGGTAGTTGTGGTGGAACCCTTGTGGGTACCGGAAATCCATTAACTGTTTCTCAGACACTTTCATCATCAACAACATATTATGCCCGTTATTCGGGAACTTGTAATACTACGGCATGTGCAATTGCCCTTGTTAATGTCATTAGTATTCCTGCCTCTCCGGTTGTTAGTAATAACGGACCAATCTGTGAGGGGAATACAGCAAATCTGACAACAAGCGGATTAGCGCCGGCAGGTCAGGCAATTAATTATAGTACGGGTTCTTTCAGTTATATTAATGTGCCACATAGCGCGGCTTATACTTTATCAACAAACAGTACCATTGAAGCCTGGATTTACACTACTGCTTATTCTGGGCAGCAAATTATTTACAATAAAGAATCTTCATATGAAGTTTGTATAGAAGGCAATGGAACATTATCCTGGGCTTATAGTAATTCCACCCCGGGATGGGCCTGGATCAATACAGGCTATACGGTACCCCAGAATACCTGGACCCACGTTGCTTTTGTTTATGATTATACAAATTCACAGTTCAAGACTTATGTTAACGGTGGGCTTGTGCATACATATAGTATCAGCGGAACAGTGACTGATCCCGGGAATGCTTTCAGGATCGGGAACCGAAGCAGTAATTCTCCTTTTTATGGGAGTATCGACAATGTCAGGGTATGGAATGTTGCAAGAACACAAGCCGATATATATAATAATATGCGGTTGGAAAATCCTTTGAGCAATACAGGTCTGGTTGCTCTTTACCCGCTAAATGGAAATGCAAATGCTACTTTAGGAACGAATGGAACACTAACAAACGCCGGTGGGGCCTCATGGGTTACACCAACTTATTATACATATACCTGGAGTGGTACTTCTGCACCGACAGCTTCGACAAATCAGACACAAACCACAGGAACTTTAAATACAGCAGGAAACTATCCATACACCGTAGTGGCTTCTGCTGGGGGATGCAACGGTGCAGCAAGCGGAAGCACCTCTGTTACAGTTCAATCTCTTTCTGCTGCGCCTACCAGTGCATCCGTAAGCCCTGCTTCAGTATGTTCCGGTGTGGCAACCAATATTACACTTACAGCTTCAGGTGGGACAATGGGTACTGGTGCCGCTGTTCAGTGGTATACAGGTAGTTGTGGAGGCACCCCTGTAGGAACAGGGAATCCATTGACCATTTCACAGACACTTACATCAGCAACAACATATTATGCCCGTTATTCCGGTAACTGTAATACAACAGTTTGTGCAAGCACTACTGTTCAGGTTAATACAGCACCTGTTATCACGCAGCAACCTCAGCCTTCAAGCACTACCAGTTGCCAGGGAGATAATGTTACTTTTACTGCTGCAGCAACCCCTTCTTTGAACTGGAAAGATCCCTCCATTTGGATTGTTTATAGCGGTTCCACACCTGTTTGGGATGCAACAAAAAATGCATGGAAATTCACAGGGCCATCGCAGTGGTATCTTAAAAATGCTAATGCTCCTCCCATCGATAACTCCAAATCATATAGAATTTCAGTTGAAATCTTTAGAGAATCTGTTTCTGGTGGAAATGTTTTTTATTGGGGTGGTAACAGGTTAAACAGCAGTTATGGACACCTAAATGGTATTGGTGGTACCTATGATTATTCTGCTGCCTCCGCAGCGACACCGACTGTTGGCACCTGGGTAACTTACGTGATGCCCGCAAAAACTGGCACTGCGTCATCTTATTATGGATGGGGATCTGATGGTTGTGCCTATTACTGCGTTGGCGGTCTGATGAATTATAGTGGAGGAGGTAGTGACGTGTGTTATATAAGAAATATTCATTTCAGCTATGATAATAGCCCATACGCTGTTGAGTATTTTAACGATAGTTATCAATGGTATAAAGGAGGATCTCCTATTGCAGGAGCTGTTAGTTCCAGTATTACCATAAACAATGTCCAAACTTCAGATGCAGGTAGTTATACAATTTCGGTTTCAAACTCATGTGGAACTACCGTATCTACTGCTGCAACATTGACAGTACGCCCGACACCTACAGCAAGCATCAGTGGAACAACTACAGTTTGCCAGAATGCTACATCACCGAATATTACCTTTACTAACACACAGGCTCTTCCTGTTACAGTAACCTATAATATTAATGGCGGTTCAAACACGACTATAAACGTTGCGGCCAGTTCCACAAATACTGTTGCAGCACCGACAGGAACGGCCGGTACTTTTAATTATAATCTGGTGAATGTCTATTATCAAACAACGCCTAATTGTGCGAATGCTATTACTGGTACCGCCACAATTACAGTAACCCCGACCAACACGATAACATTGACCGCCGGAGGAACTCAGACAAAATGCATCAATACCTCGATCACAACTACCACCTATTCGACTACAGGAGCGACAGGTGCTACAATTACCGGGTTACCCACTGGCGTCACCGGTAGCTGGGCTTCTAATGTAGTAACCATTAGTGGTACACCGTCGGTTTCTGGTGCATTTACCTATACGGTCACATTAACAGGTGGTTGCGGAACAGTAACGGCCACAGGCACTTTAACAGTTACGCCGAATAATACGATCTCATTGACCGCCGGTGGTACTCAGACAAAGTGTATTAATACTGCAATCACAACAACCACCTATACGACGACCGGAGCGACAGGCGCCACAGTCACCGGTTTACCTGCGGGCGTCAGCGGTAGCTGGGTTTCTAATGTGGTAACCATCAGCGGTACCCCCTCAGTAGCAGGTACATATATTTACACCGTAACGATGACCGGCGGTTGTACCGGAGGGACAAACACGGCTACAGGTACCATCACTGTAAGTGCCCAGCCGACCGCCTCAGCCGGCGGCAGCCAGACCATCTGTGTTGGTGGAACTGCTACGGTAAGCGGCGCAAGCGCTTCCAACGGTACGATATCCTGGACAGAAAACGGAGCGGGTTCAATAACTGCTGGTTCGACAACATTGACACCTACCTATACATCTGCAGCTGGAGATGCCGGAAATACGGTTACCTTAACGATGACTGTATCAAACAGTCCTTGTACTGCTGCTACCGCAACATACACTGTGGTGGTGGTTGCCGATCCAAGTATATCAACACAGCCATCAGGTGCAACAATTTGTTATGGGTCGTCTCACACAATGAGCGTGGCAGCGGCCAATGGCACACCATCATTAACTTATCAATGGCAAAGTTCTCCGGACAATATAGCATGGTCCAATATTTCAAGTGCTACATCGGGTTCATATACAACACCCGCTTTAACAACAACGACGTATTACCGTGTTGTTGTTGGAGCCGGTGGTTCAGGATGCGGGAGTGTTACCAGTAGTTCAGCAATGGTAACTGTTTACGCACCGCTTACTCCAGGCACCATTGCAGATGATCAGACCATATGTTATAATACCTCCCCTTCCACCTTAGCAGGTACAAGTCCGGCTGGTGGAGATGGAACCTATACGTATCAATGGCAACAGCAGGCAAATTGTACCGGAGCCTGGACAAATATTGGAGGGGCAACTTCTGCTGACTATTCTCCGCCTGCATTAACACAAAATACGTGTTACAGAAGAATGGTCACGGATAATTTTTGCGGGACAGTATATTCGACCACTGTTAACCCTACAACCAACCTGGTCCTTCATTATACTTTTGATGATCAGCAGGAGCCAACCGTAAATGTAATTGCAAGCAATTTCGACGTTACTTTTGAGAGTTATGCAGATGGAAATACTGCAGGGTTTAACAATCAACTGGGAACTGGGAATTACTTAGGTGTTTCATCTACAATAGGGCACAACAGCGCCAAATCCTTAAGACTTAATAATGGAAGTGGTGGTAGTAGTGGTAGAGTCTACAGAACTACTCCTGTCGCTTTAGGAGAATATGTGACATTTTCCGCATGGGTATATTCTACTCAAGCAGGGCCATACCTGCATTTAGAATATAATGGTGGAGATTATACCTGGAATAGTGCAAACAGCAGCGCTCACACAGGAAGCGGGTGGGAACGTTTGAGTGTAGCCTTCCCTGCCTCCGCTACATCTGCAACTACCTGTTATTACTTTTTATACTCTCCTAACTTGAATTTTGATACTTATTGGGATGACCTGCAATTGGAAAAGAAACCTTACGTTACTCCATTTGTTGCGGGGACAAGATCTACTTCAACAGTAACAGATTATTCCGGTAACAGCAATGATGGGACCATAGCATTGGCCACTTCGCCTTCATGGAACGCAAACGGAATTATTGGCGGTGCTTATGAGTTTAATTATGGTACTGAAAGAATTTTGCTTCCCGGGAGTCAAATGACTAACAATACCCCAATCACAATTTCGGCATGGATCAATTCTGATGATATTACTAAAGATCAAAATATCGTTTCAAGGAATGGCCCATACTTTTTAAGAATTACCGGGTCAAAATTGAGATGTGGTATTTATACCGGTACCTGGAGTTTTGGTAATGGCAATACAACTCTTACAAGTAATACATGGTATCATCTGGCTATGACTTATGATGGCTCATATGTTAAAGGCTATGTAAATGGTGTCGAGGATTATTCGGTAGCAAAGACCGGAACATTCCCAGGCTTTGCAAATTTTTATATTGGATATACTCCGGATGTCGGTGAACAAGCTCCTTTTGATGGAAAAATTGATGAAGTAAGAGTCTACAGCGTAGCTTTAACTCCCACAGAAATAAATGATTTATACTCTTCCTCATCTTTAATGGTTGCGGTAACCCCGAACAACACGATAACATTGACTGCAGGAGGTACGCAGACAAAATGTATAAATACTGCTATCACCACGACCACCTATACAACTACCGGAGCGACAGGTGCTACAATCACCGGGTTACCTGCTGGCGTCAGCGGTAGCTGGGCTTCTAATGTGGTAACCATCAGCGGCACACCCACGGTATCCGGTGCATTTACATATACGGTTACGTTAACGGGCGGTTGCGGAACAGTAACTGCTACAGGAACCATCACCGTAACTCCGAATAACACAATTTCTTTGACCGCAGGTGGAACTCAGACAAAATGTATCAATACGGCGATCACAACAACCACCTATGCCACCACTGGAGCGACAGGCGCTACAGTCACCGGTCTACCCACAGGT
>Ga0209098_1002106_pt1 | contig 17934 bp, 11 predicted proteins | sample AD_JPNHW1_MetaG_FD_184429 | JGI IMG/M metagenome (GOLD analysis project Ga0209098, IMG submission 184429) | Active sludge microbial communities of municipal wastewater-treating anaerobic digesters from Japan - AD_JPNHW1_MetaG (SPAdes) (version 2) | ecosystem: Engineered > Bioreactor > Anaerobic... | reverse complement strand
GCCCGACAACCCCTGGCCCGAGTGGCCGAAGGTCCTCAAGGTCGACTACGGCCAGGAGGAGGCCATCGCCAAGTTCGGCGCCGATCCGCGCACCTACCTCACCACCGTCAAGAAGTTCGTCGGCGACACCGCCGGCGCGCTCAAGGAGGTCCACACCATCCAGGTAAAGTGGGAGAAGAACGACAAAGGCCAGTTCATCCCGAAGGAGCTCCCCGGCACCGAGAAGGTGCTGTCGGCGCAACTCGTGCTCCTCGCCATGGGCTTCCTCGGGCCCGAGCAGTCCCTGCTCAAGGATCTCACGGTCGAAACCGATCCGCGTTCGAACATCAAGGCCGACTACGACACCTTCGCCACCAACGTGAAGGGAGTCTTCGCCGCCGGCGACTGCCGCCGCGGCCAGAGCCTCGTCGTCTGGGCCATCAACGAAGGCCGCGCCGCCGCCCGCGAGTGCGACCGTTACCTGATGGGCTCGACCGATCTGCCCTGAAACGGTATCAACATCGTTTCTTTCCAAAGCCGCGGCTCTAGTGCTGCGGCTTTTTTGCGCACCAACGGCACGCACTCTGCCAGCGCATCGCATGGCAAGTCACTGCAGCTACAACCCGTTCGTCGCGGGCAGCGCCGCGAGCCAGTCCGCTCAACCGAGCGGCTGCGACGCCTGCGCGTCAGCGGCGGCACGGCTACGTTTTAGCACAGCGTTGATCTCTCCGAGCAGGCGCTCGACCGTCACCGGTTTCGCAAGCACGACATCCGGCGCAGGGTCCTCGGCCGTGCCGGTCCAGTGGTCCATGTATCCGCTGAACAAGACGAATGGCACGTTGGCCAACAACGGCCTGCCGGTGCGCAGTTCGCGCAGCAACGCCGCACCATTCATGCCCGGCATGTTGTAATCGCTCAGAATGACATCTGGCACAAGCGTCTTGGCCGTGATGAGCGCCTCCTGCCCGTCTTCGGCTTCGACGACACGGAAACCGAAGCGCTGCAGCAATGAAGCCAGCGTGCGCCGCGCCCCGACATCGTCATCAACCAGAAGTATCGTTGTGCCCATGCTTCACCTCGGAATTGGGGTATTCTCCCGGTTTGCGGGTTCCTGGCAAGCGTCGTTCCGCCGCCACACAAAGGCGACAAACCATTTACACTACAGGATCCGGCGCCCGCCGCCTAATAACCGACGGTGCACCCGAGGTAGTTGAGCAGCCATATCTCCTTCCAGACCCGGTAGCGCCCTTCTGTGGAAATCTTGCCGTACTCCTCGCGCTCCCGATGGCTGTGCAGAAAGCCGAGTTCGGTGTTCACCTTCTCAAGCTGTCCCTGCTGGCGGTTCATGTCGTCGAGCGGATCAGTCGTCCAAGGCGCCAGCTCCGCGCCTCCTTGGCCAATACGTTGCCGGTGCCGGGCGAGCAAGCGGCTGATGCGCCGCGACCAAGGACGCCGCTCAACCAGCCAATTCTCGGGGTAGAAGCCGCCGAAGGGCAGATGCAGGTTGTCGGTGACATAACGGACATCGTCCGCCGTCCGGGACGACAGCGTGTAGCACAGGGCGATCACGCCGCCGGGTTGGGGGATAAACGAAACCTGGAGGCGGATCAGGTTCGCCGCATCCTGATATACGGAAAGACGAACGAAAATCCCGGGGGCGATCTCCGACTTGAGAGACTGGACCAAGTGAAACTTCTCACGTCGCAGCCACTCGCGGATCGCAAACAGGCGCCGTTGCGTCGGCCATTCTTCACCGCTGGTGTTCACCACGAAACGAGGAAACAGCGGCAACGAGCTCAGGCTCAGAGCGCGTATGGCTAGCCAATGGTAGATGGACTCGACGAGAAACCACCCGAGAAATCCAATCACCGCCACCGACCACACCGGTTGGTCGGTCCAATGCAGCTGGTCCGCCAAGTAGGCGACGACCAGCGAGAACAAGATCCAGCGCACCCAGCGAATCGCTATTGTTACGGCCGGTAAAAGCACCCGCGAGTTGAGCAGTTGCAGGAGCAACGAGATCACGAAAAAACCAACTATGACTTGGCCGAGAGCCATGGAACGAAGGGGCCTGATCGCGTCTGCGCGGTGTGGTGGGAGGAGATCCGGCTATGATCCTGACAAAAACGCCGCCGGTGTGGGTCCGGCGGCGCAAATGAGGCGATATGTGCCTTAGTTGAGGCGCACGGGCATGATCACGCAGAGGAAGTTCTCCAGCGTCTTGAACACACCAGGGCTGACCTCGTCCTTCAGCTCGAAGAAAACCTGGTCCTTGTTCAGAGCGCGAAGCGGATCGATCACGAACTGCGGGTTGAACGCCACCTGGAGCTCTGGGCCGCTGTACTCGATGGCCATCGATTCATGGGCATCGCCGAAATCGGGGCTCGAAGCAGTGATTTCGAGGAGATTGTTGCTGAGCTTCAACTTCACCGAGTTCGACTTCTCGCTGGTGACAAGCGCCGCGCGATGCACGCACTGGAGGAAAAGCTCGCGCTCCAGCTTGATGCGCTGGTGCGTTTCCTTTGGCACCACTTGGTTGTAGTTCGGATAGTTGCCGTCGACCACCTTCGAAAAGAGGTAGATGTTATCGATCAGCCCGTTGTCTCCGACTTTGTCCGTGCCGATTTGGAAGGCCGAACGCTTCTCGGTAACGGCTAGGCGTACCTTCGTACCCTTGTCGAGCATGCGTACGAGTTCGCTGACGGTCTTGGCAGGCAGGATGATGCTGCCGGCCCCTTCGGGCGTCGTAAGCTCCTTGCTGGTCAACGCGAGGCGGCGGCCATCCGTGGCGACGAGGGTGAGTTTGTCGTCCTTGAAGCTAAAATAGACGCCATTGAGGATGTAGCGGGTCTCGTCGGAAGACTGGGCGTAGGAGACGCTCTTGAGCATCGTTGCCAGCTCTTCTTGCTCCAAGGCCACAGCTTTCTCGTCGGCAAACTCCGGCATTGGAGGAAACTCCTCCTTGCCCATGCCCATGATCTTGAAGACAGAACCGCCGGACGTGATCTTGGCTTGGTGGTTCGGAGTAGTGTCGATCGAAACGTCGATGTTGGGCAGCTCGCGGACGATGGTGGCGAGGCGCTTGACGGGCAGAGTGATGGCACCGGCTTCCTTTACCTCGGCTTTGATTTTGCAGCGGATGCCGAGGTCCAAGTTGGTCGTGGCAAGGGAGATGTGATCCTTGTCCGCCTCGATCAAAACGTTGCTGAGGATGGGCATCGTGGCTTTGGAGCCAACGACGTTGAGCACCTGAGCAAGGCCGTTACTGAAGTGGTCGCGGTTGATTTTGAATTTCATGCGCGGCAGGGCGGATGTTTGGGGGTGTTTACTGACACGAGAGTGGATTGGGAGAAGAAAGAACTACAGATTATTCTTATTATTATGGGCTGTGAACAACGCGGATTCCGCAGCTATTTGGGAGTTTCTCAGAGGAAGAAGTCGGACTGGTAACGCTGTGAGCAAGTTTGGCGTTGTTGTCGGTAAGCGTGCGGTTGCGCGCCAAGCGCAGGTTGTCGGGAAATTGTTGGTCTGTTGTTCACACCGGTTTGTGTGGAACTTCGGCCTAGGCTCCGCTGACTTTGCGGCGCAGGTGGCGTGCAATCCCGAAGCTGATGTAACCGAGGAAGATCACTAGAAACGCGATCTCGCGAAGCTTCCAGGCCAGCACGCCCACGATGAGCACCAAGATGAAGGTCCAAAGTCGTGTCTTCGTCTGCCAGTCGATCTTCTTGAAGCTCGGGTAGCGGATGGTGCTGACCATCAGGAACGAGATCAGTAGCAGCAGGATCGGCAGTGCAAACGTGGTCTGTTGGAGCGAGCGTTCGTTGTCGGCCATGTGCAGCAGAAACAGCACGAGCGAAGCTACGGCACCGGCTGCGGCTGGCACGGGCAAGCCGAGGAAATCCTTGTTCGATTCGTGCTCTGCGCGCTGAAGCAGGGGATTCGTTATGACGTTGAAGCGTGCCAAGCGTACCGCTGCACAAAGCAGGTAGATGAAGGCGACAAACCAACCCAGTTCGCGGAACCATTGGTAGCCTTCCTGCGGCGCCAGAATGAGGAAGAAGACCATCAACGCCGGCGCGACGCCGAAGGAGACGACATCGGCCAGCGAATCGAACTCGGCGCCGAAAAGCGAGGTGTGCCCTCCCATGCGGGCGAGACGGCCATCGAGCGAATCGAAGAGCACCGCCGCCAGTATGAGCCAGACTGCCTCGATATAGTAGTCGCGCGGCAAGTGGCCACTATGGGCTCTGGCGAAGTCGCCGCCATCCACAAGCAGCCGCGCTTGGATGCACTTGATCACGGCGATGAAGCCGCAAAACAAGTTTCCTGCGGTCATCAGGTTCGGCAGGAAGTAGATCCGGCTGGCCTGGGTGACGTTGTAGGGGTTCTCTCTCGAGTGCAGATCCGACGGCATGGCGTGGAGACAGTTTAGCGGAACCTATTTGGTTAGGCTCTCGAGGTACTTCCAGAATTTCGAATGCTGCTCGACCAACTGCTGGTCGCTTACCGGCAGCTTTGTGCGGAAGAGGAAATCCTCGAGCGAGTTACGGTGCAGGATCCACTGCACATGCAGCGTGTCTTCCAGCCGCTCGAAGTAGAAACGAAAGTCGCCCGACCGTAGTCGGTAGAAAGTATGGCCTTCGCGCGAAAACTGCCCGAGCGGCTCTCGGGGCTGCGCGAGTTGGGCCGCTGTCAGGCTGCTGAGCGGCTCGATGACTTCGAGCTGGTCCAGTTTGTCGAGCTTGTTGAGCTCCTTGAGGCTTTGATCGGAAAACGTGACCTGAAACATGGGAAGGCGGGGCACGCCCGGCGCGCGGGTTTGCGACTGCAATGTCAGCGTCTGTTTACCGCCCGGCAATCCCAAATCGGACTGCGCTCGCTCATGAACGGATCCTCACAACGGTGAGCTGGTCGCGGATGCCGCAGCCATGATCGCAAATGGCGTCTGATGATTCCGGGCCGCGCATCGTGGCTTCCGGACAGTTTAGCATGACTACTATGTAGGTGAGGTTCTGGTGCTGCGTCATGCGTCCGTGACAAACTCGTCGAGCGGTGCACGCCATTGTTTTACGGACTGGCCGAAGCGTCGAATCGGCGGAACGCTCGTGGTTATGAGCCCACGATCGCAGGACCCGGCCGCAACCCGCGTGTTACGTGAGACCGATCTGTATGCTCCGGTGCGCGATTACCTCACCACGCAGGCCTTCACCGTGCGTGCCGAGGTTGCCCGCTGCGATATCGCGGCCCAGAAAGGGGAGCACCTCGTGGTCGTTGAGTTGAAGCTCGGTTTTACGCTCGCTCTCCTGCTTCAGGCGATCCGCCGGCAGCGCATGGCGGATCTCGTCTATGTCGCCGTGCCGCGCCCGGCTTCTGCCGCAGGCGAGACCCGTCTACGGGAGAATCTGCCGCTGCTGCGGCGTCTCGAGCTCGGTCTGCTGGTCGTCGATTTGCGCACACCTCAGCCGTCCGTGGCGGTTGCGCTCCAGCCTGTGCCCTTCGAGCGCCGTCGCGACAACAAGGGGAGGAGAGCGGTCATGCGTGAACTGGCTCTGCGCACCGGCGACGACAATGCCGGTGGCAGTACCCGACGCGCCCTTGTCACCGCCTATCGCGAGAATGCCCTGCTTATTGCAGCCGCATTGTCGCGATTCGGCCCGCTTGCACCGAAGCAGCTGCGTGCCTACGGCACCGGCTCGAAGACGCTGCCGATCCTGCGCAACAACGTCTACGGGTGGTTCGAGCGCATCGACCGCGCCCTCTATCGAATCCAACCTTCCGGCACGGCCGCGCTCTCGGCATACACCGATGTCGTCGCGCGCCTCTCCGCCACGCTCCCGCCCGCTCCGTAGCGGGACGCGCCGCGCGTTCCGCGCCGTCCACGCAGGGCAGCCTCTCCCGTGGCGAGGCCCGTGAGGGCTTCGATCTGCGCTCCGCCGCCGCCTCTCGCTCGGCCAGCGAGGAGAAATGGGTAAACGGGATTGTACTACCCACGATGCCCGGTATCTGCCATTCTGTCGCCCGAAACCCCATGACGACTCTAGCTCTCATCGAACGCCTCAACGGCTGGTGGACCGAGCTCACGCTGGCCAAGCAGTTCTTCTACGGCATCGGCCTCGTCGCCGGTATCGTCTGTGTCGTGCTCATGGTTCTGTCCATGCTCGGCATGGACCACCACGACTCGGTCGACGCCATCGGCGCCACGGACGCTACCGATGCCCACGACGGCGACAGTGGCGGAGGCATCTTCTCCGTGAAGCCACTCACCGGCTTCTTTCTCGGCTTCGGCTGGGCCGGCGGCTTCGCGCTCGATGCCGGATTCCCGTTCATCGTCGCCATGTTCTGTGCACTGGCGGCTGGCGCGGCCATCATGGCGGTGATCGTCCTGATGTTCCGCACCATCCTCGCCATGCGAAGCGACGGCACCGTTCGCATCGCCGACACCGTCGGTGCCGTGGGCACGGTCTACATCTCGCTGCCGCCGGCCAAGGCGGCGGGCGGGCAGGTCGTCGTCAATTTCAAGGGACGCCAAGAGACCTACGCCGCCCTCAGCACTGCCGAGCGCCCACTCCCCAGCGGCGACAAGGTGAAGGTCGTCGCCGTCATCGACGGCCGCACGCTCCTCGTCGAGCCGCTGACCTGAGCATCTCCACCGCGCTCTGCCCCCTGCCTCAGCTCTCCTCCAACCCTTACCCAACATGGAAATCGTCCACATCCTCCTGATCGCTTTCGCCGTCGTCTTCCTGCTCATCGTCGCGATGACGTTGATCTCCCGCTACCGCATGTGTCCGCCGGACCGCATCCTCGTGGTCTACGGCAAGCTCGCCGCCGGGCAGTCCTCGCGCTGCTACCACGGCGGCTCGACCTTCGTCATCCCGTTCTTCCAGAGCTATGCCTACCTCGACCTCACCCCGATCAACATCGAGATCGAGCTGAAGGGCGCCCTCTCCAGCCAGAACATCCGCATCGACGCCCCCGCCTGCTTCACCATCGGCATCTCCACCGAGCTTGAGGTCATGCAGAACGCTGCCACCCGCCTGCTCGGCCGTTCGCTCGACGAAGTCCAGCAGCTCGCTTCCGAGATCATCATGGGCCAGATGCGCGTCGTCTTCGCCTCGATGACGATCGAGGAGATCAACAACGACCGCGAGAAGCTCATTGCCGCCATCACCAAGGGCGTCGAGGTCGAGCTCCACAAGGTCGGCCTGCGCATGATCAACGGTAACATCCGCGACATCCGCGATCTCTCCGGATACATCGACGCCCTTGGCAAGGAGGCCGCCGCCAAGGCTATCAACGACGCGCAGATCAAGGTCGCCCAGGAGAACCAGCGCGGCGCCATCGGTCGCGCCGAGGCCGAGCGCGAGCAGGCCATCCGCGTCGCTAGCGCCCAGGCCGAGGCCCGCAAGGGACAGAACACCGCGCAGGTCGTCATCGCCAAGTCCGACGCCGACCTCGCCTCCGAGCAGGCCGAGGCCAAGCGCCGTATCGAGGCCGCGCAGAAGGTCGCCGAGGCCCGCGCCTTGCAGGAAGGATACAAGGCCCAGCAGGAGGCCGAGCTTGCCCGCGCCGCCCGCGAGAAGGCGCAGCAGCAGGCCGACCTCATCGTGAAGGCCGAGATCGAGAAGGAGCGCATCCGCATCGATGCCGAGGCCAAGGCCGCGCAGTCCCGCCTGCTCCAGGAGGGCCAGTCCGCCGCCTACGTCATCCAGAAGCAGGCCGAGGGCGACGGCGCCCGCCGCGTCGCCGAGGGCGAGGCCGCCGGTATCCGCGCCAAGCTCGTCGCCGAGGCCGAGGGCACGCAGGCCATCCTCGACGCCAAGGCCGCCGGCTTCGACAAGCTCCTTAAAGTTTCCCACGACACCCAGGGAGCCACGCAGCTGCTCATCGCCGAGAACATCGTGCGCATTGCCGAGATCCAGGCCACGGCGATCCACGGTCTCACCTTCGAGAAGATCGTCGTCATGGGCGGTGGCCAGGGCGGTGCTGCCGGCCCCGGCCAGTTCGTGCAGGACCTCTACAAGGGCGTGCTCCCGATCAACGAGCTCGCCAAGAACGTAGGCCTGAACCTCCCCAGCTTCCTCGGCACCCCCACCTCCGAGGCGAAGTCCGAGCCCAAGGCGGGTGCTTGATCGAAGCATTGTAGAACAGTTCTTCCGTTGGTGGACGGGCGCCTCTTTCCAGAGGCGCCCGTTCTATTATCGGTGGCGCCTGCTGTCGCGTTTGACACCCCGGGCCCTTCGTCTTGTCCCGCAAACGGGCGGCTTTGCAACGTACTCTGCGGATAGAGTGGGTGCGCCCATTGCTGGGTGAGCGCCGGTGGGCGTGTTGTCCTGGGGTACCCACCCCAACACGTACCGAAATACGTAGCACAACCATAACACCATATCGATCCCTTGCCCCCTGTTGCCCGTGCTGGAGCTTAAGCCTCTGGCGTGGGCGGTGGGGGTTTCTGGCCCGAATGTACCCCATGAATCAGAAATCAGCACAAACTGTACTGGCTTTGGCCGGTGCCGCTCTGGCCGTAGGCTCCTATGCCCAGAGCGCGAATGTCGCGGCCGATCCCGCCGCCTCCGCAACCGATGACGAAGTCATCGTTCTCAGTCCGTTCGAAGTTACCGCATCGGAGTCCAACGGATACGTTGCGACGACGACTCTGGCGGGCTCTCGCATCAACACCCAGTTGAAGGACGTGGGCTCCGCGATCTCGGTCGTTACGGCCGAGTTTATGAAGGACACCGGCGCGACCGACAGCAAATCGCTCCTGCAGTACACGACCAACACGGAAGTCGCCAGCATCCAGGGCAACTTCACGAACGCCAGCACGGGCAACCAGCAGGAGGAGGGCACCTTCACGACGCCGAACTCCAACACCCGTGTTCGCGGCCTGACCTCTGCCGACAACACGCGCAACTTCTTCATCACGGACATCCCGTGGGATTCCTACAATGTCGACCGCGTCGACATGCAGCGCGGCGCCAACTCGATCCTGTTCGGCATGGGCAGCCCTGCCGGCATCATCAACACGAGCACCAAGACAGCCCAGTACCGCAATTTCGGCGAGCTCGAGTTCCGCTACGGCAGTTACGACACCAATCGAGTTTCCCTCGACTACAACTACTGCCTTCTGGATGACGAGCTGGCCTTCCGGGTAAGCCTTCTTCGCAACGATCAGAAGTACAAGCAGAAGCCCGCCTATAGTCTCGACAACCGTGTCTTCGCGACCGCCCGCTACGAGCCGAAGTTTCTCAGTCGTAACGGCAACAAGACAACCGTGAAGGTCAACTACGAGTCCGGGTCCATCCGATCGAACAACCCACGTGTCATCACTCCGATCGATATGATCACCCCGTGGTTCACCGATATGGATCAGACAGGCTACGACCCGAACACCGTACGCGACAATCAGCCTCGTTATACCTACGACAGCAGCAACCGTGTTACCGGGTATTCCTATCTGACAGTTGCCGGAAATCAGCAGACCTATGCTGCGCACGTGCCGATAGGTTCGCTGTACAGCGCCTCAGCTTCGGCCTCTGGTGGCACGAATACATACTACAACCCATGGCTGACGAATGTCGCCTCCAGCTATGAGAGCGGCCCGCTGACCTATATCAATGCTGACGGCACTGCCTACATGATCGCCTCAGGCATGGGTAACATCATCGGGGCTCGCAATTCCGACGGTTCCACGAAGAACACCCTCGATGCGTTCTCTGACGCTGCTCGTGTCGCGATAGCGCCGACAGCCGCCTACGCATCGAACGCAGGGCTTGCCTACAAAGAACTCTATAAGAGCGCCACGCTCAGCGATTCATCGGTCTTCGACTTCTACAACAACCTGCTCGATGGCGACACGAAGCGCGAGTGGCAGAACTTCCACAACTTCAGCGCCGCACTCAGCCAGACATTTCTCAATCAAAAGTGCGGCTTCGAGCTTGCCTACGACGAGTCGGTTCACCGGCGCGGACAGTACTCGTTGCTGACCGACCAGCGCGCCGGCATTTCCATCGACATCAACACGATGAACATGGACGGCACGGCCAACACCAACTACGGCAAGGCCTACATTGCGGATTCCGGTATCTATGGGAACAACGATATCGAGACCAACCGCGAGGCTTCGCGTGCCAGCGTCTTCTTCGACCATAACTTCAACGAGGACGGCAAGGCCGGATGGTTCTACAAGCTGCTCGGGCGCCACACCCTCAGCGGGCTGTACAGCCAAGACATGGTCCAGACCGACACGCGCAACTTCATGCGGTGGGGCACGGGGTTGGATCTGGCCGCGCTCACGACCTACACGCCTTCCACGCAGGACATCAAGGGGAACCGGCGGACTGTCCACCCTGTGGTCTACCTGACCGACTCATTGTCCGGCTTGTCCCTTGGCGATGTGACTGTGTCGCGGGCGGGCGGTTCGATTGATCTCCCCTCGACTATCGCTTACACATACTTCGACGGTACTTGGAACGCGGGTTCCAGCGTTGGCTACGACGACCCTTGGGTAAACACACGCACGGGAGCCATCTCGACCCAGTCCCAGAACCCCGACAACTACGTCGGCTGGAAGACGACGAATGTCACGCTCATCAACGCCGAGGACGGTTTCGACTCGCAGGACGCGCTCACGTACTCCGCGACGCTGCTCAGGAAGAAGTCCGATTCACGCGCCGCTGTTCTCCAGTCCTACCTCTGGGATGGCGCGATCGTCGGTATGTACGGCATCCGTAGGGATACGGTGAAATCTTGGAGCGCTGGCGGCTCCGCGGCTACCGATGGCCATATCGACTTCGACGCGGTCAACTCCGATGGCAACCAGATCTACAGCACCGGCTGGCGCACGGCTTCGATCACAAAGAAGAACTCGCCGAGCTGGAGCGTGGTCGCCCACCTGAACAAGCTCTTCGGCAAGCTGGGCGACCGCTGCCCGATCAACGTCAGCCTCTACTACAACGAGTCCGAAAACTTCCAGGTCGTCGGTACCCGCTACGACATCTACGGCAACGAGATCCCTGCCGCCAGCGGCACGACCAAGGATCGCGGCATCATGCTCTCGACCAAGGACGACCGGTTCTCGCTCCGTATCAACAAATACGAGAGCACCGTTCTAAACGCATCGAGCACCTCCGGCCTGAATACTTGGCTGATCGGCAACAACGCCGATGCCACGATCTTCGCCTGGGGCGAGACGTGGGCGGATGTGTACGACTATCGCCTTGGCACCACGGGTGATGCCTCCAGCGCCGGGACGAACTCCGGCAACTGGACCTACACGGGGGAAGGAAGCATGACCGTGGACCAGGCCGATGCCCTCCGGCTCAGCTCCATCGCCGCTTGGCGCAGCCTCACCTCGAACGCCAAGATCCAGCAGGTGCTGACGGCCTTCGGGTATAACGACTTCACCGGTGTAAGCAGCGCGAACAAGTGCGCGGGCTTGCCGAACTTCGCTATCACCGAGGACCAGGTATCGAAGGGTTACGAGTTCGAGCTTACCGCGAACCCGACCAAGAACTGGCGGATTTCGCTCAATGCCTCGAAGACCCAAGCCATGCGCACCAACGTTGGTGGAGCTGCCTTCAACGAAGTCATCGAGATCCTGAACAACGCCTTCAACAACACCGATGCTGGTCAGATCCGCCTCTGGGGCGGTGGCAACCTCAACAACAAGGTTGTTAGCATGTGGAACTCGAGCTTCTACAATTCGTACGTCCTCATGAAGCTCCAGGAGGGCACCTTCTCCCCGGAGTTGCGCAAGTGGCACGTAAATGTGGTGACAAACTACGACTTCACCCATGGCCGACTGAAGGGTTTCAATATCGGTGCGGGATATCGCTGGATGGACAAGGTCGCGATCGGTTACCCCGTCGCTTCAACGAGCACCAGCGGTGTATACAGCTACGACATCGCCAACCCGATCTTCGGCCCTCGCGAGGACGCGATCGACTTCTGGGTCGGTTACGAGAAGCAGCTTACGCCCAGGATCAACTGGCGTATTCAGTTCAATGTTCGAAATCTCGGTGACGGGAACAAGCTGATCCCGCTGACTATCCAGCCCACGACCGATCCGAGCACCTATACTGTTGCGGCTTGGCGCATCGCCCCCGGACAGACTTGGGAATTCACCAATACGTTCAAGTTCTGACCCAGCCGGTCAACGGAAGGAGATTAGCCTGCGCCCCCGGCCTACGCGCCGGGGGCGCTTGTTTGTGCAGGGAGGCCAGCGCCGTGCCGGTGGGGCGCCGGTGCTTGCACGGTCGTATAGGTGCCGCACGGCCTCTGCCGTCCCGCTCCAGACGGCTGTTCGAACCCGGCTGCTCCGCGTTCGTCCCTCGCTCTGCGGTGAGAGTGCCCGCACGCGTTGCTGGGAGGACGCTCCCCACGTGTTGTTCATCCACCCCCCGTCTTGAGAGAAACAACACAACTAGAGATCAAAAACTAGCCATGCGTCCCTTGCTGCTGTGGTGAAGCGCCTGCCTCCGCCATTGCTGCGGGTCGCCCAGTACATGCGTACCCCATGAACCATAGAACTGCATCCAAGGTGTTGGCGTTTGCCAGTGCCGCCATTGCCACCGCCACCCATGCCCAGAGCACAGCTCCTGCCGCTCAATCCGCCGGCGCTGCCGATGCGGAGGAAGTCGTCGTCCTCAGCCCGTTCGAAGTCACCGCGGAGTCGTCCACGGGATATAGTGCGACCCAGACTCTCGCCGGCTCTCGCATCAACACCCGCCTCGAGGACGTCGGTTCCGCCATTAGCGTCGTTACCGCCGAGTTCATGAAGGATATCGGGGCGACCGACAACAAGAGCCTGCTCGCCTATACGACCAACACCGAGGTCGGCGGCCTGCAGGGCAACTTCGCCAACGCCGGCGCGGGCCAGACGCAGGACGAATCCGGCAAGTTCACCAGCCCCAACGGCAACACCCGCGTGCGCGGCCTCACCTCCGCCGACAACACCCGCAACTTCTTCTCCAGCGACATCCCCTGGGATGGCTACAACACCGACCGCATCGATATGCAGCGCGGTGCGAACTCGATCCTGTTTGGATTGGGCAGCCCGGCCGGCATCATCAACACGACCACCAAGTCCGCCCAGCACCGGACCTTCGGCTCACTGGAGTACCGCTACGGTTCCTACGGAGCGAACCGCATTGTCCTCGACTACAACTACAACCTGCTCCCCGACGAGCTCTCCGTTCGCGTCAACCTCCTGCGTAACGACGAGCAGTACAAGCAGGAGCCGGCCTACAGCCTCGACCGCCGTGTCTTTGCCACGCTGCGCTACGATCCGAAGTTCCTGAACCGCGACGGGCGCCGCACCACCCTCAAGGTCAACTTCGAGAGCGGCACCGTCCGTAGCAACAATCCGCGCACGATCACCCCCACCGACTGCATCACCACCTGGTGGGACCAGCTCGACCAGACCGTCTACAACCCCAACACCGTCCAGAACTCCGGCTCCTTCTACAACGCCGACGGCACCACCTACTTCCCCGAGGATGCCGGCCAGTACAACTCCACGCGTACCGACAGCGCCACGAAGGTCTCCACCGCCAATCCGAGCTACGAGCCTTGGCTCGCCGCCCCGAGCTTCTACGGCGGTGTCTGGGCTCGCGTGTCCGAGGGAGAGAGCACGCCCTACTCGTACAGCTTGTCCGAGTACAAGAACATCGGCGGCATCAGCTCCGCCGGCACGGTCGACGGCAGCATCGGCGGCCTCCCCTATTCGCGCCGCGTCTCCATCGCCGGCACCTACTACTGGGCCGAGCGCAACTCCTCCGCCCCGTACCAGAAGTGGGGCGTCTGGAAGAACGCCACCCTCTCCGACTCCTCCGTATTCGACTTCTACAACAATCTGATCGACGGAGACAACAAGCACGAGTGGCAGAACTTCCACAACTTCAACGCCAGCCTCACCCAGACGTTCTTCAACGATAAGCTCGGCTTCGAGGCCGCTTACGACGAGCAGCACTACCGCAAGGGCCAGTACTCCTACAACGGCTCCGGCACCATCTACGTCGACATCAACGCGTACAACCTCGACGGCACCGCCAACGAGAACGTCGGCAAGGCCTACATCGAGAGCAATTACACCTACGGCAACAACGTCTACGACATCGCCCGGGAATCCTCCCGCCTCAGCGCCTACTTCAACCACGACTTCAACGAGGGCGGCCGCGGCGGCTGGGTGCGCAAGCTGCTCGGGCGCCACGTCCTCAGCGCGCTCTACAGCCAGGACATGTATCGGCAGGACTATCGCGCCTTCAAGCGCTATGGCACCGCCGACGACTTCGCCGATCTGGTCTCCACCGGCACTGATGCCGACTATGTCGACGCCAATGACCGCGCCGTCTCCTCCACGATATACCTGTCCGACTCGCTTCTCGGCGCCAGCACCTACAGCGGTCTGAATCTCTCCCGCGCCGGTTCTGCCGTGAGCATCCCCAGCTCGGTCCAGTGGACGTACTTCGACTCCACTTGGAACTCCACCGTCAGCCCCTCTGCCGCTTGGACCAGCACCTACAACGGCGCCACGCTCACTCAGTCGGAGAACCCGGCCAACTACGTCGGTTGGACGACCACCTCCGTTGACATCCTCAGCGCTGAGGACGGCGATCAGGACGCGCTCACCTACTCGGCCACGCTGAGCAAGCGCAAGGTCGACTCCCGTGCCGCCGTGCTCCAGTCCTACTTCTGGGACGGCGCCATCGTGGGCATGTACGGCATCCGTCACGATAACGTGAAGTCGTGGACCTACGACGGCACCCGCGTCTACAACCGGGTGAACTTCGACGCCACCGACTCCAACGGCGACCTCGTGTACTCCACCGCCGGCAAGACCTACAACCTCTACCGGGCGAACTCCCCGAGCTGGAGCGTTGTCGCCAAGCTCAACAAGTTCTTCGGCAGGTACGGCGAGCGCTTCCCGATCAAGGCGAGCCTCTTCTACAACGAGTCGCGAAACTTCCAGGTCACCACGGCGCGCAACGACATCTACGGCAACGCGCTGCCCGCCCCTTCGGGCTCGACCAAGGACTTCGGCATCATGCTCTCCACCCGGGACGAGCGATTCATGTTCAAGATCAACAAGTATCGCACCACCGTCCTCAACGCCACGAACACGACCGGCATCCCCACCTGGTTCCTCCTCGGCTCCGGCAACTTCATCCAGCGCAACGAGGACCGCGCCGACGCCTACGAGAACCACCTCACCATCCTCGGCAACGCCAACTCCGTCGCCGAGACGGGCACGGCCCAGGGATCGTGGACATGGCAATACGCACCGCGCACGATCGATGGCGTCACGGAATCGCAGGAGGCTGCCGATGCGCTGTCCGCCTCGGCTGTCGCCGCCTGGCGGCAGTATACGCAGGAGCCGATCGTCCAGAAGATCCTGGCGGCATGGGGTTTCAACGACTTCAGCGGCATCGCGACGACGACGATGTCGACCCCGGTCTCGAACTTCGTCGCCACCGAGGATCAGCTCTCGAAGGGCTGGGAGTATGAGTTCACCGCCAACCCCACGAAGAACTGGCGCATCACGCTCAACGCATCGGATACGAAGGCCATGCGCACCAACATCGGTGGCGCCGCACTGCGCGAGTTCGTCGAGTTGACCAACGAATACCAGAACAACACGGCGATGGGTCTGATCCGCCAGTGGGGCGGCGGCGGGATCTCCAGCACTTCCCTCAGCAGCTGGAACAGCAACTTCTACTCGAAGTACCTGCTGATGATGTTGCAGGAAGGCACCTACTCCTCGGAGCTGCGCCGGTGGCGCGTTAACGCCGTCACCAACTACAGCTTCACCGCGGGGCGGCTGAAGGGCTTCAACGTCGGCGCCGGCTACCGTTGGCAGGACAAGATCGCGATCGGGTACCCCGTCCTGGAAGATTCGGACGGCAATCTCACCTTCGATATCGACAATCCGTACTACGGCCCGTCGCAGGGCTACGTCGACCTCTGGGTCGGCTACGAGCGCAGGCTCAGCGACAAGATCAACTGGAAGGTGCAGCTGAACGTGCGCAATGTCGGCAAGGGCAACAGCCTCTACCCGGTCTCGACCCAGTACGACGGCACCGTCGCCACCTGGGCGATCGCCCCCTGCCAGACCTGGTCGCTCACCAACACGTTCGCGTTCTGAGCCGCTGCCGGTTCCCCTCCGGTTTCCGCCACGCCCCCGGCTTGCAAGCCGGGGGCGTTTTGCTGCCGGACAGCGGGGAATGGCCATGTCGGTCCGCTGCTCGCGGTGGCGTACAGCCAAGCAGGCCCTCGGTCATGCAACGCCTTCCGCGTTGTCGATGCGTTGGACCTGTGTCGCTCGCGACGTGCCGCGCGGCCGGAATGCTGAGGCACTGCCGGTGTGATCTACGTGAGAGGTACCTCGTTCGGGTTGGTCGGGTGCGGCGCATGCGCCGCACCCGCGTGCAGCAGCAACAAACCCGCGCTTCGGAGCACAGAAGGCTCGGCCCGCCACGGGAAACGCCGCTTCGTTCCTGCCGGCATGTTTGCTCATGCAACTTTGGGGCGGGTTCTGCGTCTATGCCTACCTCGAACCAGCCATGCATCCGCGCAAAACCATGACCGATGTGGCCCGTGCCGCCGGGGTCCATCCGACCACTGTGTCGCTCTCTTTCCGGAACCATCCGAGCATCCCCGCGGCCACACGCCAGCGCATCTGCAAGATTGCCGAGGAGATCGGCTATCGCCCCGATCCCGTTCTCTCGGCGCTCAACGCCTATCGTCATGAGAATATCTCGCACCACGAAGGGGCTCCTCTCGCCTATGTCCATGATGCGGGGGACTCCAGTGAGAGCCTGGCGCATCGGGAGGCGCTCTGCGCTGGGGCCTTTGCCCGAGCCGGCCGGCTTGGTTACCGTATCGAGCGCTTCGAGGTTGGAGGCTCCGGACTTACATATGCCCGGCTCAATGGTATTCTTCGGGCCCGCGGGATCAGCGGCGTTCTTCTGGCTGCATCCGCTGCTGGCGGTGGTCCACGGCCGGAGCTTGAATGGCCCCATTACTGCACGGTGAAGATCGAGCGGCATGCCCATGATCCTTCCTTGGACTGTGTCGCCACGGACCGGCATGGCATTGTCCGTCTCGGACTCCAGCAGGCATTGGAGTGTGGCTATCGGCGCATCGGACTGGTGCTGCCGCGCCGTTACGATGAGGAGTCCGACCTTGCTTGGTCGTCGGGGTATCTGGCCGCCCAGTATCGGCTGCCCGAGAGATTGCGCCTTCCGGTTTTCTACACCGAAGGCGACCGCCCGGGCTGCGACAGCGACAGCTCCGCCTTTGCGCGCTGGCTTGGGCGCCACACACCGGAACTAGTCATGGCGCAGGGTGACATCATCCGTCCTTTGCTTGCTGCTCAGGGGATTGTCGTGCCCCGCGATCTCGCGTTCGTCGACATCGACCTCGGCCCGGGATCGGACGATGCTGGCATCCGGCATGCGGGATCGAGCATCGGCGAGCTCGCCGTGGATCATCTCGTCCGCCAGATGCAGCATCTGCGCAAGGGCCTTGCGGTTTCCCCCACGCTCACGCTTGTCGGTGGGCTGTGGCAGGATGGCGCCAGCATGCCGAGCAGGGTTGGCGAAATGACTACCGCCTGCGGACGCGCGCAGCATGCCGCCTGATCTTCCGAGTGCCCAAGTGGGCGAAGCAGAGGCACTTGGCCTTCGCCCTCGCTCGTCGTGGCCGACCTCCCGACCAAGGGTTTCGGCGGCTGAAAACGACCAGCGAAAAAACTTTCGCACACCCCTTGAAGAAATACGGGCTTGTTCCGATCACTATCAGCGTCCACACACTATTGGCACACTTCCGGCAATAACGCCTTCCATGAACTGCACGATGCACACCATCTCCGCTCCGGCCTCCCATACCATGGGTTGCCTGCGAGCCATTGTGCGCCTGCAGGCCGTCGCCTCCTGGCAGAATAACCAGGTAACT
>Ga0209098_1002105_pt1 | contig 17938 bp, 26 predicted proteins | sample AD_JPNHW1_MetaG_FD_184429 | JGI IMG/M metagenome (GOLD analysis project Ga0209098, IMG submission 184429) | Active sludge microbial communities of municipal wastewater-treating anaerobic digesters from Japan - AD_JPNHW1_MetaG (SPAdes) (version 2) | ecosystem: Engineered > Bioreactor > Anaerobic... | reverse complement strand
CCTATCAGGTTACAGACGCATGCAAAATTACCAAATATGAGCCATTTTAGAAATCAGTTGAATTTAGACTTTAGTGGAGTTTCAATTAAAAATCAAAATATTAGTCAGAAAGAAAAGACTGAAAATAAGATGCTGAAGAAAATTACAAAGCATAATTTCAAGTTCAAAAACAAAATTGAAAACGATTGCGAAGTAATAAAGCAGCTTGTTTCAGAACTTCAACCTGATGAGATTCTGAATTTAATCAGCAAAGAATTTGATTCGCCTAATATAGTTCTGTCATTTGTCAATCAGATCGAAAGATTGTTTGTCGCAACGTGGGCCATCACTCCTGCCGGAATTGACGCGCTTGTGAAAATCGCTTCAAACGAAATAATAAAAGAATGCTGGATAATACTTGACAAAACACATTCGTACAAATGGATATTTCAATCAGATGCTTACAAGATTTTGCGCGGAAAAGTAAAAATCAAGTTTTTAGCCAACCATTCAAAATTCATTTGCTTTCAATTGAGTTCAGGCGAAATGGTAAACTTTGTTGGCTCCATGAATTTCAGCAGAAATCCACGCTTCGAAAATATAACGATAGACAAAACTCAGTCAAATTTCGAGTTTTACCGCGACTTTATTAAAAATATTGGAGGCGAAATCGTATGAATGCTGGCCGCAAATCATTACCAAACGAAATCAAGAAACTACGCGGAACCGATCAGCCTTGCCGAGTAAAGGAAACTATTGATGTTCCAAAAGTCGGTGACATTTCACAGGTTATTAATGTTTCAAAATTGAAGGTTCTCAAAACAAAGCGTGCAAAGCAGATTTTTAAAGAAAAGGCAAACCAGCTTATTGCGCTTCAGATTTTAACTGAAATAGATTTTGAACAGCTTGCAATTTATGCCCATTCGCTCGACACCCTTTTCGATTGCATTGATAATATCACAGCATCAGGTAAATTTTCAGAAGTACACGATGAAAATGGGCGTATCCTTCGGTTTATCCAGAATCCTTATCTAAAACTTTATCAAGATATGGTGCAAATCTGTTCAAAAATCGGTTCCGAATTTGGTTTTTCGCCTGTTTCCCGCATGAAATTACACGCAAAACCAGAGGAAAAAGACCCTTTGCAAGAACTTATGAAGCAATTTGGAGGATAAATGAACCCGAAAAACTACATCAAAACAGTCGAAAAATACATTTCAGATGTGCTTTCAGGCGAAAAAATTGCCGGAAAATTGGAGATTTTAGCCGTCAAACGGCATCTTTCCGACATAGAAAATGCTCACGAACGCAAAATTTTCTTCGACGATAAGGCAGCACGTAAAGCATTTGCCTTTTTTTCACTGCTAAAACACAGCAAAGGAGTGTTTTTTAACAAGCCTTTCGATCTTTCCCCATGGCAAGCGTTCATCGTTTATTCACTTTTCGGGTGGAAACGCGCCGACGGATCACGCCGGTTTAGATATGCCTATGTTGAAGTTGCCAGAAAAAACGGAAAAACAACTTTTGCCGCTGCAATCGCTTTGCTCATGATGGTTTTCGACGGCGAGCGGGGAGCCGAAATCTATTTTGCGGCCACCAAAGAAAAACAGGCAAAGATTTGCTGGGACGAAGCAAAAAACATGGTTGGCACTTCAGGCCTTTCAAAATACATTACTGTTTTCCGAAGTTCAAACACACTGGTCATGGACTCCACGCTTTCAAAAATGGAACCGCTTTCTGGCGACTCAAAAGTTCAGGACGGGTTGAACGTTCACTTCGCTGTTTGCGACGAAAAACACGCTTGGAAAACCGACGAGCTTTACAACGTGCTCACATCGGCCACCGGCGCCCGCCGCCAGCCAATGATTTTCACCATAACCACCGCCGGATTCAACAAATCGTACCCATGTTTTGACGAGCGCAAAGTAAACGTCGAAATTTTAGAAGGTGTCAAACAACAAGACAATACTTTCGTCATGATATTCACGCTAGATCCTGGCGACGATTACAATGATCAGCGCCTTTGGCAAAAGGCAAACCCAAACATCGGCATTTCAACCAATCGCGAATATATTTTTGAAGAATACGAAATCGCCCGAAATCACAGGGGGACCAAACTAACCAATTTCCTTACAAAACTCCTGAATATTTGGGTTGATGCTCCTACGGTTTGGATTCCAGATGAAAAAGTTGCTGCCTGCTCGTACGATACGACTGAAGAAATGCTTTACGGTAAAGAATGTTATTCAGGTCTCGACCTCGCAAGCCATGTAGATGTTAATGCCTTGGCTCATTTTTTCCCGAACGTCAATGGCCATCCGGTGGCTAAACTTTTCTTTTGGGTTCCTGAAGCCAAAATTCAGGAAAACGCCGACCGTGTCGATTACCGTCTCTGGCGCGAGCAAAAATTCATGTTCTCAACGCCCGGTGATTTGATCGATACCGAATGGATCACTAACGGAATTCTCGAAGTAACCAAAAAATACAAGTGTTTGGGGTTGGCTTACGACCCTTACAAAGCTCATGGCGGCATTGTTCAGGGTCTAATCAAAGGAGGTATGGAAAGAATTATCGACGAGTATTCGCAATCTATCCGTTCAATGTCCGAACCAACCAAAGAACTTGAACGCATGGTTACGGGTGCCGAAATCGACCTGATGAATAACCCCGTTTTGCGCTGGATGTTCCGAAATGTAACCATTTACACCGACCCAAATAATAACATTAAGCTCGATAAGTCAAAATCACAGAATAAAATTGACGGAGTTGTTGCTCTGGCAATGGCAATCGGTGAGTATATGACCAAAACAGCGGGCAAAAAACAAGATATTAACAAGTGGGTTCCACGTTCAATGCCTTCATTATGATGTCAGAACGATACATTCAAATGCTAGATAAAGCTGGTTTTTGCTCACTTTTTTGGGAAAAATGGAAAACCGGAGACTATGCCCGCCACGAAGATGCTTACGAATCGCTCGAAACTGAATACATCGAGTTTTTTGGATGCCGAAAATACAAGGATTTCAAAAGCTTCAGAAGACGAAGGGACGAATAACGAAAAAGTATATGCGGTCGGCTGCGATGCAAAGCTCCACCGATTCAAATTAGTAATAACTTAGATATGGGAGTAAAAGGAACAAGAAAGAACCAAACCGCAACTGACGTATATACGGGGTTAGCAACTGTGCGGAAAAAACCCGACACAGACACCCACAGAGAACTATGCCAGAGAGGCGGTAAATGGCTTACTAAACATTCGCAAAACGTATTAGTGCCTAATTGCAACATTGTGGCAGTTGAACTTTTTACACAAGTAGAACCAGAAATACCCGATATTATTGGTTGGTGCAGTTGGTGTTCAATTATGATAGAAGTAAAAGTTCAACGGTCAGATTTTCTACAAGATTTCAAAAAGCCATTTAGACAAATTTGTGCTGATGGAGTAGGTGAATTACGTTTTTACTTATGTCCTGAAAACATGATTAGTGAAAGTGAATTGCCTGAAAATTGGGGATTGCTTTACGAAACTAAACGAGGAATTAAAATTATAAGGAAAGCAGAAAGGCAAAGCACAAATTTGGCAGCAGAACGGAATATGCTGACAAGCTACATTAGGAATAAGACGCAGCATTGTTGGTAACGCTTCGGGAGTATGGCGAGAGCTTTGAGGCACGAAAAGCGGAAAGCCATTCGATTTGAGGCTTTAGCTATACGCCATGTTAAGGAATGTGCGCAAGCGCTTAGTCTAATCTAATACAAAGAGAAAATGGAAACAGAATTAATTGATTTTTTAAACGAAGTAATGGACAACGTGGAAGTACCACGTAGATTAAGATTATGGGCATTAGAATTGAAGGCATCAATTAATTCTGAGCCTCAAATTGAAGCCCGAAGCGTTAAGGAAAATGAGCAGACAAAGGAAGTTTGTCCTCTTTGTCAAAGTGATGATACTTTTAGTATAGAATTAGTTCATACAAAGTGTAGAAGTTGTAGTTGCCAATGGACAAACTGATTGGATGCGTCGCTTGCGCATTTTCCTTAACGTTCCCGCAGGTTGCGGCAGTTGCCGATTTTGAAAATATTATTGTCAAAAAGAACGGATACCCAGCTTGCGGTTATGCAATGTTATGGCGGCGGTTTTTAACTCATTAAAATTAGTCAATATGAAAATTAAAGCGATTCATACACATTGGAATAATAAGCCATGTGTCGTAAAACCAAGATTTTTTCCAAAAGAATCAGGACTTCAATTCACAGTTATAGAAGGTAGCTATAAAGGATCTTTGTTTGCTTGCAAATACGAACAATTTACTTTCAATAGTTACGCTAAATTTCAAATCTTTTGGGTTCGGATATGGTATTACCTAAAAATGAATCTTTGGCGAAAATTGCGCCACCAATGGCCTTATCGCCTAAAACTATTTTTTAGCCCAATTAAAAACGATGGATTTCCATTCTAAATTAATTACAATGAGATACCTTAATTTTTCAACAGACAGCGAAATTACGCTAATCGCAAAATCAGAACACGTTATTGATGTTACACCAGCCAAAGCAATTGAAGAAGCCATAAAATTTGTCAAAGAACACAAGATTAAAAGCGTTGACTTATACTATGATGGCTTCACGATGTACATTGATTCAGATGTCAATATTAGGGAACTTGTTTCAGAGCTATACAATTGGCGAACCGCTAAAACTGCGCCATAATTGCAGCTATACGCAGTACGGCATAGCACACGTTTACAAATTACCAGCAACCTATCCGCCGTATTGCGTATGAGGTGCGGTTATGCCCAGTGTTTTATTATTAATCAATTAAATATCAAATATATGGAACATACAACTTTTAGAAATGTAAAACTTTTTTGTTTGAATTGTGGTGGCGAATTTAATTTACCTTACCCAATACCTGTTGACCAAATGACAAAAAAAATTGAAGCGTTTAATTTGCTTCATAAAGATTGTGAAAAAACGTGGGTAGAACCCGAAGCAGACCAAAGTAAAGACGTAAAAGAAAAAGCAATGTGGTGGATTGCCAATGGCGAAACTGGAATGAGTTCAAAAACTATGTGGAACTGTTTAATTGGTAATAAAGATTTTCCAGTTAACCACCCATACGACCCCGATGATTTTTCAAGATGTTACAAACTTTTACAAGTTGTACCCGAATGGAAAACCGAATTACATAAACTTAAACCACTTTCAAAAACATGGAATAATCTTGTCGAAAATTGGGATAAGTTAACCGATATGTTTGAGGAAAATCGTAGAACTGATTGGAAAAACTCAAAGAAAATCGGGATGTACGAATTTATGCAGACGCTCATTTAACATTGGGCATAACGTACGGCCAGCGGTTTGAGAAGTTGGGGAGCGAACAGATGAACTAAATTGAAATGCAAAAGCAGTTTTTAAAAAGTTTTTAGGGAGGGTTTTTATGGAAAAGTTTTTATTACCAAATGGGATAGATTTTGGCCTTAGAATCATAGGAGATAATATAGAAGAAATTACAAAAGAGGCATTAAAATATATTTGGAGAGATACGCAATACTACCAACAAACTATTCCGGGAGAGCTTAGATTATTGGGTTATTCAACTGTGCCTCATTGGAATGTTAGTTCTCCAAACGGAATAATTACAGTAATATATGACCCATATAATTTTTTCAATACTGAAGACATTAAAATGACTGGAAGAGATTTATATAAAAAACTGTCTAGATACAGAGATTATAGAAAAAATATTAAGGACTAAATGTCCCGTTTTTTACGCAAAAAACGGGACAAAACAACAACAATTATGGAGACACTTTTAAATTACTTAAAAAATTATGGTGGTAGAATCATATCATCGAATGAATTAACGCCTTCTGATATAAACGAGGCAAGATTAGGAAATAGAATGTGGGTAGATAATGAAGGGTTCGGTTTTATATGGGTACCACAAATAACTAAATTTCCAGAAACGGTCGAAGAGGTTGAATTGTACGAATCTTGGTATCCGGTAAAACCTAACAGTTTTGAAAAAAACTGGCGTGGGTAGGCCAAAAACTTTAAAAACGGAGCGAACCGATGTCCATAATTTGAAACGCTGCTACCCCAATTTTTTAAACCGCATGTTATACGCAGTTTGCCGTGTTTTTCAATTTTTCTACCCTGAATAAGTTTAAACACGGCTAATTGCGTTATAACGGACTAAGCTACACGACAGGGACGGACTGCGAGCGAAAAACTTAATTATCAACATTGATTTATGAACGGAAAGATGAACTACGAAAACCCAACCCAGCCGGACTTGCGGGTAGCTGGTGTTATGTACTGCTTTTGAATTACGAGTCAAATATTTAAAACTTTTATATGAAATCAACAGAATTTAGAATCGGAAATTTAGTCTTGAATGATCGGTGCTTGAACACAATTGAAAATTTACTATCAGATGGCGTTTGTACACTTAAAACCAAACAGGGCAATTTTATCCATGCCAGATATGAACTCATTGAACCCGTTCCATTAACTGAAGAATTACTTATGAAATTCGGATTCAAAAAATTTGATCATGAGCCAAATTCTGAAGAAGAAAAATGTACTGAATACTGCATTGGAAAATTATCAATAGTTGATTGGGGAAGAGGATTTATCATGTCAAACTCATTTAGTTTTGAATTGAGAGTCAAATTAGAATATGTCCACCAATTACAGAATCTTTATTTTGCGCTCACGGGTGTCGAGCTGCAATTAAGTAGTACATAACGCTTCGGGCGTATGGCGAGAGCTTTGAGGCACGAAAAGCGGAAAGCCATTCGATTTGAGGCTTTAGCTATACGCCATGTTAAGGAATGTGCGCAAGCGCTTAGTCTAATCTAATACAAAGAGAAAATGGAAACAGAATTAATTGATTTTTTAAACGAAGTAATGGACAACGTGGAAGTACCACGTAGATTAAGATTATGGGCATTAGAATTGAAGGCATCAATTAATTCTGAGCCTCAAATTGAAGCCCGAAGCGTTAAGGAAAATGAGCAGACAAAGGAAGTTTGTCCTCTTTGTCAAAGTGATGATACTTTTAGTATAGAATTAGTTCATACAAAGTGTAGAAGTTGTAGTTGCCAATGGACAAACTGATTGGATGCGTCGCTTGCGCATTTTCCTTAACGGTCGCAGCTACCGGCAGGGCGGGTTTTGAAATGCTGCCATATCAATGAAACACAAACACCCGACTTGCCCGGTAGGTGTTTGTTATCGTTCAGGGCTTCGAGTCAGTTAATTAAAAATAAATACTTATAAATTATGAAAAGGTCAGATTTTTTTAAAAGCATTTTTGGAGTTGCTGCTGTGGTTGCACTTCCGAATCAATTACAGGCAACTGAAAGTGAATTTTCTTTTGATGAAATTTTTGAGGTACACGAAGGAAATGAAAGACTTGTTTATCCTAAAAAAGACAGTAAAATTTATCGTAGTATCAAAGAATTAATTGGTGCAGATCGAATATTAGATAAGAAATATTTCACTTGTTATTTGGGATTTCATTCAAATGTAATTCCGATAAAAGAAAGTTATTCAATCGCTGATTTTATGCCATTTGTTTTAGCACTAAATTCATACTACAAGAAAAATGATTCTTTTTCTGAAACAGATAAGGGAGTTTTTTTCAGAATGATTAAAGAGACACCAAAAACTATGTATTTTGATACTTTTCTTGGTGATGTAAGAGGTCAGTATCATTCTTAACGATGTGCCAATTAGCCTTGACGATAACGGTCGAGTGTTTGTTTGCGTTGCGATTAAATGCACAAAAATGTCAAATTACATAAAAACTAAATAAAATGAAAAAAGAATCGAATACCACAACAGTTAGCAATGAAATAAACACATTGTTAACAACTGGCTTTTCTTGGCAATCCAGATACAGTCGAAACGAGGAATCAGACAAACATGGACGGTGGGCAAGGCTTTGCTTTTATCGTGGTTTCTTAATCGCTTGGATTAGCAGAATTGACCATATTGATAGAGGTAGAATTTACACAGTTAAGGATTTCTTCCCGACAAATGGAAATGATATGCCTGAATATGTAGGTACTGAATTAGACTTTGAAAAAGCAAAAGTAGGGGTGGAAAAACGTTTCAACGAGTTTCTTAAAGCTTGTTGTTAACGTATCCATATACAAAACCCTATTAAAAATCAATAACTTATGAAAAAACTTTTAGCTAGTTACGAAGCAGAATTACAACTTCGCAACTACTGTTATCACACTATCAAATGCTATGTTGGCTTAGTACGGTTATTCATCATGCACTTTTACAAACATCCTTCCGTCATTTCCGAGGAAGAAATTAAACAATACTTGCGCGAATCATCTTCCCAGGCGCTTTTAAAACAACGTATCGGAGCAATCAAACGATTTTACGAGCTGGTTATAAAAGACCCGCTAAAATTCAAATACATTCAGTATCCGCGCACAGAGCAACATTTGCCCGACGTACTTTCAACCGACGAAATACGCCGACTGTTTGCAGCCTGTACCAACCTTAAGCACAGCGCCATCTTGTTTTTATTCTATTCAACCGGGATGCGCGAAAGCGAAGTGATCAACCTTAGAATTACCGATGTCGATTCTGGGCTAATGCAAATACACATTCGACAGGCAAAAGGCAAAAAAGACCGCATTGTTCCGCTCTCCGAACCAACATTAAAAGCCTTACGCGAATATTTTAAGTCCGAACACCCGCGCAATTACCTGTTCAACGGTCAGTTTTCCGACCGATATTCAGCCACATCCATCCAGCAATTTGTAAAAATGTATGCTGCTAAAGCCGGAATTAAAAAACGAGTTTACCCTCACCTTTTGCGCCATTGCTCCGCTACACACTCCTACGAATCAGGCACAGATTTAACTATTATTCAAAAAATACTAGGCCATAAAAACCAGAAAACAACCATGATTTACACCCACATATCAAACTCACTCATTTCAAAAGTTCGCACTCCTGATATGATGTTTCAATAAATTATTTTAAGCCCGATTTACACCCAAATCGGGCTTTTTTATGCCCTAAATTTTCCCATCACAAATACGACAATGTCGTATTGACTTGCCTCGTTTAATGTTTAAAATTTGTGTTGTATAACAGTGTTATAAAACACAAAACAATGCGAGAACTCAATTTTATCGACCGTACTTTATCAAAAATCGCACAAAAACGCGGGTTGCAGGTCATTCCATCTGCCGAATACAAGCCCGATTTTATGTCGATGAAAAACGTCGGTTTAAGTATCAATCACGATACCGCGCTAAAGTTCTCCGCTGTTTTTTCTGCCATCCGCATTCGCTCCGAAAACATTGCCTCACTTCCCAAAACTGTAGTGAAACAAACCGGCACCAAAAAGGAAGTCATGTTTTCGCATCCTGTTCAGCGACTTATTAGTCGAAAACCGAACAGCTACATGAATGCTTTTGTGTTTTGGGAACTGATGAACGCTTATGTCGATGGATGGGGAAACTCTTATGCAGTTGTTGAGCGCGACAATTACGGCGATCCTGTCGCATTGTGGCCAATTTTACCAAATAACATTTTGCCAATCTTATACAAAGGCGAATTATACTACCGTGTTTTCACAGGCGACTACGCAGGCGACTATTCATCGTCCGAAATACTTCATTTCAAACTTTTTACCAAAGACGGAATTAAAGGCATCGACCCAATCAGCAACATGTCTCAGGCCATTGGTTTGGGTCTGGCTGCCGAACGTTTCAATGCCGAATTCTTTGATAAAGGTGGACACATAAAAGGAGTTTACGAAACCGAACAATCGTTGGGCGACGAAGAATTTAATCGGGTTACTGCGCACATGAATGCCGCTAAAAATTTTGAAACTCCGCTGCTCGAATACGGCATTAAATACAAACAAATTACCATTTCGCCCGAAGCCGCACAAATGATCCAGCAGCGCACATTTACCATTCAGGACATTGCGCGAATATTCAATTTGCCGCCTCACATGCTGGCCGAACAAAGCCGCTCCACTTTCAGCAACATCGAGCATCAGGATATTCAGTTTGTAAAATACTCCATTCGCCCATCGGTAAAACGTTACGAATCCGAAATTGAGGACAAACTTTTCTTCGATGGCGAAAAAGATTTTCTCGATACCAAATTCAATCTTGAAGGATTATTGCGCGGCGATACACAAACCCGATCAGCATTTTACCACAACGCCATTCTCGATGGCTGGATGAACCGGAACGAAGTCCGCAACCTTGAAAATCTCGATAACGGTCCCGTCGAACTCGACGAATATCTCTATCCATCAAACATGAACCTGGCAGAACTTCTTTTAGGTCAGCAACAACAAAAAAATAATTCACAACCGCAAAATATCGACAATGGAAACTAAAAAATATACATTCGGAACCGTCCGCGCTTTCGATCCTGCAATGGTCGAAAAAACACGAACCATCGAGTTTGTTATTTCAACAAACACCCGCGACCGTCACGGCACCATTTTACCTGTCGATAAATGGCAACTCGATAATTTCAACGCGAATGGAATTGTCGGTTATCAGCACAACGTTTATGGCGGCGACCTGTGCAATGCTCCCGACCCAGATGATGTCATTGGTTCAGGTCGCGCATGGATCGAAGGCGATCAGTTGATTGGTTCAGTTACATTTGAACCTGCCGAAATCAATCCAAAAGCCGAAAAAATATTTCGGAAAGTCCTGTCCGGAACACTTAAAGCCACATCAGTAGGTTTTAATCCGATTGGCGATGGTGCCTGGGGTATTGGAGAAGAATCCGAACGCGGAACTAACCCGACTTACTATTTTGCCGGGCAGGAATTACTTGAATTCTCCATTGTCAACATTCCTTCGAACCCCGACGCGTTGCGCCGCAGTTTGCGCAACCAGGCTTCCGATGCAATCGCTTACATCTACCGACAACTGAACGGCGATTACCGTTTTTCCCAAATCGAAGAAATGACCGTCCGTCAGGTAATCGATTTACTTGATATGACTCCTGAACAACGGGCATTATCGGTAAAAGTAGAAGTTGAAATTGAAGAAAGCGACCCAAAACCGGACGAATTGCCTGTAATTCCAGAACCCGACCCACAACCTTCAACATCCGACGAAGATTTAGTAGTCGCTACACGTGCAAAACTGGCCTTAATGGCTCAATAATAACAATTAATTTTTATCAAAATGGCTAAAAAATCATTTGAAATCCGTAAAGAGCTGGGCGAAAAAACCAACCGTTTCGAGGAACTTCGCGTTAAGGACCAGCGTTCGGCTGAAGAACAGACCGAATTTGACAATCTGCGCGGCACAATCCGCACTCTCACCAACGATCTCGACGATGCTGAATTGACCGAGGCCGGTAAAAAACGTTTAGCTTCTCAGGGATTGAGCAATCAGGAACGCGAACAAGCCGGAAACTACTCGTTCCGTAAAGCAATTTCAGATTTCGTTAACCGAAACGGTAATCTCGAAGGTTTCGAAGCTGAAATGCATCAGGAAGCTGTTCGCGAAGCAAAAGCAAACGGAAAAACCCTGAAGGGAATCGGCGTTCCGATGATGGTTCTCGAAAATGCCCGTGCTGCAACCGGACAAAACAAAGGAACTGCAAACGATGGGGGTAACCTTATTCAGGATGAACCGCTGGTTTACATCGAAGCGTTGCGAAATCGTTTGGTTCTGGTTGGTTTGGGTGCTCGTTTCATTACCGGATTGGTTGGTAATCTTCCTTTAATCAATGGCGGTACTTTCTCAGCAGAATGGTACGGCGAATCCGATCCTGTAACTCCTGGCAAATTATCATTACCAAAGAAAACGATGTCGCCAAAACGCTTATCGGTAGCAGGTGCTTACTCATTGGAATTGATTAATCAAAGTTCAATCTCTGTTGAAATGTTGCTCCGCGATGAATTGATGAAAGCTCATATTGCAGGAATAGAAGGAGCTGCAATCAATTCGGCTACAAACGGACCAGTTGGAGTATTGAATACTTCAGGAATTGGTGCGGTAGCTGGTGGCGACAATGGTTTGGCCGCTGCATGGTCGCACATTGTTGATCTCGAAAGCAAGGTAGCTATTGCTAATGCCGATTTAGGCGCGCTGGCTTACTTAACCAATGCCAAAGTCCGCGGAAAACTCAAACAAACCCTTCAGGCTGCTGGAGTACCTGGATTTATTTGGGACAAAGAGGGCATGAATGGCTATAAAGCTGCTGTTACCAATGCTGTACCTTCCAACTTAACTAAAGGAACATCTGAAGGTGTTTGCTCGGCTATTGTTTTTGGAAACTGGAACGATATGATCATTGGTCAATGGGGTGGATACGACATGGTTGTCGACCCTTATAGCAAAAAGTTGAATGCTGAAGTTGAAGTAGTTCTGCATTCTTTCCACGATGTTGCCTTGGCAAACCCTGCATCTTTCGCTGCAATGAAAGACGTTCTCACCGCATAAGCATAGGTTTTTTTCATAAGTATAAGGTTTTCCTCCCGGCTACATGTTAGTCGGGAGGTTTTAACCCAAAACTCGCATCACTTAACCCGTAACAATTTTTAAAATGAAAATAGTATTCAAAAAATCAGCGCCAGGATTCGCCTATTTCGAAAGAGATAAAGCCGATTTACCTGCTGAAGTAGCCGCAAAATTGGTTGACGATGGTTTTGCAATCATCGTTCCCGAAACCGAAGGCGACGATAATGAATTGCCGGAAGATTTGCCCGGACGGTTGATCCTTTTCAAAGAAGGCATTAAAACGCTCGATGATGTAAAAAAGATCACCGATTCGCTCACCGAAATCAAAGGCATCGGCAAAAAGCTGGCTTCCGAAATAGTTGCTTACATCGGTAATCTTCAATAGTAAATTGTAAATCGTTAAATCGTAAATCAATGTATATTCTCATTATACCGGCAACCACGCTTCCCGTTTCAGTTGAAGAATTGAAACAAGACATTGGCATTTTTCACACCGAAAAAGATAGCGTTTTATCGATCTATCTGCAATCGGCTGTCGATTATGCCGAACGTTTTACCGGTCGCCAGTTGATGCCTGCTGTTTGGGAATTACAAATCGATACTTTTTACGAATACCTGAAGATTTCGAAAGCTCCGTTTATCGACTTGGTATCTATTAAGTACTACGACGCCAACAACGTTTTGCAAACGCTTGCCAGTGGAACCGATTTTGATGTTTGTTCGTCCGACCCGGCGCTCATTCATTTCAAAACAGATTTCACATTGTACCACCGCCCCGATGCGTTGCAAATCCGGTTCAATGCTGGTTATGCTTCTGCTGAAGTGGTGCCGCCAATGATCAAAGCTGCCATTATTTTGATGGCTGGTAAAATGTACGACAGTCCGATTGATTCGGTTGAGAATTTGCCAAAAGCTTCGACAAACCTTTTAAGGCAATACCGGCTATGGCAACAGAATTAGTAAGCGTCAAAGATTTTAACGAGCTGATCATGTTTCGCCAGCCATCTCGCGACAAATCGTCAAAAGGTCAGGTCAAAGAAACATGGACCGATTACCGGAAAGCCCTGGTTAAAGTCATCGAATCGGGTAACGACGAACAAAAGGAAGGCGACCGCATGAATTTGCCTGGTGTGCTAACCATTTCAGGTCATTACGATTCGGGTGTAAATACAACTTTCAGAGTTCTTTGGAATAGTGTAGAATATGCGATTACATCTATAACACCGGTTCAAAATCGCCGGTTTATGAATGTTCGTGCTGAAAGGGTTTTTGAATAATGGCAAAGCAACCGGTAACAATCGAATTCACAGGAACTGAAAACATTCAGGAAATTTTCAACAAACTTCCTGAACAGTACGCAAAAAAACCGGTTCAGGCCGCTTTCAGAAAAGCTGCAAAACCATTTATCGCTGCTGTCAGATCAAATTTACCTAGCCGTTTATCGTCGTTGCAGAAAATTATAAACGTGGTGAATAACAAATCGGCTGGAATAACTGCCGGAGTTCTCTCTAAAAAAGCAATGGTAACCCTCAAAGATAAGCGCGAATACGATGCTTTCTTTCCGGTGTACTGGTCAAACTACGGAACTTATTCCAGGCGCGATGCCTCCCACAAGTTTACGCAAAAGCGAAAAGCAAAAACAGCAAACCGGAAGGGTGGTATCGTTCCGCTCAGGTTTGTCGAAAAAAGCTGGGATCAAACAAAAGCTCAGGTCGAAGAAATCGCACAAAGGGAACTGATTACGCAAACAGATAAATTTTTAAAAAAACACGCAATCAACTAAGTTATGTCTCCATTTGAAATTGTATCGACAATTGTGGCAATTCTCGGATTAGCAGTTCTGATCCTGAAAGTGTGGATCAAATCACAAACAGATATAGCGGCAATTAAAGTTGAGATAAACGCAACGAATAATCGTCAGAAAAATATGGAAAACGACCTGAAACAACACAAGTTGGACGATAATTTTCGCTACGAACAAATGAGAAAAGAAAATCGAGAAGATCACGGAAAGCTTTTCGAAAAGATTGACAAAATAATTGAAAAACAAGATGATAATCGACGCGCTCATAGCAACAATTAACCCTATTGTCGATTGCTACACTGCAATTGGAGATTTAAAAGCGGAATTGCCATTTTCGGTTATTCAGGTAGCTCCTGAACCTATTCGCATTAAAGACGGAATTGTTGGCTATACGCAAAAAGTTTCGGTGGCGCTTGTCGATAACGATGTCGATCGCATTGAAGAAAACACCGTTGCAGTACGCGCAGCTATCGAAGCATTAACCGGGCTGGTTGAAGAATGCCAAATCAATTCAGTCATGTTCGAATCAGAAAACGGAGTCATTTTCGATCCTGAAACACAAACATATCAAAACTCTTTCGAATTCACAGTCGACACGAATACAAGGTAATTAAAAATTCATAACTCAAAATTAATACTATGGAAACGAGAACGATGGGTTACAACATAACCCTTAAGCTGAACAGCAAAAAAGTGATGGGTACTACCGACAACGATTTTAATATCGATGCCGAAACAAAAGAATCTTTGATTAAAGACGATTTGGGAAAATCTCAAATCGACTATTCAGGCTATAAAGCCACGTTTGGAATCAACGGATTGTCGATGACTACCGACGAAACTGAACCTACAAAATTGACTCAAAACGACTTGATTTCAGCAATTGTGAATAAAACAAAAATTACTTTTGTGTATTCACGCGTTGGCTCAACTGCGACCATTGAAGGAAATTTGGTTATTACAAAGTATAGTGAAAGTTCAAGCTCAAGCGATCATGGTAAGTGGACTGTAAGCGCCCAGGTTGACGGTGATTTGACTTTTGGAACTTTGCATGCATAAATTTTTATTGAAGGATTGATTTAATTCAATCCTTCAGTTTATAAATCCTTATTATGAAAAACGATCACGTAGAAATTAACGGAAAAAAATACAGGGTTGAATTCAATTGGAATGCCATTACCGATTTTCTCGAATCAGAAGGTTTGCAATTATCAGACGTTGACGATTTGCGCGAGTTAAAACCGCGTCAGGTTACCGGGCTGGTTTATGCCGGAGTATGCGAAGGATGCCGCCTCGATGGTAAAGAGTTTACATTCTCGAAACTCGAATTCGGTGCAATGGTTAAACCGCCACAAATCGGTGAATTGCTCTTGATTTATCAACGGCACACATCCGTCAAAAAATCGGAGGTGGCTGAGTCTGTCGAAGCACAAAAAAAAAGATTTCAGAACCCGTTTCGGTCGAAGAAATCTTAGAAAAAGCAATTCGTATTTGTAGCCTGAAGCCTTTCGAGTTTCGTTTGATGCGTCCCGCCGATTTTTTCATTTACCTGGATGCAATGAACGCAAAGGTAAACGACGAATTTAAGCGAGACGCCGAATTAACCAGGCTGCAAACAGCAACATTGATCAACATTCAGCTAAAGAAAGAGGACCAAATAAAACCGCGCGATTTGTGGCGCTTCGAATGGGACGATCAGGAAACAGAAAACGAAAGCGGTTTAACCGAAGAACAGATTATCGAACACAACAACCGATTGTCAGCAGTTTTTAACAACAAAGATTAAACGATATGGCCGAAACAGTAACCAACCTAAAAGTCCGCTTTGGTGCCGACACCAAGAATTTTAAAGCCGATTTAGAAAGCGGGAAAGCCGCCGTCGATAAATTTACCGGAGAGGCAAAAGATGCTTTCTCTGAATTTGCTTCTGTATTCGGAATAAATATGAACGAAGTTTCGGCTAAATTCAGTTCTGTACAAAAAAGCCTTAGCCTAATTTCAGGAGGATTGAAAGGAACTACTGACGGATTAAAAGGAACCACTGAAGCTGTTAGAATATTTGGTGTATCGTGGAAAGTTGCATTGGGTCCAATTGCTCTTGTGATTGTTGTAATTGGTTCATTAGTTACTGCATTAACTAGATTTTCAGATAATGCTGAAAAAGTAAAAGTAGTTATGGCTGGTATAGGTGGCGGAATTGATGTGTTACTCGACCGTTTTGCAAAATTTGGAAGTGCTATAATTGATGTGTTTAGCGGCGACTTTGTTGGGGCGGCTCAAAAATTCAAAGAAACGTTCACTGGAATTGGTGCTGAGCTTGAAAATGATATTCGGCTAACGGCAATGCTCAAACGGGCAACGCTCGATTTAGAACGTGAATCAAAAGTATTCGATGCACAACGCGAAGCCGGGATGACTAAAATTCTACAACTACGCGAACGGGAAAAGGATCAGACTTTATCAGCTACTGAAAGGCTAAAGGCCAATGCTGAAGCAAATAAAATTGAGCAAACACTGGCAGAGCGCTCGCTTGAACTGGCCGATCAGGAAACAGCCGCAACGCTCGATAATATTGATGCGCAAACAAAGAAACTACGTCTGAGTCAGGAAGCTATTGTCCTAATCGAAAAAATAAAAAACGGAACAATCGGCGCAATGGAAGCACAAAAAGCAGCCGATGAACTTGATTTGGGAGATAAAGACGGTAAAGAATCGCTCTTTGCCCTGGTTGATGCGATTGTGAAGCGCGAAAAAGAACAGCAGGAAATACTGCAAACACGGCTTCGCCTTCAGAAATCAGAAAACACCCTTAAAAACGAGATTTTAAAACAGGAAATAGACGGCTTAAATTCACTTGCTTCATTAAAACAACAGCAATCACAGAACGATAAGAAAACAGATTTGGAGCGTACAAAGCTGATACTCGAAGCCTCCGAACTTCAGAAAAAAGCCCTCCGAATCGATTTCGACGCCAACAACATTAGCAAAGAAAAATACCTGGCCGAACTCGATAAACTTGCCATCGAAACTGAAGAAAAAATAAAAGCCATCCGCGAAAAACTTAACCCGAAAATGGAAACACTTTCGGCCATAAAGTTAACCGTCGATGACAAAACGGGCAAAATAGCCCAAACCGAAATACCAGCCCCAAAAATAGGCGAACTAGAAACCACAAAACTCGAAGCCAAAGCCGCAAAAATAAAATCAATTTACGGCGACATGAGATCTACTGTGATTGAGTTCGGCCAGATATTCCAGGATTCAATGAACTCAATTGCCGTTGGTTTTGGTGAATCGTTAGGTAATATGTTAGCTGGTACTGGTAATTTAGGCGATTTAGTCAATGTTGTTCAAAGTAGCCTTGCAGATATGTTAGTATCAATTGGTAAAGCTGCAATTGTAGCAGGAATTGGATTTTTAAAAATTGGTGAAATGTTTCGCGCATCAATTTTAACGCCTGGCGCAGCTTTGGGAGCTATCGCCGCCGGAGTGGCAATGGTTGCTTTAGGTACTGCATGGAAAGCAGCAGTTTCATCTGCAGGTAATGGAACTTATTCGTCAGGAGCTTCAACTTCGTCATATAGTTCAGGATCATCAAGTTCGTCATCATCAACCATACGATCAGCTCCGCAAACAATTTACATCACCGGCGAATTTCGCCAGCGCG
>Ga0209098_1002104_pt1 | contig 17939 bp, 16 predicted proteins | sample AD_JPNHW1_MetaG_FD_184429 | JGI IMG/M metagenome (GOLD analysis project Ga0209098, IMG submission 184429) | Active sludge microbial communities of municipal wastewater-treating anaerobic digesters from Japan - AD_JPNHW1_MetaG (SPAdes) (version 2) | ecosystem: Engineered > Bioreactor > Anaerobic... | reverse complement strand
GTTAACCAATCGTTAACATTCTCTTTGTTCCAAACGCCGTCGATATAAGACTCTCTCGGCAGGCCGTTGACCTTGTAGTGATTCTTATGGGCAAAATCAAAGATGAAGGAATAGGCTTCTCCTAAAGAATCGTATGATCCTTTATGGTAGATGGATAAGACTTTTGTTTTGGGAAGCTCGAAAAACTTAATCCTTTCATTCTCAACGCCTTTTTTAACGACGGCTTGACAATATCTCGTGGTAATGTTGGTCTCGCGATATTCTCCATCTAGATACTCGCAGAAACAGTAATCAGGGCCGACACATTTTAAACCAGGGTTCAATCTCAGACATTCTTCTGCCGATTCTAAAACGAGGTTCGTCAATTCCCCATAATTCTTTAAGACTCGTTGCTCGCTATAGACAATACAGGCAGGTATCTCTTTGACGACGACTTGATAATTCATTTTGTTCTCCTCCAATAAATAATGAATTGTGAAGATTTTTTGCTTGATGAAAAGGTTTTTTGTCTCCAATTCTTTTTCTTTATTGATGAGAAGATCTCTTTGCATTTTACCGGATAAATATAGTTTGATCTCTTCAATTGAAAAATCTAGCTGTCGTAAAGATTTGATCTTTGAAGCTGTAACCAATTGCTTGGTATCGTAATAACGATAACCAGTAAAATCGTCAATTTTACGAGGGATAAGGATTCCCTCTTCCTCATAAAACCGCAAAGCTTTAATCGTCAGCATCGATAATTTGGAAAACTCACCAATCTTCAGCATTTTTTGCCTCCACAATTTGACTTTAATCTATGACCCAAGAGGAGAGTCAATCACAAAATTTTAAGATGCGACAATATCCGTAAAAAATACGTTAGAGGAATAAGTATCATATTGCTTTTCAAAAGAATAGACAAGTAAGCCTGGGTAATTTGCATCAGCTGATTCCCATTTATCAATAGTAAAGGCTGCGTACTAGGAGAAATCAATACCACAAGGAAAGGAGTATCTCTTTTATCACTCATCTTATTCATTATAATAAATGTTTTTAAAAAGAACCCACTTATTAGATAATACTAATGAGGTATCACTATGACTATCACCGCTTATGTCCTTTCTATTATTGGAATTGTCTTATTCCCTGTGAGCGCATTAATTATCAATTATTTTAGGACAACTAGGTTAGTGCCAACTTTAAAGAAATATAAAGCGTACACATCGGCCTCTAAAAAGATGTATGCCACTATTTTAGTGTTTGGCTTTATTGCCACAGCGATGAGCATTGGCGCTTTTTTTCTTATCGTTTTACATGTCAGCGCTGAAGCTTCAATAGTATTAAGTATTGTCTCCTTATTTTTAACTTTTCTTAGCGTTCTTTGTTTCTATGATATTTCTTTCAATTATGAAGCTGTTGATAACCATTATGTCTACAAATCACGTTTTGGCAAAACACGTCGATATAAAATTGAGGATGTCAATAATTTCGTTCCGTTCCAATCTGGATTGATTATCCAAGATAAAATGGGCCAAAAACTTTTCACTATGTCCATAACGGGCTCTAATGTCGCCGACTTCTTCAAATCTTTAGATGCGGCTAAAACTAACCAATATAATAATGAAGAAATTAATCAAGAAAATCCTATTAATATTGAAACTGGATTAGATGAAGAAGAAACTGCTTTACTAGAAGAATATGGCAAAAAATACCAAGCTTTATATCTAAAAAACTTCAACCGAAATCTCGCCATTATGATTGCTGCTTTAGTTATTGTTTTCGCCTTTGCTCTATTGGTGTGTTATCAATTAAGTTTGGTGCGTCTTTTGCTCATTCTCTTGATTCTTTTTGTTCTCGTTTTTATTACTATCATTATTGGAAACTTTAACACGCGTAAACAAATTAAAGCGATGGGTCTTCACGATTTAGGTTTAAAAGGATACCGTTGTGTCCCTGGAGTTAAAGGCTATGGAAAAATGATGAGACGCAAGGTTGCTGGTATTATGTCAATGGCGATATTAACTGGTGTTTTTGCGCTTATTTTTACGATATCCCCCAATGAAATTAAGGTTGATTATAGTTCATTGAAAAATAAAACTGGTTCATTAACAGCGATGGAAATTTACGTTGATGATTATCAATATTATATTGGGATATCTCTTGATGATGAGATGGTTTTATATTCCGCCCCCACTCGAGAGATGGCCTACCAAGGAAATGCTTCTCTTTATAACGATTTTGCAGTTGGCCAAACAATTGTCATTCATTATCAAGAAAGCGATGACAAACAGCAATCATCTTACTATGAAGAAAAAGTACCTTGTTATTCTTTCTATTACATCAGTATCAATGGTGAGACATACTACGATGAAGCTGATCGTCAAGCCTTTTTTAATTATTACAATAATCTATGTTTAACTTATTCAATAATACTATACGCTATCTCAGGTCTTTTAATTGCGGGTCCTCTCATCTACTTCCCTATTTCTAAGAAACAAGAAAAGAACGAAACTGTCGAAATTTTTAAAAAATAGTACTTGTCTGAACACTATTTCATGATTTTGCGGAGTTGATATTGCCCTTTGAGAGGATCTTTAGGATTGGTAATGTGGATACAGGCGAATCCGCACTTATTAATATAAAAGTTATGGTTTCTTTTTGAGAAGATTGGTGTTTCAGTTCGCCATTCAATGGTGTCTGGATATAAAGACTCAATATGCGACCACACTCTTTGTCCGTAACCCTTGTTCTCGCATTCTGGTGAGATGAAAATACATCCAAGATAGTTGATTCCATTATCATTAATAAATAGATTAACTCCACCAATCGGCTTTCCTTCATCTGATATGACAAAAGCAGTCGCTCTAGGAGACAAGAACCACTTCCTTAAGAAATCACCATTATCGTATCCTTTTGGACCACCATCTTTGCCATTTAGATGCATTCTTGAATCTTCATTAAAGGCATCTTTCATAATTGGGGTGAGAATATCAACATCCTCTCGAATGAATTTTCTAATTTCCAACATAAATACTATTTTTTCTTTGTTCAGTATACCATTGCATCAAAAATTGGTTAAAATCGTTTTTCATGTTTAAAAAACATATTTCTTGTAATAGACACTCTTTTCATCAAAAAATTTAGTTTTGTACATTATTTTTGCACATTTATAAATTATGTGGTATTATTTGACCAGGAGATATACTTATGATTTGCGAATTAGTATTCGAAAATGTTCTAACATTTAAGAATCGAGTCAAAATAGATTTTACTGCTGACAAACAACTTAAACGGTTTTTAAACAACACCATTGAATGCAAAAATGGAAACGTATTAAAAACTATTGGAATTTATGGCCCCAACAACACTGGGAAAACCTCTTTGTACCGAGCTATTCTTTCTTTATGGAAGATTATGTCTGGACAAACAGTTTCAGATTTAAACTATGCTTTTTCTTCAAACAAAACTTCATATCTAAGCGTCACTTATCAAATGAAAAATGGTGTAAGGTACCATTACGAAGTTGGATATAATTCTTTTACTCATACGATTGAACACGAATCATTGTCAACCATTGAAACCTATGAGAGTAATTCTAATATGGCAAAACAAACCTCGATTTTTCAGAGAAGAGGAAAGGCACTCAGCATTAGTAATAATGAGGAGCTTAGCAAAAATATATTCCGTGGTTTCTCTCTCAATGAACAACAGCCTTTATTATTTTCGGTAATATTCCAAGATGAACCAATCAAAACGGCTCAAACAGATTATCATGAGTTCATAAGCTCGTTATTATTAGTTGACCTAACACGTCCCATTTCTATTAAACATACTATTGACCTTTTGCAAAAAGACGAAAAAGCACGAAAGTTTATTAAAGCATTTGTTAAAAACTGTGATCTGGATATTAGTGATTTCGGATATCAGGACGAAGTTTTTTCAGAAGTGAATGTAAATGAGAAAATCTCAAATATTGTTAGCAATAACCCCAATTTTATACCCGCTATGAAACTATATAGCGTTCATCATGGTTATCGTGTTCCTTCTTTTATTTTTGATTCAGTAGGAACGCAAAAAATAATGGCTCTTTCGAGCTTCATTTACGAAGCATTAATTCACGGAAGGGCACTCATCGTGGATGAACTAGACTGTTCACTACACCACATTATCACAAGGGCCATTCTCTCATTGTTTAATAACGAACTGAATGATTCTGCGCAATTATTCTTTATTACCCACGATTTATTGTTATTAGATGGGCAGCATCTATTAAGAAAAGATCAAATTTATCTAACTAACATAAATGAAGAAACAGGGGATGCTGAGTTGATTTCTCTTAGAGACAAAACTTCAAGAACGGATGGATTCCGCGGAAGCGAAGACATCGCAGAGTTTTATTTAAAGGGACGCTTTTCACATATACCTACTCCTGATTTATTTTCCGCTCTTGAGGATTTAAAAAATAATGAGTAAGGGCGATGATTATTACATTCTTATCCTTGCGGAAGGTCTTGAGGAAGAACCTTATTTAAATAAAATAATTTCATTTAAAAAGTTTTCTTCTCTTTACCAAATACAAGTAAAAAACGTCAAAGGCAATGGAAATTTTACTGCCAAATTCCAAAATGAATGGCAAAGTGGGAGATACGAGCTCGTTCTTTTTTGCATGGATATGGATAATGGAAGTGAACAAACAAACAACATTATTAAGAAAATCGGTTTGCAAAACTTTGGGGATGAAAGCATAGGATACGAGCTAGTGATGTTTGCTAATCCAGTAACCATGCTTGTTGTTCTGTCACATCTCCGGAAAATTGAAAAATTAAGCAAATCAAAGCCGGCCAACGCACCAATCATCAAGGAAATTACCGGTATAGAAAATTACACAGCCAAGGAAGAACAGATAGAAAAATTAGTTTCTTTAATCAAGTACAGTAATTACGATGTTATGAAGGAGAACTTACGTGAAAACAGTACATCGCCAAACGACAACCTAAGTACTAATATTCATCGGTGGTTTCAACGTTTCGAAAGCGATGATCCAGCTTGGATAGAGAAATTAATAGATAAAATAAATAAAGCGTAATCTTTTAATTAAAGTTGTCCTCAAAGCCATCATGCAAACAATCGTGTAAATCACAGTATTCTGCCAGTTGGAGATCTCAACAGGGGCAAAATTGTCAATCAGTGGTGTTTTGTTCACCATTGATTTATCAGTAGATAACACTACCGCTTGTCCTAGTGCGGAAGACTCCACAATAAATTTTGATAAGAAAGACAATGTTAAAATTCTAGAATTCGTTTCTGCTGAACGCGTGTACATTCATTCTTTCGAAATACCATACCTTATATCGTAATTCTCATAATCGAAAGATTAGAATGCAATGCGATTCGAAAAATTTCCATTGCTTTGAAAAGATCACTATTTTTGCTTCTTCTTGGCTTTTCTTTCTTCGTTCATTTGAGCCATCTCTTTTCCGGTGACGACTGAATAGCCTTTTTGTTCTGCCCATTCAGCGCAACCTTTGAGAATTAGCTTCAAGAATGCTCTTGGCGCACCACTGATGACCACTAGAGCATCATCGGTGAATTTGACATTGGTGTTCAACCTTAATGCTGCGTACCTTAATGATTCCAAGTCAGCGTTTCTTTTGGGAATTTCTAAGAAATATGGCTTTTTGAATTTGGAACACCAGAAGTTTGCACTGTCGCGATAACCCCAGTTCGTGGGAATAGGAGCGTAGTTCCTTCTAGTCGCTTTTTCTAATATCGATTTCTCATATTTTTCTTTGATGAGTATCTTATCAATTATCAATATGAAATGAGCTCCGAATCTTGATGTTATACCATTGAAATTATGATATTTGAATCCCTCATAGTCATCTAAGACCGGATCGTCTTGAGCATTATCTAATTCTTTCCACCATGTGCATTCAAAGACTTGAATCGCTTCATCGAGGACTTTGGGGAACGTTTTATCGGGATTTTCTTTTTGCCTTAGACCATCTATCGGAGTAAGTTTGAAGTTTTTCATCTTTTCCTCGGATGTATCGCCGGGGAATCCGCAGTTAACAGCTTGCTGAAAGCACTTCTTGTTAGCAGGAATGAAGTTAATAGAGCATTTTCCGGTTCTCAATAAATGTTTTGCGGTATTGCTTGTGTTTCGACATTCAAGCACCATCGCGTAATGCTCTTTACCCGCGATGTAATATGGAAAAATCAAAGAATAAGATCCATAACTAGTTTTGCCTTCTTCTGTTAATGTTCCAATCATTGTCAGTGGCATAGGAAAGAAACAAGATGACTGGTAAAAATTGTCCTTAACAATTATGTTTTTAAATATGTTTTTCATCAAAAATGCCTCGAAGCCATTATATCAATAATTAAGGCTTTGTCGTTGAAAATCAGGTGGTTAATCATTTCTCGATTTTCCTTAAAATTATGCACATCAGGGATGGTCCTTCTCATTGCTGTTTGGAAATGTAACTAATGGACACATGATTGCAGAAAAAGAACTAAATAAACATTTTTCTGTCTCGTAGTATAAAATTTTAAAAGATGGTGAAGAGAATCGTCAGCACAATTGCTAAACAATTGACTCACAAATACTTGCTGATTTTCGAAATCCAATCTTGTGCTTTTAGTTCAATTTTCTTTCTTCTTGAAGGGGACGGGCTATCAACTAAAACCAGATTCACATTTTTTTCTAGATGAGTATTTAAAAAATCATAAACAAATCGGCTATTTGCAATCACGGCTTTTATATTGGCGATACTAAGGATTGCTCTAATTTCATCCAAATATGAAACAATAGGGTACTTGGGATCATTTTTAACAATGTTTTGATCAAGCGATGTATTAGCAACCGTAAAATAGCACGATCTAAATATATCGCAAATTGCAATTCCATCTCTCAGCAATTGTTTGCGAAAAGCATCTTGCAATTCTTTTCTCTTTATCTCAAATTCGTGTAATTTTAGAAGTCCTTTTTTGAAGCCTTTATAATTATCGTTCAGCTTCCTTTTATATTCATCGTAGGATTGCCCAGTCGGGTTTTTGCTTTGAATGACACGATCAAGCAACTTCCAAAATGAATTCCATCTGCTTGCGTAATAAAACCCACTGTCATTTCCGTCAATGGCAGTGATTGAGCCAACCATCAGTATTTTTGAATTCTCATCATAGACAGGTATGATGCCGACACTCTCAGGTTTTCTTAAGAAATACATTTTTTTCTCCTTTTATATTCTATACAAAAACAAAACATGGTGAGCAAAGTGATCGATGCTTGTTTGGCTACCAGCATTTAATAATCAAAATGGTTTTTTCTTGGAAAATGCCTCGATGAAAATAACCATAAGTTAAAGTTTTAATGCTTAGTAAGCAATCGTGTAAATAACCGTATTAGGATCAATGACAATCTCTTCTTCAGCATCCATTTTGTCAGCGAGGAAAATAACACTATTATCTTTTTTATACGCGATGATCATGCGTTTCTTATTAGAGGAATAATAGAAAGCATTGACCAACTCCGCTTTTGAGGAGAATGAGAGAGGAGACTTAATATCAAGAAGCTCTTTTGCAAGGGTGATATCGAGGTCGATATCGCCATCATTCTCGTCCGAATCAGTGGAGATAATATCGCGATAGAATCTCTTCGAATCGGAGTGGGTTAAAAGCTGAATTAAATAGAGGGATATCATTTTATTGGAGATGACGACTCCGTCGACTCCAAAATTGACGACGCTCTGCTGATTAGATGGATTGATGATCTCAGTGAGAATTTCAATGTCATTACCATCGATTATTCCCGCGGATTTTAAGGAGAGCAATGAGACATATATATTCGCATCGATCTGATTGATTTCGACATCCTCATCAGAGAGAAGAAGCAACTTTTTGTGGTCTTTTTCTTTCTTTAGCAAGTTCACGATACCGAGCAAGTTCTTAGCTTCATCAAAGGAGAAGTGCTTGCAGACATTGTGAGTGAGTTTATGAGAATTGCTCGCTTCGATTTCTTTCATGATAAATTCAGCTTTTGTAAAGCTGCCCACGATATATAAAGTGAAGGACTCGGTGAGAAAATTTTCCTTATACGGAATGCGCCGATCAAAGGTTCTTTCTTTCGCTCTTTTTCCGAAATGGGTATTGTCGTAACTGAGAACATAAAGTTGATCAGGGGCAAGATTGCCTTTCTCATCGACTTTTCGGTCGTCGTCATAAGTGCATACTGGTAGGCAATCATCATACTGCCTTAAGGCATCGTCGATACTCTGAACATCCTTCAAAGCGTAGAACTCCACTCCTTCGAAAGAGAGGAGATCCAAAAATAAGGGGTTGAAGTCGCTGTTGGTGGTAATCCTGCCAATGAGATTTCCGAGAACCATGTTATGTGAAAAAACAGTGATCTTGGCATCTTTTAAGGCGCTGGTGTTTTGAATGAGTTTCTCAATCTTTTCGACTGTTGATTGAGTCTCCACTTCCACCACTATGTTGCAGTTCGGTTGCTCGAGTTTCCCAATGGACATCAATAGCTTAAAAGTAGCTAAGTCCTTTGATGTCACTCCAAAATCGAAAGAGCTGGAACCTTCACTATCGCTTGGGATTAAAATAGCGATGCCGCAAGCTTTTTCTATAGAAACATCAGATAAATATTTGCTGGAAAGAGGATTTCCTTCCTTGACGAACACGCGAACTTTCCGCCGTCTTTTCTTGCTTCTTTCGATGAAGACGTTATCGATTGAGTTGATGACTTCTTCTCGAGAGACGTCTGCTAAAATGACAATCGTCGGTTTTTTATCATAGAAGGACAGATCATAAATGAGATCTGGTCCAAGAGCAGACCAGTTCAGAAAGACAAAGTGATTGCGAAGATGCAGTTTTCCTTTGATTTCCGTCTGGCTTTCAAAAACCGTCTGCAAGAAGTTGGTGATGAAACCTATCATCAAGCCAGAGAACATCAGCATCTCAATGATAATAAAGATGATTTTAATCGTCAGTTCTAGGACATCTTTATTCTGCTGGAAATCGTAGATGCCATCGCTGGACATTGTGAGAATAAATGTGTTGGCTAGAGAATTCCAAAATGTTCCGCCTGTCACAAGCATGAGAATCACTGCAAAAAGCGCGATGACGAGCAGGTTCGCCAGCGACACTAACAAGACAATCGATATCCGAGGGTGCGAGTAAAAGAAGATCGCTAGTCTAGAAGTCTTTTTTTCATGTTTCATAATTTTATCCTAAATTACTATTTCTTTTATTTTAGAGCAAAAAAGGAGGCCTACACGATTTTTCGGAAAGCAAAAAGATACAAAAAGACCTTTTTATAACATGTCCTTTGAGCATTTTGCTCAAAAAGCCCTATAAATAGGCATTTGTAAAAATAGTCTCTTTTATATTTTATTAACTAGTCGTCAATGAATTTATAGAAGACGCTGGCTTTTTTGTTTTGTTTGGCTAACTTATATCCGCACTTAGCGTAGAAACTGAGGGCGCGATGATTTTTATTGCTAGCGGATAAATCAAGGCCGATCTTCTTTTTGCCCTGAACCTTTTCGCGAGCCTGATTAATGCACTCGTTTTCAAAGACGCTCATCAGCTGGGCAGCGTTGCCTTTTCCTTGGAATTCAGGGAGCAAACTTATTTGTAATAAGTGGCCGTAATAATCGCATTTGGTAGACTTAAATTCTTCGGCTTCAAAATCCCAGTGCTCTCCCCTTCTAAAAAGTGTGGCATTAAGCTTTCTCCAAGCGGGTCTATTGAAAATCATGAGGTTCAATAAGAATTTAAAGAATAATCTGCCGCGATATTTTTTGAGGAAATTATCGAGTCCGTCGCCAGGATTCCCGACTAGGAAACCCACTAATCTCTTGCTCTCGAATGCCCCATAAAAAATGACGTCGTCTATCTTCAAGTACTCTTTGTACATGTCGATGATTAACTTTTCTCCCATGGTTGAAGTAAAGGAATCATTCCTGCTCATGGTTGCGGTCTGAACCGCAGGTATCTGCTCGAGATCATCCATCTCAATCTTACGAATTTCCATATTGTTTTGCTCCTCGTTTAAGATTTGTGATATTGCTCATCTACGTGATAAATGAAGCCTAGGTCTTTTAGTTTTTTAACTAAATGCTATATGTTGATATTAATATATTTCGCCGCAAGTTGCCAATGTTTGCTACGTTACTCTTTTGCGGTTGTGATGCGCGCAGCGATTGGGGAGTAGAATTGTCGCTTGGTTCTCAAATAGCTGCAGTGCGCACCATCAATGTATTGATAAGAGCAGATAAAAGAATTATTTCATTATTGCTGAACATGTCTCTTTCTGCTGATTGCAGAATCAGGCATTTGCAGGTATCATAGTAGGCACACCCACGTTGTTGCGAACATATGGGATGAGGTTTAAAATAAACTAGAAAGAAATGATGATATGAAAAAGATACCATTTTCCCCTCCGGATATTACAAAAGATGAGATAAATGAAGTGATTGAAGCGCTTCAATCGGGATGGATTACCACCGGACCAAAGACCAAGCTTTTTGAAAAGAACATCTGCGAATACGTCGGCTCATCGCACTGCGTTTGTTTAAATTCGCAAACCGCATGTGCAGAGATGACATTGCATCTATTAGGCATCGGCCCTGGAGACGAAGTCATCCTTCCTGCCTACACCTACACCGCTACTTGCAGCGTGGTTTGCCATGTCGGCGCGACTCCCATCATCATCGATTCGCAGAAGAATTCCGTGGAGATGGATTACGACGCTTTAGAAAGAGCTATCACCAAGAAAACCAAAGTGATTATGCCTGTCGACATCGCTGGTATCCCCTGCGATTACAAGCGCATCTACGAAATTGTTAACAAGAAAAAAGCCTTATTCAAGGCCTCTGATAACGAAATTCAAAAGGCGATCAATCGAATTATCGTCGTGGCTGACACCGCTCACTCCTTTGGAGCGATTCAAAATGGCGTTCACACGGGCATGATTGCTGATTTCTCCTGCTTCTCATTCCACGCGGTCAAGAACCTCACCACTGCTGAAGGTGGCGCGGTGACTTGGCTCGACATTCCCGGAGTGAACAGCGATGAGCTATATCATCAATATCAACTATTGTCATTGCACGGGCAATCTAAAGACGCTTTAGCGAAGACAAAGCTAGGCGCTTGGGAATATGACATCGTCGGCACTTTCTACAAGTGCAATATGACCGATGTCGTGGCCGCAATCGGATTAGCGCAACTAAGGCGCTATGACAGCTTATTAGCGAGGCGCAAATCAATTATCGATAGATACAATAAGGGCTTGGCGAAATATGATGTTTCGGTCCTAAATCATTTGGACAAAAACAATGCCTCTAGCTGCCATTTATATTTCGTGAGATTCAACGGCAAAGAAGTTGAATACCGAAATGAATTTATCATCAAGATGGCGGAGTTAGGTGTCGGCACCAATGTGCACTACAAGCCTCTCCCTATGCACACCGCATACAAGAAGCTAGGATTCGATATCAAGAATTATCCAAACGCTTATAACTTCTATAAGAACGAGATGACGCTTCCTCTCCATACCTGCTTGACTGATGAGGACGTCGATTATGTTCTCGATTGCTTTGGCAAAGTCTATCAAGAAATGAATAAGCGATGAAAAAATGGAATGCACTGCCTGACTTCTTGAAAGTAAAAGAAGTCGAGGCTTACTATGTAAAGATTAAGCGCAAAGGCTTTTCGCGCTTTATTAAAAGAGCGTTCGATCTCTTCGTGGCTTTTGTTTTCTTCTTAATTTTATGCGTGCCAATGCTCATCATTGGCTTCTTGGTCAAAGTGACTTCCAGAGGCCCAGTATTCTACTGCCAGAAGCGCATCGGCATCTATGGCAAAACTTTTGGTATCTTTAAGTTTAGAACGATGATCAAAGATGCTGATAAAGTGGGAAACCTAATCACCTCGAAAAATGATTCTCGCATCACGGGCTTTGGCAAATTCCTTCGCAAGACGAAATTGGATGAGATCCCCCAGATTCTCAACATTCTCGCCGGCGATATGTCATTCGTGGGAACGAGGCCAGAAGTGTCTAAATACGTCGATATGTACACTCCCGAGATGAGAGCCACACTATTGATGAGGCCAGGGGTCACATCGACCGCCAGCATCAAATATCGCGATGAGAATGACATGATACCAAGCGATAATACTTTATCGGAAGATGAGACATATATGTCTCTCATCGTGCCAAAAAAGATGAAGTATAACTTAGAATACTTGACTAAATTTAATCTATTCCTAGATATGGGAATCATGTTTAAAACATTCTTCTCAATGTTCAAAAGAAATAAGAAATAACAACTGTTTTACTTATTAGAATCTAAATCAGGCTCATAGGTCGTAATGACTGAGGCCAATAGTTTTTTGATGTCGTCATTTGAATCGAGATGGAAAGCTTGCGATATGGTTTTAATCTCTTCTTCAATGGGCATAACTTTTTCCGTCTCTTCGATGTAGATCTTGGAGTTGGCGGTTTTCTTGTGCTTGGAGACGTCTAATAAGACCTCTTCATATAGTTTTTCACCAGGTCTTAAACCAGTGAAGACAATGTCGATTTGTTTATATGGGATGTAGCCCGCTTGTCTGATCATCTTCTCGGCGAGAGTGATAATCTTGACTGGCTTGCCCATATCGAGAATAAAGATCTCACCGCCGACAGCGTAGATTGAAGACTGAAGTATCAAGGATACGGCTTCTGGGATGGTCATAAAGAATCTATTGATCTCCGGATCAGTGACAGTCAGCGGTCCGCCTTCTTCGATCTGCTTGGAGAACAAAGGCACAACGCTTCCGTTGCTGCCTAAGACGTTGCCAAATCGGACCGCGGAGTACTGAGTATGCTTAGATTTGCTGGCGAAATATTGAATGATCGTCTCTGCAAAGCGTTTGGTGGCACCCATGGTATTCGTGGGTCTCACTGCTTTGTCGGTCGAGACAAGGGTCATTTTTGTCACTTGATATTTATCTGCCAATAAGGCGACATTGTAGGTTCCAATCACGTTGGTCCTAATCGCTTCCATTGGGCTATCTTCCATCAAGGGAACATGCTTGTAGGCTGCCGCGTGATAGATGTAGTTTGGTCTGTACTTAGCAAATATGCCTTCTAGGCGATCGAGGTTATAGACTGAGCCGATGAGGACTTCGAAATCGACAGGATTGTCGGATTCCCTATTTAGTTTTACTAAGTCTTGCTGTAAGGCATACACACCATGCTCATAGATATCAAAGAGAATCAGTTTCTTTGGATGGGCATTGTATATCTGTCTTACTAATTCGGAGCCGATTGAACCACCAGCACCCGTCACTAGCACGCAGGAACCACCTAGCATAGTGTTTGTCTCATGGTTGTCGAGTTTAATGGCGCTTCTGCCGAGCAATTCATCGATCTCTACTTTGACTACTTTCATGTCGTGGACTCCGTCTAATTCGCTCAGTATTGGAAGCCTCTTGATTTGGACATCACAGTTTTCTAGATACCCTAAAATTTCGTCTAGTCTTTCTTTAGAAAGATTGGCGATGGATATGATTACTTCTTCAATTTTGTAATAGTCGATGACAGTCGCGATTTCGGAGATTGGTCCCTTGACTGGGATGCCAGAGAAGTAGCCGCCGATTTTATTCGGATCATCATCCATGATAGCTTTGACGATGCTGGCATTATTCTTGTTATTGCGAGTATCGTCAATGATGATTTTTGCTCCTGCGCCAGCGCCAATCAAAAGAGTGTTGATCTTCGCTTTCATATTAGATTTCATGCGAGTGGTAAAAAGTTTGATTACGCGATTGGTTATTCTCAATACTGGCAGAATAAAGGCGAGGGTAACAAGAGCTAACGCAAAGGCAAAGAAATTTACTTTTGGCAAGACATTGGCAGGAATAAATAGGGAGACTATGTATCCGAGAGCAAACATGATGACTGTCACTATGACAAGTTTGATCGATTCAACGACGCCAAAGTGCTCAATCAAAGTTTGATAGAATCTGAAACCTGCAAGAGTGATGATCAGCACAAACGCAACGCTCAAGGCAAAAATAGTGATCGCAAGGATGTTGGTTTCGATAATTGCTATGTCTTTATTAAAGTAAGTGGCAAAATACGCTAGGTAAATTACTCCGCATATCGCAATGGCATCGAGAATGATTGCGAATATCTTGTTAACTATTTTGTTTTTCATAAAAATTTCTTGGTCTCTTCAAGTGGCTATATTTTAGCATACCAGCGTGCATTATGCGCTATCGAAGCGTGCATTGCCATATATTTCAATAAATACTACAACAAAACATTATTATAAGTAATACATTTTTGCAAAGTCTAGGTTCTATAACCACTTTTTATGCTCGCTTATCTGCTCAAGTGAAGAGCCCACCACTGTCTCTATATAGCTGCTAACTTAGAGTTTTCTATTTTCTGCTTTCTTTTCGAATGTCTGACGGGGATTTCTTGGTTTCCTTTTTCAAAAAAGCCGAAAACTGATAATAAGTGGAAAAGCCGCATCCATCGGATATCTCTGCTAAGGACATCCTAGAGTTTTCTAACAGATAAATCGCGTGTTTAAGTTTCGCATTTAATATGTATTGTTTTGGTGATAAACCCGTCTCTAGAGTAAATAATGTTCTAAATCTAGACAGTGAATATCCAGACATGTTCGCTAAATCCTCAATTTTCAAAGGGGAGCTAACGTTTTGATTTAGATAGCTGACGACGAAATTAATGGACCGATTTTTATTTTCGGTAATCTCACTTCGATATAGCCTAACCAGCAGGGAGGATAGCATGGCATTGATCATCTCTTCGTACTGATATTTCTTCTCTTTAAACTCTTTAGCGATATCTCTGATAGTTTGTGCAATACCATTCTGATTGCCATCATGCTTTTTTAAAGTGAATTTATTTAATGAGTTTCCCTTGGAATCTGATTCAAAACCAATAGCGATTATTTCCTGATCATCGAGGTGTATTTCATCGTGGAGAATATGAGGTGGCATGATAATAAATTGGTCTTTGCTCAACAAAACTGATTCGGTGGAATTATTAAAAGCCAAATCAAAAACGAACTCCTCATCTCTCTTATCAGCAATTGGTAAAGATTGAAAATTTACTTTCGCGCTTGAATTGGAAATAAGAATTATTTCATAGCAGGAATGCAGATGTTCGTGAACTCTGCTTCCCTTCTTAAAGGCGTTGTCGACGATGTATTTAACCATTTACGTATAAGCCAATGATGAGCGATTTTCATAAAAAAGTAAACGATTTTATTATTTCCAATAGTGACCAATTGATACATAATGTCTCCATGAATAGTGTCGAACGTTTTCGCCAAGACTACTCACCTAAATTCAAATTTAAGAATCTACTAAGCAACAAAGCTCAACTTATTTTTTTGATTTCTTTAGGCGTGTTATTCTTATTAATCTTCTCTTATGTCCCACTTTTTGGGCTGCTGCTCGCCTTCAAAGATGGGGATAACAAAATCAACGTTTTTAATACCCTCTTCAATGGTGAATGGGTCGGATTTCAAAACTTTTCCAATGTCTTCAAAGATTATAATTTCCCCGATGTATTGAAAAATACCGTTTGCCTTAACACCTTGATGCTATTTATAAACTTTCCTGCTCCTATTATATTCGCTTTGTTTCTCAATGAAATTAAGCATAAAAAATTGCGCAATATCATTCTAAATATTTGCATCTTCCCCACCTTCATCTCTTGGATGACCTTTGGCGGAATCTTTTTATCTTTGCTGGACACCAATACGGGGATACTCAATCCAATACTAAATTTTTTTCATATTGGCGATCCCGCAAACCCAATCAATTTTGGGGAACCGCAATATTTCTGGGCCACGATCATTATCACTTCGCTGATCAAAGGTACTGGATGGGGTTCGATCATCTATTCTGCGGCGATAACGAATATTAATCCCGAGATATATGAGGCGGCAGAGATCGATGGCGCCGGTCGCTTTAGAGTGATGTTAAAAATCACCTTGCCAGCGATGCTGCCAACCATCACTGTCTTCTTCCTCTTGTCAATCGGTGGTTTATTGGGCAATAACTTTGAGCAGTTCTACGTCTTCCAAAACGCGATTAATAAATCAACTGGTGAGGTCTTAGCGACCTATAGCTTCACGCAAGGTATCTCATATAAGCGCTATTCATTTACCACAGCTTTAGGTATTATTCAGTCCTTCGTTTCGCTATTGCTCTTACTTGGCGCGAACACGATATCGAAGAAGATCACCGGGAAAGGAGTGTATTAATCTATGATTAATTCATCATTGTCATATGCACTGCCTTTCAAGAAGCCAAAGAAGGTTTGGAATTCTCGCTTTTCGTGGAGCGATATTCCCATCTACCTTTGCTTTATAGTCTTCGCACTCATCACAATTTATCCATTCTGGTATGTCCTTGTGGGCTCTTTCAATACAGGGTCTGATTACCTCAAAGGCGGCATCTTTATTTGGCCGCGCGAATTCACTTTTGCCAACTTCGAATATGTATTGCTAGACCTGCGCTTATATAAAGCATTCGGCGTCACGATTGCGAGGACAATATTAACGACTTCATTAAGCACCATCTTCACCGCGATGATCGCGTATTCCATGTCCATCCATGGAACACCAGGAAGAAAGATTGCCTATTGGATCAACATCTTCACCATGTTCTTTGGCGGAGGTCTAATTCCTTATTTTCTCTTGTTGGTAAATCTAGGTTTTTATAACTCCTTTTTTGTCTATGTTATCCCAGGCATGTACTCCGTCTTTAATATGCTGATATTCTCGAACTTCTTCTCTGGTATATCGAAGGATTACCGCGAGAGCGCTCTTATCGATGGGGCCAGCGAGTTCACTATTATCTTTAGAATCTATTTCCCGATTTCAAAAGCGGTATTCGCGACAGTAGCACTATGGACCGCTGTCGGATGCTGGAACTCTTATTACGACACGATGCTGTATACCTCTGATGCGAACTTATGGACGCTTCAATATTACTTAATGACCATTGTCAAACAGCTCAACCTTCCGCCAGAAATTATGGGTGGAAGAACCTTTGGCGATGAAATATCCGCTCAGACAGTGAGCAACGCTGCCATTATTATCTCCAGTGTGATAATTCTTTGTTTTTACCCATTGATTAGCAAGACCTTTAAAAAAGGTCAGATGATGGGCGCTATTAAATAGGAGGCTTTAATATGAAAAGAAAAACAACCACATTGGTATCTCTTCCTTTGCTCGGTATTATCTTATCCGCTTGCAGTGGAGGATCACCATCAAGTCTCGTCTATCCCGATCGCGGATACGCTGATGGCAATAGCGATTCCTGGACTCAAATCGAAGAGGGAGACGGCGATGTCTCCATCAAATGGTTTGTCAACTTATCCTCATGGGGCACCGCCGCAACCGCGAATACCAAGGTCGGAAGAAAAATCTATGAGAAGACCGGCATCAAAATCAGCTTTATCACCCCGATTAGCGACGATGGTTCGCAGCTCTCCACAATGATATCTTCTGGCAAATTACCAGATGTCATCACGCTATCAGGCGGAAGCGATATTCGCATCCAATTAGGAGAGGAGAATTACACCTATCCGATTGAAACGCTAGCGGAGAAATACGCCCCATCATTGCTGCCGCGATTGTCAGATGATGTGAAATCGTATTTCAAGCAGAGCGATGGCAAAATCCATGGTCTTCCTAATCACTTTTATACTCAAGATGATTTAGCAGCCTACCAAGAGCAGGAAGGCCGCAATCTGATGTCCAATGGTTCATTCGTTGTCCGCAAAGACTATATCGAATCCTATATGCAAGCCAACCCAACCGCCACGCCCACCACTCCCAGCGGTTTTAAAGCGATGGCCCAGTGGGTCAAACAACACTACTCTTTAAGCAATAGCAATCCCACCGTGATGCTAGATC
>Ga0209098_1002099_pt1 | contig 17954 bp, 14 predicted proteins | sample AD_JPNHW1_MetaG_FD_184429 | JGI IMG/M metagenome (GOLD analysis project Ga0209098, IMG submission 184429) | Active sludge microbial communities of municipal wastewater-treating anaerobic digesters from Japan - AD_JPNHW1_MetaG (SPAdes) (version 2) | ecosystem: Engineered > Bioreactor > Anaerobic... | reverse complement strand
CCTGAAAAAAATTTCTTCTATTTCTCGTTCGCAGGGTTGGCAGCAGGTTTTCTAATCGACTTTTTCTTTTTAAAGAAAGGAGTTCTCTCGTGTCCGAAAGCGCCTTATTGGATCCTGATCGTGATTTTTCTCTTTTACCACATTGGAATGCTGGGTTTCTTCATGGGGGTTCCAATCTTCAATGCGTTTATGGGGATTCTTGCCGGTTATTACATCGGACGCCGCCTTCAGCAAAGCAACCTGTCCGAAAAACAAAAGAAACGGATTGCCCGGAATACCGCACTGTTCACCCCGGCAATCATGATGCTGATTTGCATTTCATCGGCAACGTTTGCCCTGATCGATCCAACAACCCCGGCCAATCTGGAAGGAATGTTCCGGTTACGCTTTAACATCACGCAGGGAATTCTGATCTCGTTCATAATAATCGGAGGAGTTCTTCTTGTTGGGTTCACACACTGGAGCACCCGGTTCACCATTAAAAGAATCACAACACCTAAAACACCATAAAATCAATACCATAACATCCAACCTCTTCTTCCTGCCAGTTCGCATTGATCACATTTTTAAACGTTAAAAATTTCAAAAAACAGCTTTTCGTAATTTTCATTTACCTTAAAAAATGGATATTTGACCTACTTTTTCTAAATTTATTGCAGAAACTATCTACTTTTGGAGGTGAAACCAATCAGCATAAAAATGAATATACGAAAAGTCTCTATTTTATTATTCCTCTTCACAATCATTGGCTTCAGCAGACTTGCAGCACAGAGTGATACCGTTTTAATTTCCGGTAAATACATTGTGCCATCCTGTCCGGGTTGGGTCAACACCGCTGTTTTCTATCAAATTTATCCACAAACCTTTTACGATAGCAATGGCGATGGCATTGGTGATTTGAACGGAATCATTGAAAAACTTGACTACGTAAAAAGTCTGGGTGTAGACGGAATCTGGTTAAACCCATTTTTTGAATCACCATTCCACGATGCCGGATACGACATCTCCGATTACTACAAAGTAGCCCCCCGTTACGGCACCAACGACGATGCCAAAAGGCTATTCGAAGAAGCCCACAAAAGAGGGTTGAAAGTTATTTTCGATTATGTAATCAGCTATACATCCATCGAAAGCAAATGGTTCCAGGAGTCGGCCAAACAAGACACCAACAAATATACCAACTGGTATATCTGGACCGACAACACCTGGAATAATCCACCGGATGCCTACAAAGATTCCTTCATCAAAGGATATAGCCGCCGGAATGGCCAGTACATGCGGAACTTTTACTGGAGCCAGCCCGCGTTGAATTTTGGTTTTGCCAAGCCTGAAGCGCCATGGATGTTGCCTGCCAATCATCCCGATGTAATAGCCCTGCGCGAAGAATTGAAAAATGTTCTCCGTTTCTGGATGAACATGGGAGCCGATGGTTTCCGTGCCGATATGGCCGGAGCGTTGGTGAAAAATTCGAATGTTCAGGGAAATGATCAGTATTACAGCGCACGTGATGAAGCCACAAAGAAATTCTGGAAAGAGATCAGGGAATTAATGGACCGTGAATATCCCGGATCGTTTATGATCTCCGAATGGTCGGCACCCAAAGATGCTCTCGACAACGCTTTCCATGCCGATTTCTTCCACTGGTTTAACGGCTACAACGACCTCACTCAAAAAGAAAGCTGGCGAATCCTGAACGGCTGTTCCGAAGGGCACAGTTTCTTTGACAAAGAAGGCAAAGGCAATATTTGCGCTTTCCTGAACAGTTATATGGAGCAATATGACGCCACCAAAGGGAAAGGATACATTTCAATCCCAATGGGGAATCACGACAATGCGCGCATCAACGTGCAACGCACCAACAAGGAGCTGGAAATGATTTATGCGTTTGGCCTGACCATTCCCGGAGTTCCCTTTGTTTTCTACGGAAATGAGATTGGAATGAAGCAACTTTATAATATGCCCAATGTTGAAGGAGCCTATCCTCCCCGCTCGGGCGACCGGACACCGATGCAATGGGCTCCTGGTAAAAATTTAGGTTTTTCTACTGCCGATTCCAATTTGCTTTATCTTCCGGTCGATACCTCTGCGAATGCGCCAACGGTTGCTGCCCAGGAGAAAAACACCAAATCGTTGCTGAACAATTTCAGAAAACTAACCATGATCAGGCATCGTGAGGCAGCACTGGCTGCGTATGCTGAATTTGTTCCTATTTATGCCAAAGAAAATACCTATCCCTTCATATATGCCCGTGCCAATGGGGAGGAAATCATCCTTTGTGTTTTTAATCCTGCTGACCGCAAAGAGAAGGCCGAATTTAAGATGAACATTCGGGCCAGGAAAATCAAACTGCTTGCCGGCGACCATTTAAGTATCGTTTCAAAGGGCAACAAATACACGGTTGAAACAACTCCAATGAGTTATGCCGTGTACAAGATCTTTCAATAAAAATCAAATTCAAAAATAGAATGAAAATCCCGGGTAAAACCGGGATTTTTTTTTCAAATACAGCCACGAATAGGCAACCCATGTTTATATTCACATTTCTACATATAACATTTCCGGCAACTATCCAAATTCACCTTACCCAGCATTCTTTCCAATAACTTCAAGCCTTTGAAATATATTACACATAATAAAACAAAATAACATATTACAAAATACTGATAATTAGGTGATAATATTTCATTTTTTAAACAGAAATATTATATCGGGTATTGACTTATCTTAAGTTTTGACTTAACTTTCGTTTTCAAAGTAAAAGTACGTATTGGATCATCCTGCAAGATTCAAGACCACCAGAAGATGCCAGCTCACTTCAAAAAACAGCTGATTTAAATTTCAAGAGCATCATTCTCCTGTACGGAATTTTTGGGGTACCCAACGTGAATGGAATTTGAAAACATGGCAAAATGATATACGAAACCCTTCAAATACTCAAAGAACAATTGGAAGCCTATTTCTCCGACGAAGGACTGGGTAAAATTATTATCCTTGAAAATATTGCCTTGTGGGAATCGGGCAGCGATGATGCTTCAAAAATTACGGGGAAAGTCGTACTTACTTTGATTAACACCGAAGAAGAAGCCACGTTAAAAAACATCCCCAATTTCATCGTCAAAGAGGGAAAGACCGAATACAAAAATCCACCGGTACACCTGAACCTCTTCCTGCTAATCAGCGCCAATTGTGAGACCTACGACAAATCACTCCGTTGTATTTCCAAAATCATCCAGTTCTTTCAGGGTAAAAAGGTATTTACATCGGCAAACACGGTGTACAACCGCGATAATGTTGCTTTCGACGTTTTCGACAGCTTCAAATTCATCATGGAGCTGTACAGCCCCACGTTTGAGGAACTAAACTATGTATGGGGAACCCTTGGTGGCAGGCAGCTCCCATCGGCAATCTACAAAATCCAGCTTATCCAGATTGAACAAGACAAGAAGCTGGCTGAATCAGAAGTAATTGTCAAAATAAGCGGAAACCTGAAAAACAACCAATAATGTCGTTCTCCACTCAATATAAGACCCTTTTCGAGGTGAACATCCTTCACTTTTTCTTCCTTAACAAAGGAGCCAATGAATTCTTTTCGATGGATGATTCTGAAAAAACAAAACAACTGGACCATTACAACCTGAATGATTTTTTCAAAATTACACCAACCACAACCACTCAAAAATTGCTGAACGGGTCAAAATTGCTTTTTAAAACTTTTCAAAAAAAGATATCGGTCATAACCCAAATTACTGAAGATGATGAAACAAAACCATTTATACCACTAAGCGACGATCTTTCACTCACATTCCTCCTACAAACCACCGACTCAAGATTTTTTAATTACACCAACCTTAATATCAACGACACCGGTAAAATCTACTACTTCTCGAACCGGATACTGAACACCGAGCCAGGCACCTTCCCCCTCATCCAAAAGAATGGGGATACCGGATCGGTTGACGAAACCCACCTTCTTTCGGAAGAAAGCACAAAAAAAGAGCTCAGTAATCTGAACGCAAAAGAAAAAGAGCAGCTGTTTGGCATTATCCGGATCTTCATGAAGGGAGAAACCTCCACAACCGATGTAACAGATCCATCCGGTAACATAAAAACCCCATGCCCCACGTTCCAAATCCTGTTTTCGAACAGGAAAACGTTCTGGCGCTATATTTTCAGGCAAGAACAAACCGTTACCGAATCCTGTGATGTAGAATTTGAAGAGAGCAGCCCAAAAATACTGACAACAAAGGTCTCCCAACCATTAACCGAAATCGGGTTTGTTTCAATCAAACTAAGAGGGAAAGAATTACCAAATCCAAATAGTAACCTCATAAAATCAAACACCACCGGTGATCGATTTTATTCAGAAATATATATGTAAAACTAAATTTAATAGCAAACTATGGCAACATCGTACAAAACACCCGGCGTATATATCGAGGAAATTTCGAAATTTCCTCCCTCCGTCACGCAAGTAGAAACTGCTATTCCCGCCTTTATTGGCTATACTGAAAAGGCCACTAAAACAGTAGCCGACGATTTACTTCTGGTTCCAACCCGCATCTCCTCTCAGGTTGAGTATGAATCCTATTTTGGCAAAGCACTCGACGAAACCTCGATTTCCATAAACGTTGATGACAACTATGAAAATGGGATAACAACCCGAACCATTGTTGCAAATCCACCTTCTTCAAAATCACCGTTTCTCATGTATTATGCCATGCAAATGTATTTTGCCAACGGAGGAGGCCCATGCTACATCATTTCGGTATGCAACTACGAAGATGCCAGCTTAACCGTTGACTTCGATGAGTTGAATGAAGGACTCAACAAACTGGAGCTGGAAGATGAACCCACCCTGATTGTTTTTCCCGATGCTACAGCACTTAACGAGGCAGACTATTATGCCTTAATGAACAACGCACTCACACAATGCAATAAACTTCAGGACCGGTTTGCAATTATCGACACCTACGACGAAACAGAAGACTCCATTGAAGAAATCCGAAATGGAATTAACCTCGAAAAAGATTACCTGAAATATGGTGCCGTTTACTACCCGTTCCTCGAAACAATCCTCAACTTTCAATACGATGCAAAAGCGGTAAAGATCAATCACACGTCAACAGTACCAACTGCTATTGCGACTGCATTCACACAAATTGAGGAGTATGAAGATGACTTCGGCGAAGTAGCCGATGAATTACGGGATATTACCAGCGCCGACAATGGTTACATCGGAATGGCCCGTAAAAAAATCACCGACGAACTGAGTGATTTCACATCAACAGGGCCTGCATTGGCAACATTAAAAACCAGCGCAGGTGATCTGATTAACCTGAGTGAAGACATTATCGAAACCCTTTCGGAAGCAGATACCATCCGTTTGTTGATTACGGATGCTGCGGAATCGGCTGCAGAATCGGTCGAAGAAGATTTGGGCGATTATGATTCAAATCCTGCTACTCCCGACACCAATCCAACATCCGACGTAATAACCAGTGCCATCGACAGTTTAACAACCCTCTTTGAAGGTACAGGCAAAATAGAGGATGTGATTGAGAATCTGGAGCTGGCAGTTGAAAATCTGAAAATCGCCAATTCAAAAACAAAAATTCAGACCAATGTTGAAACTATTTCAGCCGAATTGGACAATTTGTTCGTTTTCGCAACACCTACACCAACTACCGATGTGTTAACCAATGCAATTTCGACAATCAGTACGGTAAAAGCCGCTGTTCAGGCAGCCGATTCTTCTGATTTAAATAACGGGCCACTCAATGGTCGCAACCTGGCAAGCATCGAATCCATCGACAACGATGCCTATAACAAGATCAAAACAAAAATCAACAACCTGCCCATCACGTTACCACCAAGCGCAGCAATGGCGGGTGTTTATGCCCGTGTTGATAAAGATCGTGGCGTTTGGAAAGCTCCGGCCAATGTCGGTCTCAACTATGTGACAAAACCAAGTGTTAAAATTACCCACGAGATGCAGGAAGGATTAAATGTAGACAGCACAGCCGGAAAATCGATCAATGCCATCCGTGCATTTACCGGAAAAGGAACCCTGGTGTGGGGTGCCCGTACCCTGGCCGGCAACGACAACGAGTGGCGTTACATTCCGGTTCGCAGGTTTTTCAACATGGTAGAAGAATCGGTCAAAAAAGCAACTTCTCAGTATGTTTTTGAGCCGAACGATGCCAACACCTGGATTAAAGTGAGAGCAATGATCGAAAACTTCCTGACCCTTCAGTGGCGTGCTGGTGCCCTGGCCGGTGCAAAACAGGATGAGGCGTTTTATGTCCGCGTAGGATTGGGACAAACCATGACCGCTCAGGATATTCTGAACGGATATATGCATGTTGAAATCGGAATGGCAGTTGTTCGCCCGGCAGAATTCATCATCTTAAAATTCTCACACAAACTTCAGGAATCTTAATACTAACAATTTAATGACACACGAAAATGGCAACAGCATCATATCCATTAGTAAAGTTTCATTTCCAGATCGACTGGGGAGGAACAAAAATAGGTTTTACCGAAGTCTCTGGCCTGAATGTTGAAACCGAAGTGGTGGAATACCGCGTAGGTTCAAGCCCCGAATATTCTAAAATAAAGATGCCGGGGTTGCAAAAATACGGCAACATCACCATGAAAAGGGGCACCTTCAAAAGCGACAATGAATACTACAAATGGTGGAACACCGTAAAGCTCAACACCATTGAACGGAGAGACATCACCATTAGCCTGCTCAACGAAGACCACGAACCCATCGTTGTCTGGAAAGTTAAAAATGCATGGCCGGCCAAGATCCAGTCAACCGATTTAAAAGCCGACAGCAACGAAGTTGCAATAGAATCTATGGAGATTGCTCACGAAGGCATTACCATCCAAAATGACTAAACGATGAGTAATTATTATCCTCCGTTGGGATTTCACTTTTCCGTTGAATTTGCATGGTCGAAAAATGAATTTCAATTTCAAACGGTTTCCGGTCTCTCGGTTGATCTGGAAGTGGAGGAAATTGCCGAAGGAGGAGAAAACCGGTTCAAACACAAATTGCCGGTTAAAAATAAATATCCGAATCTGGTGCTTAAGCGGGGCCTTTTAATCGATTCCGATCTGAATAAATGGTGCCGCAAAGCACTCGAAGGTTTTGAATTTAAACCAACCGACCTGACGGTGAAGCTTCTAAACGAGGAACACAAGCCTCTGGCAACCTGGAATGTTGTCCACGCATATCCGGTAAAATGGTCGATCTCCGATTTCAATGCCGAAGAAAGCAAAATCATGATCGAAACCATTGAATTGGTATACAACTATTTTAATGTATTGGAAGATGCCCATTGAGATCAAAGAACTGCATATAAAAATCAACGTCGAAGAGAGGCCGGGCACTACCGGATCTTTGAATCCTGAAAAGGAACAAAAACAGGAGATCATTGCAGCTTGTGTAGAACAGGTAATGGAAATTTTATCCAAAAAAGAGGAACGATAAAATGAACGGTGAATTGATAAAATTAAAGATCAAAGCTTTTAACGACGACCATTTTACCAATGAAGTAGCCGACGGTGATTTCAAAACATTGCTGAACCCTGAGAATTACACCTTCAAATATAAAATTGAACAACAAGAAGGTCAGGCATCAGGGACAAGCTCGTTGGCCCCGAAATTCAACAAATCGTTACCCGAAGAGCTCGAATTCCAGTTTATCTTCGACCGTACCGGAGTAATCACCGATTATGGAAAACCCGGAACCGATGATGATAAAACCTATAAGGATGAGGGTCAAGGAGTAATTGATGACATCGAAAAATTTAAGAAAGTGGTCTTCGATTACAACGGCGATCAGCATAAACCCAATTACCTGATCATCTCGTGGGGAACCCTCTTGTTCAAATGCAGCCTCACCGAGATGGACATCACCTTTAAACTGTTCAAACCCGATGGAACCCCATTACGGGCAGTTGCAAAAGCTAAGTTTAAAGGATTTGTTGAAGACGACCTCCGGGTAGCAATGGAAAACAAAAGCTCGCCCGACCTGACCCATATCCGAATTGTAAAAGAGGGCGACACCTTGCCGTTGATGACTTTCCGGATCTATGGCGATTCAAAATATTACCTTGAAGTTGCAAAAGCCAACAAAATCAACAATTTCAGAAAACTGAAAGTGGGGCAACCAATTCATTTCCCTCCCATCGCGAAAGTTTAAACCATGACAACCCAGAGTACAATACAAACTTCTCAATCAGCCGATTTGGCAACCAAAAAGATACTGATCGATGATGTGGAACTCTCCGATTCCTGTTCCGTCATAACGATGGTCGTGGAAAAAGAGATTAACCGTATTCCTCTGGCCCGGATAATCCTTCTCGATGGCGATCCTTCTTCGCAGGATTTTGAACTCAGCAACCAGGAACTTTTTCTCCCCGGCAAGAAGATCGAAATCAAAGCGGGTTATCATTCCGACGAGGAGACCATCTTCAAAGGAATTGTAATCAAGCACGTCCTGAAAATCCGCAACAACCAGTCTTTTCTGATTGTTGAATGCAAGGACGAAGCGGTAAAACTCACCATTGGACGTAAAAACAATTACTTCTACGACAGCAAAGACAGCGACATGATTGAAGAGATCATTGGAAAATACGGGCTTGAAAAAGAGATCGAAGCAACCAATGTCGAGCACCGGGAATTTGTTCAATACAATGTTTCCGACTGGGATTTTTGTATTACTCGGGCTCAGGCCAATGGAAAGATCTGCGTAGTGGATGACGGAAAAATCATCGTCAAAAAACCAGACCTCGAACAGGCTGAAACGGAAACGGTCGTATTTGGTTCTACCATGTTAGAGTTTGACGCCGAAATAGATGCCCGCAACCAGGTTTCAAAAGTAACCACCTACAGTTGGAATGCATCGGGTCAGGAACTGTTGGAAATTGAAGCCAATGATCCGTCATTGAGCCTCAACGGAAACATTTCCATCGATGATCTGGCGTCGGTGATTGCACTTGAAAACCTTGAATTAAGAGATGGTGGCAGAACACCTGATGTGGAATTGCAGGAATGGGCCGATGCGAAATGGATGTTCAACCAGTTTTCGAAAATCAGGGGTAAAGTAAGGTTTCAGGGTATTCCGGGAGTAAAACCCGATACAACCATCAAGCTGGAAGGCGTTGGCGACCGGTTCAACGGGAAAGTGTACGTTTCGGCAGTTCGTCATCAGATTACCGAAGGCGACTGGACGATTGATGCACAATTTGGGATTAATCCCACTTGGTTCTCCGAAACTTACAACATCAACAGTTCCCCTGCATCGGGCCTATTGGCTGCCGTAAATGGATTACAGATCGGAATTGTCAGCCAGTTGCAGGATGACCCCGACGGAGAAGACCGAATTCTGGTTCGACTCCCAATTGTCGACAACGAAGCTCAGGGCATCTGGGCAAGGGTTGCCTCACTTGATGCCGGAGAAAAACGAGGTTCCTTTTTCAGACCGGAAATAGGCGATGAAGTGATTGTCGGGTTTATCAACGAAAACCCCAACGACGCCATCGTCCTGGGAATGCTGAACAGCAGCGCCAAACCAGCGCCACTCACGGCATCGGACGATAATCACGAGAAAGGTTTTGTCACCCGCAGCGAAATGAAGTTCATCTTCAACGATGATAAAAAATCGGTTGTTCTGGAAACTCCCGCCGGGAAGAAAATCTCCATCGACGAAGATGCTGGAATAATAAAAATTGAAGATGAAAACTCAAATTCCGTAACGATCAATTCGGATGGAATAAAGCTTGAAAGCCAGGGAAAAATTGAGATAAAAAGCAGTGGCGATGTAAGCATCGAAGGAATGAATGTGAGCATAAAAGCCACTGCTCAATTAAAAGCAGAAGGGAGCGCCGGGGCTGAAGTTTCCAGTAGCGCTACGGCCATTTTGAAAGGTTCGATCGTTCAGATAAACTAAAATGGGAGCAGCAGCACGAATAACCGATATGCACACCTGCCCGATGGTAAATCCGGGAGGTGTTCCCCATGTAGGCGGCCCTGTATTACCACCGGGTGCCCCAACGGTATTAATCGGAGGAATGCCGGCTGCCCGGACTGGCGACATGGCAACCTGTTCCGGCCCTCCCGATTCCATTATCATAGGTTCTTCAACCGTTATGATTGAAGGAATGCCAGCGGCACGCATGGGCGATGCAACCGCTCATGGCGGAACCATTGTGGCAGGATGCGCCACTGTTTTAATTGGAGGTTAATGTAAAAAGTATGGATACCGAACAATCGTTTTTAGGCCGGGGATGGGGTTTCCCTCCCGAATTCAGCAAAGAACTCAAGGCTGTTGGAATGCTCGAAGATGAGGATGACATCAAAAGCAGCCTCGAAATATTGCTTTCAACCCGTTTGGGCGAACGGATCATGGTCCCCAATTATGGGTGCAATCTCGACGAGCTTCTTTTTAAACCACTCGACAGAACCCTGAAAACGTATGTAATCGATCTGATCAAAACGGCCATTCTGTATCACGAACCCCGAATCGACGTCATCAAAATCAAAATCGAATCATCCGATGAGCAGGATGGTTTGCTACTGATCTCGATTGACTATATCATCCGGTCAACCAATTCACGGAAAAACATGGTCTACCCATTCTATAAAGAAGAAGGCAATGAATTATAAGATAAAATCGTATGGCAAAATGTGGTAAAGAAATAATAATCGATAGAGAAGGAACGGAACAAAGCCAGCGATACCTCAACGCATTGGATCCATCCTATTTCAAACTGAACGATTTCGGGTTGAAAGAATGGATGCAGTTTGCATACCAGTTTGCCGAACAGGTAAATTATTTCAGCACAACTGACGATCAAAAGGAATCGGGTAACTGGCAGGAGTTTTTCAAGGATGAATCGGAGATTTCCGCTTTTCTTGAATCGGTTGAAGTGGGATATACGGTTACCCCGCACCTGGCCCTCTATGTCTGTTTCTTAAAGCTGATCGAAATCACCCGGGGACATTTTAACAAACTCACCAAAAGGCATCTCGATTTTTACTATCAGGAGATTTTGAAAATTGAAAAACAGGCTGCCTCACCCGACAACGTCTATGTAATTTTTGAACTGGCAAAAAATTGTGCAGAAGCCCAAATTGCCCAGGATACAGAGCTTGATGGAGGAAAAGATTCAACTGGCAAAAAACGGATCTACAAAACAACCGAAGAACTCATCGCGAACAAAATCAACCTGGCACAAATCCGATCGGTTTACAACGATTCGAAAAACAAAAAAATAAAAGCGGCTGAAGCCACAAATTCATCCGATGGAAAAGGAACCGTGTTCCCCGATGATGAGATCAAATGGTGGCCATTCGGATACTATGGCGATGAAAACGATCCTGAACTTGCCGATGCAAAACTTGGGTTTGCCCTCTCCTCCGAAATTTTCGCACTAAGTGAAGGCGAAAGAAACATCCAGATCACCATTAAATTTACCGAATCGCTCTCGGGTTTGAACACCAATCAACTCCTGTCGGGCCTGAAAATTTATTGCAGTGGAGAAAAAAAGTGGCTTGGTCCTTTCTCATTACAAAAAAACATCTCCTCCATAAGTGGCTCCGGCTTTGCAACTTCAGCAGCATCGGCCACTTTAAAATTAGCCGTTCAGATTGGAAAAGATGAAAAGGCCGTTTCAAATTATCAGTCTTCGGTTTTGGGTGAATCATTCAATACGGAACTCCCGGTCTGCCGCATTCTGTTTAATACGGAAAACGAAGACGGATATTCCCTGCTTCAAAAATTAGCCGGAAAAAAGATCAAAGAAATCACGGTCGACATCGATGTAAAAGGAGCAAAAAACGTCAAAGCAGAAAATGACATCGGTAGCTTAAACGTCAAAAAGCCGTTCTATCCTTTTGGCACACAACCCGTAAAACGATCCAATTTCTATATCGGATTTGATGAACTTTTCAAAAAAGAGTGGAAACAGATTGAAATTGAACTTGACTGGAAAAACACGCCCGAAAAAATATCCGGATCGTCCCTTGATGCTTTTGTCAACTTATATTATGCCTACCGCAAAGAGAATCTCTATCAGGCAAGTCCAAACAGCTACCTAAACGGCATTTTAACATTCAACGGAGCAACGAATCATACGCAAAGCTACACCGTCACAGGATCGCCCACCAATCTGATCGTCGATAGCAATGATTATTTCAAAGCGACAGTTGAAGTTTTAAACAAGGAAGAATGGGACCCCATCGATACCAACCTGATCCTTTTTACCGACAATGAATCGGCATTTAAAACCAATTTATCCATTTCAAATACCGGTTATGAAACAAAGAAAAACGGCCCCGTCAGGTTGTCGCTAAACCAAACATTCCTGCATGAGCTCTTTCCCCGGATTTATGCGCTGGCACTCAGCAGCACCGAAGGTGAGACGCTGGTACCCAACGAGCCATATACTCCGCTCATTGAATCGATCACAATAAATTATCGTGCACAAACCAAAATCACATTGGGATCCACAGAGACCGATTATGCAGGGAATGAATTAAAACTGTTTCATGAATACCCGTTTGGACAATCAGAAGAACATCCCTTTTTAAAATCACAACTCAGCTTTCTGGGAACCGATGCTGCCAACAGTTATCTGATCCCAAAATTCGGTAACGGAGGCGAACTCTATCTGGGCTTTGAAAATGCCACCAACTTACAAACCGTATCAATGCTGGTGCAACTTCTGGAGGGAAGCGAAAATCCGGAAGCTGACAGTCAAAAAACAGAGTGGTTTGTGTTATGCAAAAACCAGTGGAAAAATCTAGACTCAACCTCCATGATCCTGAACGAAACCGACAACTTTCTGAAATCGGGTATTGTCAGGTTTTCAATACCCACTGAGGCGACCAATGACAACACCCTTCTGCCCAACAACCTGATCTGGGTAAAAGCAACGAACAACCAGAAATACGATACGGTTTGCAAAGCAATATCCATTCAAACCCAGGCTGTTTTGGCTGAATTTTCCGATAATGGGAACGAATTGTCGCACCTTTCAACCGGTCTTACCGCCAAATCGATCTCAAAACTGGTTCAGCGGGTCTCAACGGTAAAAAGCATTTTGCAACCATACAACTCCTTCAACGGAATACCCGAAGAGTCCGATCCGGCATATTACCGTCGCATCAGCGAAAGGCTGAGGCACAAAAACCGGGCAATATCGGCATGGGATTACGAAGCGATTATTTTGCAGCAATTCCCCGATATTCAAAAGGCAAAATGTCTGAATCACAGTTCCGAAACATCATTCCTCTCTCCTGGAAATGTTTTGATCGTGGTGATCCCCGATATTGTTAACAAGAACGTTTTCGACATGTACCAGCCAAGGGTAAGCAAAGCAACCTTGAATGCAATTCAGGAATTTGTTAACCAGCAAAATACCCTTCATGTAACGGCAAAAGTCATCAACCCCGACTATGAAGAAGTAACCATTGAACTGAAAGCCAAATTTTACAGCGGATTCGACGAAAACTATTATCTGAAAGTATTAAACGACGACATCATCCGGTTTCTGTCCCCATGGGCCTTTGAGAAAACTACCAGCATTGAATTCAGCACCACGTTGCACCGGAGCGTCCTGATCAACTACCTTGAAAAGCTCGATTATGTTGATTTTGTAGAAGATGTAAAACTAAAAAAAGGTGAAGAAATCAGCACGACCAGCCTAACCCCATCCAGCCCGAAAGCAATTCTTGTGTCTGCCAGGCTACACTCGCTGAGCATTGTAACCGAAAATTGTACCGTAACATCCGAATTACTGAAAAAATGTCAACAATAAACACCCATATCACCATTCCCAAAAATGTTGCTTCAAACAACGATTTGGATTATGCCTGGCTGAAGCAAAAAGGGCTGGAATACATTGAACAGCTTTCGGGCAACCTTTGGACCGATTACAACTCGCACGACCCGGGAATTACCATTCTCGAAATGTTGTGTTATGCCATTACCGATCTGGGCCTGCGTATCGAAATGCCCATCGAAAACATTCTTGCCCCGGAAAACCGATCAGCAAAAAAAATAGAAGAGCAATTTTTCAAAGCCTCCGATATCTTACCCTCCAAACCTGTCACCGGACTCGACTACCGGAAATTGTTTATCGACCTGGATGGAATCAACAACTGCTGGCTAAAACCCTACAAAAAAACCGTTTATGTCGATTGTCTGAATGACAGGATATCGTATAGCCCCACTCAGTTCGCAGATGTTTCCGGCGATTTCAAAAAAGAATTTACCTTAAAAGGGCTATACTCCGTTGTACTCGATCTGTCGGAAGAGGTGAAAACAACTTCTGATTTCGACAAAATAAAAGAGAAGGTAATCAAACGTTTCCATGCCAACCGGAACCTTTGTGAAGATCTGATTGAAGTAACAAAAATTGAAACGCAACCTATTTCAGTCTGTTACATTATTGAGCTATATCCCGAAGCCGACGAAGAGTTGGTTGAAGCCCAGGTTTCGCTGGCTATCGACAACTATTTTTCACCCGGGGTGAAATTCTATTCCCTAAAACAACTAGTTGAAAAAGGATACACCACTGATGAAATTTTCGACGGCCCCGTTTTATCTCACGGATTTATCGACCCCGAAGAACTAAAAAAATCGGACCAGCGAACCGAAGTCCGATTGTCCGACATCATGAAATTAATCATGAACATCGAAGGGGTGAAATTCATCAAGGATATTTCGATTGCGGATCGCCCAAAAGAAGAGGACGAACCCGACAGATGGAGAATCTGCATCGACGAAGGCAAGAAACCGGTACGTTGCCCAAACAGCGGATACAGCTATTACAAAGGGGTTCTCCCAGTAAATATCAACAAAACCAAAGTCGAAGAGTACAAAGCGGCAATCATTGAAAAAGAACAGGAAGAACGGGAAAAATCAAGTTTGAACATGGAAGTTGAAATCCCATCGGGTTCCTATATGAACACCAGCGAAACAACCACCATTCAGAACGATTTTCCCGACACCTACGGAATTGGCTTAATGGGACTGCCCAATCAGGTTGAAACAGCAAGAAAAGCAAAAGCCAAACAGCTAAAAGGGTACCTCCTGTTCTTCGATCAGGTATTGGCCTCCTACTTTGCCCATCTGGGAAAAGTCAAAGATTTGCTATCGGTCGACAACCCGCTTACAAAAACATATTTTACACAGGCTGTTGCCGACATTCGCAATTTTGATGAACTGGTCGAAAAGTATCCGGTTTCCGATTCCGATGAATTGACCGATTTACTATTCAAAAACTTAGACCACTCCATTGAACGGAAAAACCAGATTCTCGATCACCTGATGGCCCGGTTTGCTGAAAAATTCAGCGACTTTGCCTTTCTGATGAAAGAGTTATACGGGGACTTTGCCGACGAAGCCATCCTGCAATCCAAAGAGAATTTCCAGAAAGATTACCACATCACCAGCATGGAGCGTGGAAGTGCGTTCAACTATTACAAACAAACACCGCAGCAGCTCTGGAATACAGCAAACGTTGCCGGTGTCGAAAAACGAATTGCCCGGCTTTCCGGAATGAAAAACTTCAACCGAAGAAACCTTTCAGAATCATTTGCTGAGATTTATGACTTCACCGACATCGATGGAAAGAAAGTATACCGATGGAGGATCCGAAATGAACAGAACGAAATCTTGCTTTCGGCCACCATTAATTATAAGACTGCCCGGCAGGCTGAACTAGAGATGCAACAATCGGTCATCCGAATTATTGAAACACCGGAAGAGGTCGTTGAAAGTGCTTTTGATAAAACCATTACCGACAAAACCGTTATCGGAAATATGGTTGTTCAGGTATCGGAAACCAACCGTTATTCGTTCGACGTAATAAACCCCGACATCACCAACACCCACCGTGAAGAGTGGATCATCGCCCGCTGCTACGAAATGTTTGACACACCCGAAGAGCTAAAAAACGCCATGCTGGGGATTATCGGCTTCATGACAGGAATTTACACCGAAGAAGGAATGTTCCTGATCGAACACCCCCTGTTGCTTCCCGATGGATCAAAAACCGATATCGACCTGAATCAATTCATGCCCATCAGCACCGACAAGTGCACCAGCTGCGAGCCCATCGATCCCTATTCATACCGGATCACCGTTGTTTTACCCGGATGGACTTACCGGTTTGCCAACCCAGACTTCCGACGATTCATGGAAGAGTTGATCCGAAAAGAGATCCCTGCGCATATCCTTGCCCGCATCTGCTGGATTGGTTACCGGAAAAACGAAGTCGAAGACGATGAAAACCAAATGCTCCAGCTTGAAAAAACATGGAAAAACTATTTGCTCGATAAAACCACATCCGGTCAGATTCAGGATGGGAGCAAACGAACAGACCTGATCAGCATTCTAAATGAACTAAACTCCATTTATCCTAAAGGGAGATTAATCAATTGCAACAATGAAGACGATTCGTTGGAAGGCAAAATAATTATAGGCAGAACCTACATCGGAAACCTTTAATAAAAAAAGTCATGGCATCAAAATTATCAAATTACATTCCTCAATATCACACCTTTGAAAACAATCAGGTATTAACTGAATACCAGTTGAACGAAGTCATAAACTACCTTGACATACAAAACCGGTATTCTCGCTTGTACCTCTGCGGAGTTGGTATCGCATGCGGTTTCGAGATAAGCTACAATTCCGCCTTAAAAATCATAACCATTACCCAGGGAACAGGAATAACCACCGACGGCGATTTAATTAAATTACAAAGTATTGATGCAGGCAAATCGAAGTTACCCTTCTATGCTTCGGATAAAATAGATTACACCCATTTCAAACCATTCAACGACAAGACCGCAAGTTACCCTCCCTTTAAAAGGAAGGATACACTCGACAGAAACCCTGACGGAATACCAATTGATCTGATCGAAATTGTTCCGGAAGGGGTTGATAATTCAAAACCTCTTTCTGCACTTCCAGACATAGAGAATAAAGTCGCAATGCTATATCTTGAGTGTTATGCCAACCCAAGAAACATTTGTACCGCTGTCGACTGCGACAATCAGGGAATTGAACAGGTTGCAAAACTACGGGTACTTCTGGTATCAAAAGACGATGCAGAGTACATCAAAAGCACCGACACCATCTACACCAAACATTCGATACAGACTGCCTATCTTCAACTTTCGGAAATTGCAGTACCAAGGGTTTTGCTAAACAGCACCAACGGAACAAGCCAAAGCAATGTCCAAAAAAGTTTTTATTCCGCCATCAAATCCAACAGCATTCTTTATCTTCTCAGAAATTCGATTTCAATCCTATTTAACAACTTCGGCAAACTACTTCATATTGAAACCGGCATTACTGCTGATAAAATAAATCTGCTAATCGATCAGCTATTTGGGTTTTCAGCAACGGCAATCCCTTCCGATGTTCAATACCGGTACGATCTTTTGAAAGATCTGACAGATACCTACAATGAAATTAAAGGAGTCTTGTTAAGGCTCAACACCGAATTTAACCCCGATATAAAATCATTCCCGAAACATTTAATGCTTGGGAAAGTCGTCGCTTCCGAAGGTTCTGACCCGTTGCGCCATTCTTTTTACCCATCAGCAGCCACAGCATACAACCAAAACATGGCAAAATTCAGCAGTCTGGTTACCCGTTTCTACCTGATGCTTGCCCAATATCAAATTGCCGGGAGTGAAATAAAAATTACACCATCCAAACAAATGGTACCCCTGAGTAGCCGAAGCATCCCTTGCTACTTCAAGGTAGACGAAAAACTGATCGAAAACTGGGACTTTTCAAAAACCACCCGGTATATGCAAAAAGAGAATCTCTGCTATTTTACCGAAAATCTCTCATCAGCCAGCCATATCCAAACACCACTCAAATTCAATCTCGATGCATACGACTTCTTCCGGATTGAAG
>Ga0209098_1002097_pt1 | contig 17964 bp, 12 predicted proteins | sample AD_JPNHW1_MetaG_FD_184429 | JGI IMG/M metagenome (GOLD analysis project Ga0209098, IMG submission 184429) | Active sludge microbial communities of municipal wastewater-treating anaerobic digesters from Japan - AD_JPNHW1_MetaG (SPAdes) (version 2) | ecosystem: Engineered > Bioreactor > Anaerobic... | reverse complement strand
GCACAGGCGACGCCTCGACCTCGGCCAACGTCGGGAAACGGGAAAGCTCCGGGGCGGCGATGTTGTGGATCCGCGTCACGAAAGCCCGGATCTCCACCTCGCCGGCACGTGCCAGCAGCTTGCGCGCGACGGCGCCGGCGGCCACGCGGGCGATCGTCTCGCGCGCCGAGGAACGCCCGCCGCCTCGGTGGTCGCGAATGCCGTACTTGGCCTGGTAGGCGAAGTCGGCGTGCGAGGGGCGGAACTTGTCGCGCATCTCGTCGTAGGCGCCGGGCCGCTGGTCGGTATTCTGCACCAGCATCGCCAGCGGCGTGCCGGTCGTGAGCCCCTCGAACACGCCGCTGATGATCGATACCTTGTCCTCCTCCTTGCGCGGGGTGACGATGTCGCTCTGGCCCGGGCGGCGGCGATCGAGCTCGGCCTGGATCTCCTCGGCAGCGATCGGCAGGTTCGGCGGGCAACCGTCGATGACGACGCCGACACCGCCCCCATGGCTCTCGCCCCAGGTGGAGATCGTGAAGAGTTTGCCGAAGCTGCTGCCCATGTTGCCGCGAACGTGCCGGCCGCCCCGCGCGCCCGCAAGCGCGGAGTCGCCCACGCGCCACGCTCCGGCGCCCGGCATTTCGCATCGCCAGCGCTCCGTCCTCGCACAGGATCGCCGGCATGGAGACCCGCGAGCAGATCGTGGAAAATTGGCTGCCCCGCTACACCGGGCTGCCGCTGGACCAGTTCGGGCAGTTCATCCTGCTCACCAACTTCCAGCTCTACCTCAACCTCTTCGCCCAGTGGCATGACGTGCCGATCGTCGGCGCCGACAAGCCGATGGCCAACGCCACTGCGGGCAACATCACCATCATCAACTTCGGCATGGGCAGCGCCAACGCCGCGACGATCATGGACCTGCTCGGCGCCGTCCACCCGAAGGCCTGCCTGTTCCTCGGCAAATGCGGCGGCATCAAGGACAAGCCCGCGCTGGGCGAGTTCATCCTCCCACTCGCCGGTATCCGCGGCGAAGGCACATCGAACGACTATCTCCCGCCCGAGGTCCCCGCCCTGCCCGCCTTCGCCCTCCAGAAGGCGATCTCCGCCACCGTGCGCGACCACGGCCGCGACTACTGGACCGGCACCGTCTACACCACGAACCGCCGCGTCTGGGAGCACGACTCCGCGTTCAAGGAGTACCTGCTCCGCACCCGCTGCATGGCCATCGACATGGAGACGGCCACGCTCTTCGCCGTCGGGTTCTTCAACCACATCCCCTCCGGCGCGCTTCTGCTCGTATCCGACCACCCGATGGTGCCCGACGGCGTCAAGACCGCCGAGAGCGACCTCAAGTTCGACCCGCGCTTCGTCGAGGAACACCTGCGCGTCGGCATCGAGTCGCTCCAGCATCTCCGCGACCAGGGCTCCGAGGTGCGCCACCTCCGCTTCGAACGCTGAGGCGCGGCGGCGGGAGATCGCTCCCACGCCACCGCGCAGCCCCGCCGCGGGCGCTACGGGACGGCAACGCCGACCGCCTCGGAAAACGGCCCGACATCGCCGTCCGCATCCACCGCCAAGACCCTGTAGTAGTTGGTCGCACCGCACGCGCAGCCGCCGTCGACGCACGTCAGCGTCCCCCCGTCCACGACCGCAAACGGCAGTTCCTCGAAAGAGCGTCCCCACTGGGTGTCAGCGCCGCGCCAGATCGCATACTTCACGATGGGGTCGTTGCCGGGCGCCGCATGCCACGTGAGGGTCACCTGCCCCGTCGCGCTCGCCGTGGCGGCAAGATCGACGACGGAGGCAGGAACCGCGCCCTCGTCGAGGACGAGCAGGCTGAACTCGCCGCCCGCCGCACGACTGTCGACAACGATGTGGTACGTCCCCGGCTCGAGATCGCGGAGGATCATCCCATCGGCATCCGCGATGCAGCCGGACGGCGTCGCCGCCGCGCCCAACAGGTGGAGACGCACCGCGCCGGCGCCTTTGTCGATCGCCAGCATCCGGAGCCGCGAACGGCTCTGCACCACCAGCCGATAGACGAATTCCGGACCCGGCACACCGACGGACGCGCCCGCGTAGCCATCGAGGCTCGCCGAGGGCGAATCGTGGGTGTCGCGGAAATCGGAGAACGGCACGCCGGGGATCAGGAACGGATCCGAGGGTGTTCCCGTGCCCGGAAGCCGGGAAACCACCGGATCGGGAGCCGCAGCGCCGTCGACCGCCAGCGCCTTCATCCGTGCGAGCGCGTCGAGTGTGAGGAGGTTGCGCAGGTTCGTGCCATGGTGGAGCGACTCGGCATCGAGCCAGGCCGCGGTGTTGTAGCCCTCCGGCCGCGGGTGCACGCCATCCGAACTCAGGCCGAAGTTGAACTCCGGTCCGCTCGCGGCCATCGCCCGGTTGAAGTTGATCAACGGCACGCGCCTGCCCTGCGCGATCGAACGGACCATCTCCGCAAAGCAGGGCACGTACGGCAGGTAGCCCTCGTGCAGCGGCATCGTCGTCAGGATCGGGATCACGCCGCGCGCGAGGCAGTCGTCGACGATCCGCAGCATGCCGGTCTGGTAGCTGGTGAGCTGGAACACATGGCCGTACTCGCCGCCCTGGTACCAGCCGATGTCGTTCGAGCCGTACATGATCACCGCATAGCGCGGCAGGGCGGCGGCGTACTCCTGCTGCAGCGGTGACGGAGCCCCGGCGGTCGCCCAGCCTGCGGCCTCGCCGACTTTCGCCGCCAGGCTCGAGCGTTCGAGGCAGCTAACGCTGCCGCCGTCCGGAATCCGGCCGGTGCGGAAAAACTCCACCAGCGGTTTCAGGTCCGGCCTCGATCCGAAGAGGATGTTCGTCTCCCACGAGGGGCCGCTGCCCTCGATGTTGCCCGTGCCAAAGACGCCGAGCAGACCGTCGCCCGCGGTGATCGAGTCGCCGATCTTCATGAAGACATTGCCGCGCAGCGGTGCGCCGACCGGTGCGATCGCTACCAGCCGGGCCGCCAGTTCGGCGTCGATCGGCGATTGCAGCCGGTCACGCGTGTAGAGGACCGTGCCGGAGCTCGCCGGAGTCACCGACAGGACTCCTTCACCGGAGCAGGACACTCCGCCGGGCCCCGTCACCACGACCGAGAACCGGGCGCCGTCATCGGCCGAGATCGCCACCGGCAGCGTGTAGCTGGAGGCCGTGGCGCCGCGGATATCCCGACCGTCGCGTCGCCACTGGTAGGAGAACGGCCCGCCGCCGGTCGCGCTCACATCGAACCGGGCCGGGGCTCCGGCCGCTACGGAGATGCCCTGAGGGCCGGAAAGCATGGGCACGGACGCCGCCTGCACCTCGATTGCAAGCCGGGCGAAGCCACGCGCCACGGGGATCTCCCAGGTTTCGATCCCGCTCGCATCGCCCGTCTTCGCTGCGCCGGTTGCGGCGGCCCATGTTGCGAGATCGGTCGAGGTTTCTGGAGTCACCAGCACACCGCTCGCTGTCTTCGCACGCGTGTAGCGATACCACCGATCCTCGCCGTCCACCCGCATCCGCGGCAACTGCTCGGCGGCGGCAGGGGCCGCAGCAGACAGCCCGAGCGCATACTTCACCAGATTCGAGACACCATCCCCGGCCGGGCAGTCGAGCGCCCCACGCTGCATCGCATCCGGAATGGCGAGCGCCCACAAAGCGAAGGTCTGCGCGACCGCCGGATTCACCGTGAGGTGCACCGGCGACGACTCGATCATTCCATCCGCACCGGCGACAGTGACCCGCAGTGTCATGCCGCTGTCCGCGACGCTCGGCGCGGCGATGGCGAAACTCGCGTCCGTGGCCCCGATGATCGGTTCGGCGCCACGCCACCACTGGTACGAGAGCGCCGAAGCGCCACCGGCCTCCACGGTGAACACAGCAGGCTGTCCTGGGGAAACAGCCACAGACTGGGGCTGCCGCGTGATCGACGGAGCGGCCATCGCGGCAGCGCCTACGACCGACCCCAGAACGACCGCCGCAGGACAGAAACGGGCACGGCAGCGCAAGGACAACCCGGACAATGCAAACATCAGGTTCATGGCTGAAGGAGTAGTTGTTGAGGGGCCAACCGTCGGAGGGGGCTGCGTCGTGGCGCCGACTCGTTCCTTGCACTTCAGGCCTGATACAACAAGGGCTTCGCCGCCGCCCGAGCCTAAATAACGCGCCTTTGACCGCCAGGGGTGGCCGCACCGTAAGGCGCCGGTGAAATACCCCGGGGCATCTGCAAAGCACCACCACCGGCTCAAGTTCCCGTAGCCCGGGCCGATGCTAGCGCGAACCGAGGGGTCCGCATGCTCCCGCCCGGTTTGCGGCATGTGTCCGCACAGGCCAGTCCAAGCTCCAGTTACCGTCTCCCATTCAATGAATGCTGTCGCAGGCCATCTCCGCCTCCTGTTGGTGGCGGCCGAGTCCGAAACCGTCCGCGGCCTGGCCCGCGACCTCTTCCTGATCGACGAGAGCATCGAGACCGCCTACCGCTGCGACCCCTCCAGCGCCATCGCGCTGCTCGAGACGGAGAACTACGACGCCATCGCCGTCGATCTGCGCCTGCCGGCCGATACCGCCTCGCTGCTGCTCTCGCTCACCAACCGTTTTCCCCGGCTGATCCGCCTCGTCCTCGCCGACAACCCCACGGACAGCGCGTTCGCAGAGGCCGCACACCTCGCCCACTGTCTCCTCCCCCGTCCCTGCGACGCCGGCACCCTCTGCGAAGCGCTCCTCGGCACTGTCACCACCGCGCGCCGCATGCGCGACCCGGCGCTCTGCACCGCTGTCGCCGGCATCCTCGCCCTGCCCGAATCGCCCGCGATGCGCCGCGAACTCCTTGGCCTCCTTGCCGACGACGAGTCGGCCGTCGATCAGATCGAGGAGGCCGTGCAGAAGAATCCCGCGATCACGGCCAAGCTGATGCAGCTCGCCAACTCCGCCTACTATGGAGCCCGCGGCTCCGTCGCCTGCATCGGCGAGGCCATCTCGATGCTCGGACTGGACACCGTCCGCGGCATCGTAACTTCGGCGCACCTGTTCGACGCCATGCCCACCGCCGGCATGCACGACCTGCCCGTCGCCGAGTTCTGGAACCACTGCGTGACCAGCGCCGTGATGGTACGGCGCATCGCCTGGCATGTCCGCGCCGGCACTAGCGTGAACCGCGCCGCGTTCACCGCCGCCCTGCTGCACGATGTGGGCAAGGTCGTCATGGCCATCGCCCACGGCGAGGCCTACGCCGAGCTGCGCCGCCGCCATCCCGACTCGCCCGCCCGCCCGCTCTGGCAGGAGGAGGAACGGATCTTCGGCCATCATCACGGCACCGCCGGCGCACTCCTGCTCGAGCTGTGGGGGCTGCCGCGCATCGTCGTCGAGGCCGTCGCCCTGCACCACACCCCGCACCGCACGGCCGAGAGCAACCTCTCACCGCTGGCCCTCGTGCACATCGCCAACGCACTCGTGCACAGCGAGACCCCGTCCCAGCTCTGCGAGGCCAAGCTCGACTCCGCCTTTCTCCAGCGGCTTCTCCTGCCCGCGAAGCTCGATCTCTGGCAGACCGCCCTCACCGCGGCGAACTGACCGGCCGGCTACAGCCCGGCCCCGACTGCGCAGCCGCCGGATAAACGCGTTGACGCATCCCCGTCGCCACGGGCGGAATCCCGCCGTGCCCGACGCAACTCCCACACCGCCCGTCGCCACCGTCGACTGGGGACGCACCCGCTACCGCGAGGCGTGGCGGCTCCAGGACGAACTCGTCGCCGCGCGCCTTGCCGGCAACGAGCCCGACACCCTTGTGTTCACCGAGCACGAGCCCGTCTTCACCCTGGGCATGCGCAGCGGCGCCGCGCGCCACCTCGTGTGGACGCCTCCGCAACTCGCCGCCGAGGGGATCGAGGTGGTCGAGACCAACCGCGGCGGCGACATCACCTACCACGGCCCCGGCCAGATCGTCGGCTACCCGATAGTCAGCCTCGACCCGCGCCGCGATCTCCACGCATACCTGCGTTTTCTCGAGCAGGTGCTCATCGACACCGCAGCCCGCTACGGGCTCGCCGCCACCCGGCGCGAGGGCAAGACCGGCATCTGGCTCGGCACGCGCAAGCTCGCCGCCATCGGCGTGGCCGTGAAACGCTGGATCGCCCACCACGGGTTCGCCTTCAACGTCACCACAAACCTCGGCCACTTCTCCGGCATCGTCCCCTGCGGGATCGTCGACGGCACCGTCACCTCGCTGGCCGCCGAGCTCGGCCCGCGGTGCCCCTCGATCGACGAGGTCCGCACCGCCATCGCAGCCGAGTTCCAGGCTCGCTGGCCCCGTTACCTCGACGGGCGGGATTGAGCCGGCTCCGGATCGCCGCTCTCACGAGCGACGCCACATGAAGGAAGCCGGCAGCTCGCGTACGCTGCGCAGCGCTCAGTACTCCTCGTTGCGGCGAGGGACGTAGTCGGGACGCGGTGCCTTCTCCTTGCCGATGAGGTCGAAGTGGACCGGGCAGCCCTGAAGGCGAAACTCCTCGATCACGCCGCTCTCGAGGTAGCGGCGGTACGACTCGGTGAGCGACATCGAGGTGTTGCAGAAGATCTTGATGCGGTACGGGCGGTTGCCCGTCTGCACCGCGTAGTAGGCGCGGAACCGTTTCCCGCCCACGGCCGGCGGCGGCACACTGTCGGTGAGGCGGATGATCACCTGGTTGAGCTTCGCGGTAGGCAGTTTCTTGTCCAACGCTTGGTCGATGCGGCGTGCGGCGGCGAGCATTCGCTCGACGGCGAACCCCTTCAACGCGGAGATGAAAACCAGCGGCGCGCCCGGGGTGAAGAATAGCTCGAGCGAGGCCGCCTCGGTGTACTTCAAGCGGTACTCGCCCTCATTGGCGTAGCCGCGCAGCGGCTTATCCTTGAAGGCGTCCTGCGCGAGGTCCCACTTGTTCACGAGCACGACGCAAGGCTTGTTGGCCTTCACGATCTCGGCGCCGATGGCCTTGTCCTGCTTCGTCACGCCGTCGAGCGCGTCGAGGACGAGGTAGACGATGTCGGCGTTCTGGAGGGCGTCGATGGAGCGGACGCGGGAGAAGTACTCGACCGACGAGGAAAGCTTGGTGTTGGTCCTGATGCCGGCCGTATCCATGAGCCGGAAGGGCCACTTCTTGCCCTCCTCGGTGGTGAAGGTGAAATCGAGCTCCACGGCGTCGCGCGTGGTGCCGGCGATGTCGCTGACGATCAGGCGCGGCTGGTCGAGCAGGCGGTTGGCCAGCGAGGACTTGCCCACGTTGGGGCGGCCGACGAACGCGATCTTGAGCGGGTTGTCGGTGGTGCGTTCGCCGCCCGCCTCGACGACGGCGACGGGGGCCGGCCCGAGGTGCTGTGCGATGGCGGTGCGCAGGGCATCCTCGCCGTGACCGTGCTCGGCGGAGAGATGGTTGAATTGAGTGAAGCCGAGGCGCTTGTAGGGATTGACCGGAGCCGGATCGTCGGGGTTGTCGCTCTTGTTGATGACGACGAGGACGGGCTTGCCGCTCTTGCGCAGGAGCTTGGCGACCTTGTCGTCGAGCGGGTTGTTCGACTCGCGGGCGTCGACGACGAAGAGAATCAGCGATGCGGTCTCGATGGCAAAACGGGCCTGCGCCTCGACGGCCGGGATGAGCTTGTCGGGCGTGGTGCGCGGATCGAGGCCGAGGCCGCCGGTATCGAGGAGCATGTAGTCCTTGTCGACGGTGGCGGAGACGATGTCGCGCGTGATGCCGGCCTCGTCGTGCACGATGGAGATGCGGCGGCGGACGAGCCGGTTGAAGATGCGGCTCTTGCCGACGTTCGGGCGACCTACGATGGCGACGATGCGGGACATGCGCCGGGACAATCCACAAGCCGCCGGGGCGGGGCGAGGAGAATGTTTTCCAAGGTATCCCGCCGGTCGGCAGCGGCGTAGCCGGACGGCTGCGCCGTCCAGTCTACCGAGGAAACCGCGCGGTCATCCCGGGCCTACTGCTTCTTTGCCGCGAGCTCCTGCACGTACCGGTCGATGCGGTCGCAGGCCTCGCCGATCTGCTCATAGCTGGTGGCGAAGCAGGCGCGGACATGGCCGGCTCCGTTCGCTCCGAACGCCGAGCCCGGGACGACGGCCACGTGTTTGCTCTCCAACAGGCCGACAGCGAAATCCTTCTCGCTGAGCCCCGTGCCACCAACGTACGGGAACGTGTAGAACGACCCGCGGGGGCTGTGGCACTTCAGGCCGATCTCGTTGAAACGGCGCACAATGAAATCGCGGCGGCGATGGTACTCGGCGCGCATCTTCAGCACCTCGTCCCAGCCGCGGTTGAGCGCCTCGATGGCGGCATCCTGGCTGATGATCGAGGCGCACATCATCGAATACTGGTGGACCTTCATCATCGCCTCGATCAGCGGAGCCGGGCCGCAGGCGTAGCCGATGCGCCAGCCGGTCATCGCGAACGCCTTGGAGAAGCCGTGGAGGAAAATCGTGCGGTCGCGCATGCCCGGCAGGCTCGCGATGCTCACATGCTCGCCCTCGAAGGTGAGCTCCGAGTAGATCTCGTCGCTGAACACCAGCAGGTCCTTCTCGATGGCGAACTTCGCGATCGCCTCGAGCTGGGTGCGGGAGCAGGTGCCGCCGGTCGGGTTGCACGGCAGGTTGAGCATCAGGATGCGGCAGCCCGGTTCCCACGCGGTGGCGAGCGCCTCGGCGGTGAGGGCGAAGTTGTCCTTGGCGAAGGTCGGCACCGGGATGCCCGTGCCGTGCACCAGCGTGACGCTGGGGTGATAGCTCACGTAGCACGGCTGGTGGAAAAGCACCTTGTCGCCCGGGTTCATGAACGCCCGAAACGCCAGATCCAGCGCCTCGGATACGCCCACGGACACCAGCACCTCGTTGTCCGGCCGGTACTCGACGCCGAAATGCTCGCCCACGTAGCCGGCGATCGCCCGGCGCAGCTCGATCAGGCCGAGGTTGGCCGTGTAGTGAGTGCGCCCACGCTCCAAGGCGTAGATCGCCGCCTCGCGGATATGCCACGGCGTGCGGAAATCCGGCTCGCCGATGCCCAGCGAGATCACATCGGCGCTCTTCATCTTGGCGACGATGTCGAAGAAGTCGCGGATGCCGGAACGCGGCAGACCGACGACATGGCGGGCGATGAAACGGGTGAGGTCGCTCATGGCGGGCAGGCGGCAGTGCGGAGTGGCGGAGGTGCGGATACTGACGGCGCGTTACGGGGAGATCTTCAGCTGCCCGTGCTCCTCCTCGGGCTGGTCCATGAAGATGCCGTGCTCCTTGTAGGTGCGGAGCATGAAATGGGTCGCGGTGGAAAGCACGCCGTCGATGGTCGAGAGTCGCTCGGAGACGAACGAGGCGACCTTCTGGAGGCTCGGGCCGCTCACGAAAACCAGCAGGTCGTAGCCACCCGAATTGAGGTAGCAGGAATCGACCTCGTCGAACCGCGCGATGCGCTCGGCCAGACGATTGAAACCGCCGCCGCGTTCGGGACGGATCTTCACCTCGATCACGGCGCGCACGACCCCGGTCTCCTCCTTGGCAAGGTTGAGCACCGGCCGCCAGCCCAGGAAGATCCCCTGCGCCTTCAGCTCGTCGAGCTGGCGGGTGACTTCGGCTTCGGGTTGTCCCAGCACCTGCGCCATCTGCGCGGGCGTCAGGCGATTGTTTTCCATCAGAAGCTTGAGAACGGGGTTCATGCCGGGTGCGAAACTCGCAGATCCGAGAACGACTAAGCCACTCTTATTTTCAAGGTCCTCGAGCCCTCTCGCCGCTGCCGCACCCCCGTGTGGATAGCGGCAAGCTCCGCTCAAGTCGCACCGCGGTCCGGCCGATATGGCACAGTCCGGTATCGGTCCAAACATCCCGTACCCCGGACTCGCCCCACCCCAATTCCGCACATGCCCTCCGTCCTGTTCATCGAAGACTCGCGCACCTTCCAGCGGTTGATGACCAAATACCTCCCCGAGGACTACGAGCTCACCGTGCTCGACAACCTCGCCGCCGGCTGGAGCGCGATCCAGTCCAAGAAGTTCGATCTGGTCATCTCGGACTTCATTTTCCCCGACAGCGACGCCTTCGAACTCATCTTCAAAGCACGCCACCGCTACACGCCGCAACAGCTTCCGCTCATCGTCCTCACCAGCGTCGCCGACCGCTTCCTGATCAACAAGCTCTTCATCGCGGGCGTGAACGCCACGGTCGCCAAGCCGCCCCACGTGCCCGAGTTCCGCCAGCTCGTCGCCAAGATGATCGCCGAGCCCTGGGTCCAGCGGCCCGACTTCCCCGCCGAGGACGCGCATCTCATCTCCTGGGGCACGGCGGACGAGTTCGTCGTCTTCTGCCCGAACCTCAACCTCTTCACCCGCGCGCCCTCCCAACAGGCCGCGCTGCAGGAGATGCAGGCCCGCATCCGCGCCCATTCGATGGCCGGCGAGAGCATCCCGGTGATCACCACGCCGAAACTCTCGCTCTACTTCTCGCAGGTCGAGAATCCGCCCAACGCCGCATAGCCCGATCCCACGAGCGAGGCCAATCGCCCGCGGTATCGGCGCGACAGACCACCGGATCGGCAGCGGAAGCCATCGTTCCACCTCCGAGAACCCACTCGGCTCCAGCCGCGCAAACGGCCGAGGATCCGCGTGCCGGACGCCACGGTGCCGATACGCGTTCGTCCAGCCACCGTCGCGCCAAACGGTGCCACAACGCACGGTTCGCTGCGCACACCGCGAACGACCGCTGCGCCGCGGTCTTTGCGCTTGCCGCTGTTTGCGGCACTCCGTTGCGTCGGCACGCACACACACGCCGAACCCCTTCCACGCCATGTCCACACCCGCCTCCATCGAGAATGTCGTCATCGTCGGCACCGGCTGCGCCGGGCTCACCGCCGCCGTCTACACCGCCCGCGCCGGTCTCGCCCCGCTCGTCCTCGAAGGTTCCCAGCCCGGAGGCCAGCTCACCACGACCTCGGAGGTCGAGAACTTCCCCGGCTTCGAGCACGGCGTCGACGGCTACACCCTCACCGACACCATCCGCAAGCAGGCCGCTCGCTTCGGCGCCCGTTACGAGAGCGGTCTGGTGCAATCGGTCGACTTTTCCGGCGCCGTGAAAGTGCTGCGCACCGCCGAGCGCGAGATCCACGCCCGCGCCGTGATCATCGCCACCGGCGCCGCCCCGCGCATGATCGGGCTCCCCGAGGAGATGTCCTTCTTCGGCGGCAAGGGCGTCACCACCTGCGCCACCTGCGACGGCGCGTTCTACCGCAACATGGATGTCATCGTCGTGGGCGGCGGCGACTCCGCCGCCGAGGAGGCGCTCTTCCTCACCCGCTTCGCCTCGAAGGTCACCCTCGTCCATCGCCGCGATGCGCTCCGCGCCTCGAAGATCATGCAGCAGCGCGTCCTCGAACACCCGAAGGTCGCCATGGCCTGGGACTCCGTCGTCACCTCCATATCCGGCGACGCCCAGGGCCTCGTCTCCGGCGTGCAGCTCAAGAATGTGAAGACAGGGGCGCTCACCGCCGTCCCCTGCAAGGGCATCTTCGTCGCCATCGGGCATCAGCCCAACACCAAGCCCTTCGTCGGCGCGGTGAAGACCGACGAGGCCGGCTACATCGTGCCGGAAGCAGGCAGCCAGGTCCGCACCGGCACCCCCGGCGTGTTCGTCGCCGGCGACTGCGCCGACCATCTCTACCGTCAGGCCATCACCGCAGCGGGCATGGGCTGCCAGGCCGCCATCGAGACCGAGCGCTGGCTCGCCGAGCACGGCAGCTGATACGCCCCGATCGCCGCACCGCGTCCCGGCCCCTCAGGCTTCGGGCACACGGTGCAAAGCGCACGACAACGTCCCGGAAATTCGGGGTAACAAACCATCGGCAACGCCGGAAGCCCAAGCTGCGCGTTTGACGGGCTCCATCCGTCGCGCCCATCATGGGCGCGTCCGTGCAATCCGCCCCACACAGGTCCCGCCGCTGCTTCGGCATCCTCCCCGCACCGTTCCTGGCCGCGGCCCTGTTGAGCCTGCACCTCGCCGCCGCCCATGCGCAAGGCACCCCACCGGCGGCCGCGACACCCCCCACCTGCGTCACCAGTTTTCAATCCTACTGGGATCTGCCCATTGCCGAGCGCAACGCCGGCGTGGACTACCGCATCGAGGCCGATGTCACCTACTACGATCCCGACTGGGGCCTGCTCTGGCTCCAGGACGAGACGACCGGCATCTATCTGCGGTCCGGACCGAAAACCCTTCCCTTCCAGCAGGGGCAGCACATACGGATCACCGGTCGCTTCCCCGCCAATTCCGCCCCCACGCTCGATGGCGCCTCGTTCGAGATCCTCGGCGACGCCCGCATCCAGCCCATCGCCCTGCCCGACACCGGCTGGCTCGAGAAAACCGAGCCCTTCAACAACCGCCTCGTCTCCCTCGAGGCCCATGTCGACAAGCAGGTCCTCACCGACCCGGAGCACCTCCATCTCTTCCTCTCCGCCGACGGCCGGCCGCTCTACGCCTGGCTGCGCATCGTCCCCGGCAAACCCGAGCCGCAGTTCGCGCAGACCAACGTCCGACTGCGCGGCATCTTCACCATCCGGCGCACCACCGACCGCCGGCCCGATGCCATCGAGCTGAAGATCCAGAAACCCTCGCACATCGAAATCCTCAGCCGCCTCGCCGACGACCCGCGCTTCGACACCCCGGTATCCCCCCTCGCCTCGCTGACCCAACGTTCCCCCGACACCCTCGTCCACATCGTCGGCTACGTGCGCAGCCAGCAACCCGGCAGCGCCCTGGTCCTGCGCGACGACACCGGCCAGATCGAGGTGCTCAGCGGCCAGACGCTGCCCTGCCAACTCGGTGCGGCAGTCGAAGCCATCGGCTTTCCCGAGATCGTCGGCACAGAGTGGAAACTGCGCGCCGGGCTCTATCGCCCGTGCAAGAACCCCGCCGTCGCCACAACGCAGGGTGCCGAGCCGGGATTGTCCACCCTGCGCCTCACCGCCCGCGTGCTCGAACTCACGGCCGCCGAAACCGAACGCCGGTATCCCGTCGAGCTCTCGGGCGTCGTCACCTGGGCGCACCCCGACGCCCCCTTCTTTTTCATCCAAGACTCCAGCGGCGGCATCGGGATACTACGGTCCGGCACTCCGGCGCAGACCTTCCAGCCTGGCCGCAATGTCGTCATCCGCGGAGTCACCGGCATGGGCAGATTCGCCCCGGTCGTCGTCGCCGAGACCATCCGCAAGACGGGCGACATGCCCCTGCCGCGCGCCGAGCCCATCTCCCTCGAACACGCGCTAACCGGCCGCGCCGAGGCGCAGCTTGTGGAGCTCAGCGGGCTGGTCCGCGCCATCCAGCGCGAGACGCACTGGAACCGTATCGAGCTCACCACCTCCGCCGGGGATTTCTTCGCCATGCTCCCGGCCGCCGATGAGCTGCCCGACGTGGTAGGAGCCGTCGTGCGGGTGCGCGGCGTCTGCACCGCCGAGACCGATCCCCAACGTCGCATCCATGGCATCCGGCTCTGGGTCCGCGCCCCCGAGGATATCCAGATCGAGGAGGCCGCGCCGGGCGATCTGTTCGCGCTGCCGACCCGATCCCTGGCCGAGCTCGGCCGTTTCGGCGCCCCCCAGAGCTCGCCCCACCGCGTGCGGCTCTCGGGCAGCGTCCTCGCCCAGCTGCCCGGCCGCTGGGTCCAGATCCAGGATGGCGACATCAGCCTGCGCGTCCTCGCCCGGGACCCCGCACCGTTCGCCCCCGGCGAGTGCATCGACGCCGTCGGCTACCTCGACCGCAAGGGCGGCCGCCTCGTCCTGCGCGAAGCCGTCTGCCGCGCGAGCGGCACCGGCAAATCCCCCCGCCCACTGACCTTCTCGGGCAACGCCGCCGAGGCGCCCGAGCTCGACGGCCGCCTCGTCACCACCGAAGGGCGACTGCTCAACACCGTCCGCGCCGGCAGCGAGACCCGGATGAATCTCCTGGCTTCGGGCGGCATCGTCGCCGTCGTCGCCGAATGCCCCGTAGCCGAGGGCTTCGCCCTCAACAGCGAGGTCTCCATCCGAGGCCTGATGGACCTCGTGTTCGACGAGCAGGGACAACCCGCCGGGTTCCGCGTGCGCCCGCGCACCACCGCCGATGTCACCCTGCTCAGCAGCCCCTCTTGGTTCACCGCCCGCCGCCTCCTCGGCATCGCAGCCGCGCTCGGGCTCGGCATCGGGCTGGCGCTGCTCTGGGTCGCCGCCCTCCGCCGCCGCGTCAAGAAGCAGACCGACCAGATCCGCGAGCAGATGCAGCGCGAATCCCACCTCGAGGCCGAGCTCCAGCGAGCCACCCGCCTCGAGGCCTTGGGCCTGCTCGCCGGCGGTATCGCGCACGATTTCAACAACCTGCTCACCGTCATCATCGGCAATCTCTCGATGGCCAGCCTGGGCAACCCCCTCGACTCCGGGACAAGCGCGCACATCAGCACCGCCAGCCGCGCCACCCTGCGAGCACGCGACCTCACGCAGCAGTTGCTCACCTTCGCCAAGGGCGGTTCCCCGGTCCGCACCGCCCTCTCGCTCACCGACCTCGTCGAGGAAGTCGCCGACTTCGTCCTCCGCGGCACCGGGATCGACTGCGACTTCTCCCATGCCACAGATCTCTGGCCCGCCCATGCCGACAAGGCCCAGATCAGCCAGGTGGTCCAGAATCTCGTCATCAACGCCATCCAAGCCATGCCCGACGGCGGCCACATCCGCATCGAGCTGCGCAACGAGACCATCGGCACCACCGCGAGCCGGATCCTCGCCCCGGGCCGTTACCTGAAGATGGCCATATCAGACACCGGCACCGGCATCCCCCCCGAGGTGCTGCCCCGCATCTTCGACCCCTATTTCACCACCAAGAAAACCGGCAACGGCATCGGCCTTGCCACCGTCTTCTCGATCGTGCGCAAGCACGGTGGCCACATCACCGTCGAGTCGACCCTCGGCGTCGGCACGACATTCATCCTCCACCTCCCCGCCAGCGAGGAAGCTCCCGCTACGGCCCAACCGCGCCGCCTCACCGTCGACACGGCCTCGCTCTCCGGACGCGTGCTGCTCATGGATGACGAGCCCGAGATCCGCAGCCTGGCCGGGCAGATGATGCAGCATCTCGGGCTGGAGGTGCACTGCGCGGCCGACGGCGCCGCAGCGGCCGCCGAGTACGCCCGCGCACTGCGCGACGGTCGCCGCTACGACATCGTGATCCTCGATCTCACCGTCCCCGGCGGCATGGGCGGGCTGCAGGCCCTGCGCCTCCTGCGCGAGAGCGACCCGGATGTCTGCGCCGTCGTTTCGAGCGGCTACTCCGAGGACGAGGTCATGGCCGCGTACCACAAACACGGATTCCGCGCGATGGTCACCAAACCGTACGGGATCGAGGACCTGGCCCGCGCACTGCGCCCGCTGCTGCGCGACACGACCGCCGAGGTCTGAGCTTCTCGGCGGCACGTCCGCCGCCAGCGGCACACCGCAGGACCGCTCGCTCTTCAGCCCCGCGGCCTGCCCTCTCCAAGCGTCGCAATCCTCCGGTCCTTGGGCAGCAACGTGAAGCGCCCCACAACCGGGACTTCGATCCCGCGGTTGCGGTCGCGCACAAGGATTTCAAGCACCCATTCCCCAATCGGATCGTCCTCCGCGCCGGACATCGTGACGACAAACTCCGCCAGATACGTCCGCGTCGTTGCCCCGGTGCCCTTGCACTTCAGCGCACGCACTTCGCGATGCTCCGTCACCTTGCCATTGGGGCGGATGGTGCGCACATCGCATGTCACATCCATGATCCCGCCCGGATCCTGCAACGGGTTTTTAAGGAAGATCAATGCCCAGATCTTGCCCCCCACGCGCAGAACGCTGGACTGGGCATGCGACGGCACACTGCGCGTCGGCGCCCCACGCCGGGCCTTCCAGATCGGATCGGGTGTGATCACCACCTCCGCACCGAAGCCGTCCCGCATCCCGCTCCACTCCTGCCTCTGGGTAGCCGCAGGGGCGGCCACCGGCGACTTTGTGCCGGCCATGAGCTGTGTCGTGAGACACGCCACAAGAAGGCCAAGCGCTGTTGTGAGAGGAGAGAAAGCCCGCATGGGGGATGGCGAACGGAGATGGTAGGAACCTGCACCGTGCTAGTGCTGTATTTCGCCCTCCAGAGCAACGCACCCGTCGGCGCAGGCAAGAATTAACAAGCCACTGACAAACCCGTCTCACCATGCCCGGTGCGCGAGCACGGCGGCCTGCTCAAAGACGACAATCCGGGTCGCTTCAGTGCAGCAGATACTCGCCCTCGATCCGCGCCACGCCGCAGCCGCCGATCCCCGGGGCCCCTTCCGCCGCGGCGCGGATGGTGACCAGGTTCGGCGCCACGCGATCCGGCCCCTGCTCGATGGCCAGCGTCTCGCCCGTCCACGCCCCGCTGCGCCGCAGCCAGTACGCCAGCGCGGCGTTGCCCGAGCCCGTAGCCGGATCCTCGAGATACCCGAAGGCCGGCGCGAACACCCGCGTGCGCAGCGCGCGATCCGCGAGATGCGTTTCCTTTGAGTAAAGCACCACGACCTCGATGCCAGCGCGGTCGGCCAGCGCGCGCAGCGTGGCGTAGCTCGGGGCGCAAGCGATCAGCGCATCGAGTCCGGCCACCGGCACGAGCAGACACTTCTGCCCGCATTCGGAAACGGGCAGCACGCTATCGGGGCTGATCTCGTGGCGGTTGAGCGCCGCCAGCGGCAGCCCGAGCGCCGCGGCGGCCTCGCTGGCCATGATGCGGATGTCGGGAAACGCCGGCGCCGGTGCGGCGATGAAGACGCAGCCCTCGGCCTCGATCCGATTCTCCACCTCCAACCGCCCCTTGCGCGTGTTCAGCGCGAGTCGCGGCAGTCCCCGATATTCGGGCACAGCCGAGAGTAGCTGGTACATCGAGGCCACGGTCGCGTGCCCGCAGAACGGCACCTCGCGCTCGCAGGAGAAATAGCGCAGCGCCAGTTCGCCCGGACCGACCGGCCATGCGAAGGCGACCTCGGTCACGAACCCCGTCGCCGCCACCTGCGTGGCCAGCCGTTGCATCTCGGCGTCGCTCACGGAGTCGTCGGGCCGGAGCAGCACGAGCCCGGCGGGGTTGCCGGCGGAGGCACCGGTAGTGAACGCGTCGAGTTTCCAGAATTTGAAGCGCTTCATGGGTGTTCGGGGTTGGAGAACGACACAATCCTCGCCCCGGCCCAGTCCGGCCGCGACAAACAAAAAGGGACCGGCCGAAGCCGGTCCCCTGGGAAAAACGAAACCGTTGCGCGCAGTGCTCAGACCTTGCCGCGGCGCGCCTCGAGCTGGGTGCGGATCTCGGCGACCTTCTTGTCCGTCAGGCCGTAGCGAGAGAGGAAGGCCAGCGCGACGGCGAGTCCGATCACAGGGATCACCGCCAGATAGAGGCGGATATTGAAGATAGCCGAGGCGGACTGGTTGCCGCCGAGCGCGGCCTCGAATCCCGTGGCGGAGAGCACGACGCCGGAGCACCCGATGCCGATCGCCTGGCCCACCTTCATGATCCACATGCCGCTGGAGGTGAACGCACCCTCGCGCCGCTTGCCGTGCTCAAGCTCGTCGTAGTCGATGATGTCCGCGCCGATGGAGCCGTAGAGCATCCAGAAGCCGGAGCCGGTGAAGGCGATCAGGCCCGAGGCGAGAACCTGGAGCCAGACGATGCTCGGGGTGTAGAGCCACCAGGTCGCAACGAACACCGCCATGGCCGAGAGTTGCACGCACATCATGCCGCCGCGCTTGCCCAGCCGGTACGAGAGCGCCGCAAAGACCGGCACGCCCAGCACACCGATGAACGAGTTGGCCAGTCCCATGAGCGTATTCCAGAGCGAGCCGACCGAGACGTCGCCCTTGCAGACGTAGTAGACCGTCGCGTAGTAGCCGAGGGTGCCGACCATGCTCGTGCCCATCGCGTAGGCGAAGCCCATCGTGAGGTTGGCCCGGAAG
>Ga0209098_1002096_pt1 | contig 17965 bp, 16 predicted proteins | sample AD_JPNHW1_MetaG_FD_184429 | JGI IMG/M metagenome (GOLD analysis project Ga0209098, IMG submission 184429) | Active sludge microbial communities of municipal wastewater-treating anaerobic digesters from Japan - AD_JPNHW1_MetaG (SPAdes) (version 2) | ecosystem: Engineered > Bioreactor > Anaerobic... | reverse complement strand
AGCGCTGAAACCCTTGCTGCCGTGTCTGAACCCTCAAGGGTAGTCAGGTCAACTAAAGAAAGTATGCTGCGGTATATTTGCTGCAACTCCTTGTCGTCATGCTGGATTTCGGCCAATGCATTTATCTTTTGCTGCCATTGCTCTTCGGTGATAACCGGGTATTCTGAAAATTGTATCATAGGTTTTTATTTTTGAATAATAAATTTTTCAGTAAACGAATAATTTGCACTGTTTATTTTAAGGTTATACAAGCCATTGGTCATCCCTGCACTTGCAATCCGCAGAGATTTTTCGCTGAAGTTTTCCGCATTAAATTTTCCAGAAAAAACAATTTTTCCGCCCATGTCTGTAATACTAACGGTGATGTCTTTTTCAGGAAAATCAGAGAAATTCACCGTGATAAAATCACTTGCCGGATTCGGAAAAATATCCATCTGTGGTTTTACAGCTCTTGAAAATTCGGCCAATCCTGTATAAAACCCGTTCAGGGGCATTTGAATATAGGATGCATGATTTGAACTTACAAAGACCTTGTTTGAGGCAAGCAGTGTGTCACCGGCTACGTACATGGCGCCGCCATTATTTAGGTTGCAATCGAACCGGGGATAATCCGATGAACTGACATCAACGCGAATACGGTGCCCCGAAAGAAATGTAACGGCAATATCGGGTAATTCAATAAGTATTTCATAAACCTGTCCTGGTATCATGCATGAGGTATCGTTTGCCGTAAAACCATCACGGAACCGCATCCTGGCAATTCCATCAGAAAGCAACATGGAACGGTTGTCGGGATATACATCGGTCAGACGGACAGAAAAATCAGTATCTTTTCTATCGGAAGAAACGAAAAGATGAATCTTTGTCTTGCCTTTCATCACCACATCGGTAATAAGCACATCGGAAGTAAAAACAAGCACATCGCTACGGCTTTCAACCTGCGGCGCCTGATCGTATGGCCCTTGAACCAGGCTGGAATTCAAGGTAGAGCCGCCAATAGTAGGCGAAGGATTGTGAGGATCATACAAAAATTCTCTAAAAACATCGGTACCGGAAGGCATTGAAGCGGTGATACTGCCATTGGCCTGAAAATACAAAGTGTGTTCGCTCACTCCTGATGGAGGCCAGGCAGGGCAATCCTTCCATTCATTTTCGCCCATCTGGTAATATTGGATATAAGGAGAAGTGTTCCAGTTATTCGGAACCGAACGCAAATAATAATCAAAATGTGCCAGCGCCAGCGAATCGCTCCATCCTGCAGCATTGGGATATGAAAGTTCGCCCTGCTGAGAAGCGCCGACACCGACATTGCCATGCCCACCATGCGTCCATGGACCCATAAGCAAGCGGTGTTTATCTCTGACAGCTATGAATGAGGATTGCCTTATACCGGCATAAAAATCCATCATTGCGTTGATATTGTGGTCGTACCAGCCTCCAATCATCAGCATCGGGATATTAATGGAATCGGGATAATAATTGGTCATTTCGCTGTATGTCCAGACGATATCATGAGTTTGATGAGCAAGCAATATGGCAGATGGGCCGAATCCCAGTGCATCGAGCTGTTGCACATATTCGGTACGAAAAACACCTCCGGGATAATATTCCGGGTAACTAAACTGTGGCCCGGCAACCAAAGGCACCGCACACACCAGATGCGGCGGTCGTTTACGTGCCGTCTTAAATTGTATGCCCCCGAGTGCTGATGGCCCCCAGGTGCCTACCTTACCGTTGGACCATGACTGGGCAGCGATCCATTCAACAAGGTCGTATCCATCCTTGGCCCTGTCGTAATTACCATCGCAGGAGGTTGATGAACCATAGAAACAGCGCCAGTCGGCAATGACCATTGCGTAATTTGCCATGGCAATGTTATATCCGAGAAGCGGCAAGCCGACAGCCCTGAATAAAAGCCGGTTATAAGGTGTCTGAACCAAAATAACCGGATAAGCTGCACCGCCCGTGGTATCAGGAATGTAAACATCAACGGCAAGTTTTTTTCCGTCGCGCATCACCACAGAATCTACAAACGTTGGTTGCATCAAAACCTGCGAAATAAGCGGCAAAATAAAAACCAGATTTAATAAAAAATATGTAATTATTTTTTTCATAATTTCGGGCCCTGATTATTTGATACAAAAATAAGATTATATCCCGATACTTGTATGAAAGACAAAACGAAACTTTTGGTAATAATTTCGCTGGCATTGAATCTTGGTATTATCGGCACCTTACTATTTGTAAAATTCAGAGCCGAAACACGCTTATCTAAAGTTTCGGGGATGCTCGTTCGGCTTGGAAATTCGGAAATAGATTATACGGTACATGTGGAGGACACTATAGAAATATCTACCGAGTTTAGCATCCAAGAGGTTGTGCCTGTGGTGGTTGAGATGAAGGTAAAATATGATTTGCCATTCAAAGCTATGATTCCCGTCGACCAACAGATTGAAACGCCAATCACCCTGACTGTAGATAAGGTCATCCATTTAGACACTGTTTTCATGTTTAAAAACAAGATAGTGGCGCCACTTGATGAAATTATTTCTGTGGATCAGAAGTTCACCATACCCACCAACCGCCAAAAGAAAAAAGGCATCAATATACCCATTATTGCTGATATTCCGCTCAAGCAAACCATCAGTCTCGATATCAAGGATCCTATCAATGTCCTTGCCGATATCCCTATAAAAATACCGATTTCAGAAACAATACCCGTGAAGATCCAGTTGACTATACCTGTTGACATCAATGTTCCTATTGACATTCCGGTAAAAAGCGAGGCACTGATTACCTTTCCTTACAAATTGCCCATTTCGGGAAAAATACCATTGAATCTCGATATTCCGGTAAAAATTCCTTTATCTGCGACCCCGATTAAATCAAAGTCGGATTCTATAGCAAATGAATTGAATAAATTGCTGAAGTTTTAGCAGGCCTGATTTGTCAGAAACACTTCTTAGTAAAAAAGCATAATCAAATGGTAAACTCCCGCAGCAATCAGCATGCTCACCGGAATGGTCAGTATCCATGCCACCAGCAGTTGTTTCCCGACGCCCCATCGTACTGCCGACAATCTCTTTGTCATTCCAGTACCCATGATTGCTCCTGTAATGGTATGAGTGGTGCTGACAGGGATTCCAAAAGCTTCGGTTCCGAAAAGTAACATGGCACCCGATGTTTCGGCAGCAAATCCTTCAAAAGGTGTCAGGCGGGTGATTTTCGAGCCCATTGTTTTCACTATTTTCCATCCGCCCATCAAAGTGCCTGCAGCAATACAAGTATAACATCCAAGAACGATCCAATGCGGAATATTATGAATTTTTCCGGCCGATGTGAACGTGATATGCGCCCAATGAGGCACAGAGGCAGGATCAACACCTTTGAAATAAACAATGATGGCTGCCGTAATAATTCCCATGACTTTCTGTGCATCATTACCGCCGTGTCCTAAGCTGAAAAGTGCTGAAGACACAAGTTGAAGCGGCCTGAAAACCTTATGAACCTTTGCGGGTTTACTACGTCTGGTTATATAAAGCATCAGGATCGAAAAAAAGTATGAAATGACCATTCCGAGAATCGGGGCAAGAAATATAAAAGCACCAATTTTCAATATGATGTTGCTGTGCACGATTCCCCATCCGCCAAAAGCTACGGCAGCACCGGCAAAGCCTCCCACCAAAGTATGTGAAGAGCTAGATGGAATACCAAGATACCAGGTAAGCAGGTTCCAGATTATGGCAGCAATAATACCAGCCAGGATTACCTGAAGATTAATGACGTTGGTATCAACCGTTTTTGAAATAGTATCCACAATATGCAGTTCAAAAACCGCATAAGCGATAAAATTAAAAGAAGCAGCCCATATTACAGCCTGCAATGGTGTAAGAACCTTCGTTGACACAATGGTGGCAATAGAATTTGCCGCATCGTGAAAACCATTTACAAAATCGAAGGCAAATGCCAGAATTATGATAATAATAAGTAATGTAAAGTCCATATTATTAATTTTATGTTGTTTTTACAATGATCGATTTAATAACATCGCTGACATCTTCGGCGCTGTCGGTGGCTTTTTCCAAAGAGGACAGCATAGCTTTAACTTTTATCAGTTCGATAGCATCTTTTTCTGTCTGAAATAACTCGGCGATTGCCTGATAATATAGGTCGTCGGCCTGGTTTTCAATTTCGTTGATACGAATACAGGCATCCGTGATTTTTTTCGGTGCCTTAATGTTTTTCAGTTCATATATGGCAATGCGTATCTGTTGTGCCGCTTGTAGAATAAGTTCGCTTAATTCGAGAAAAGATTTCGGTTCCTTTTTGGCTGGGTGATTTCTTACTTTCTGGCCAAAACCATTGATTAAATCCATTACATCATCAAGTTTGCCTGTCAATTTATAGATGTCCTCGCGGTCGAAAGGGGTGATAAATGTATTGTTCAGTTCATTATACAGTTTATGAGTTATAGCATCGCCCAGGTGTTCGTGTTCCTTAATAGAAACTAAAATTTTTTCCTTTTCTTCTTTATCGGAAATAAGAAAATACTTATTTAATAATGTAGCTCCAATAACCAGGTTTTCGGCTGCTTCCTCAAACATAACTTGGAATTTTCGTTCCCTTGGTGTGAAAAACTTAAGTGCATTTTTGAGTCCCATAAATTGTAATTTTCAGTATTGATTTTTGACGATACAAAATTACATCGGGATTAACATATATCAGAGTATTTTGCTTTATGTTTTGATTAAGGTAATATTAAGTTTATGTTAAGCCAAACTTGCAAAATACTGACTAATAACGTTTTACTCTTAACTGCACGAACAAAAAAAAATAGTCTAATCAATAGAACAATATTAGATGTCCCGAAAAGCAATTTTTTGCCAACAACATAACATTAGCCGATAAATCTATGCATTTTGAGTGACCCGCATTTTCTTAGCCTACCATCCTCAACAGGAAATATTAACGCAAACATAAAACAGACTTAATATTCAATTAACAGTGTCGCAGTTATTTTGCACCATAAAAAAAACTGATTATGAAAAAAGTAATGGTAAGCATTTTGTTAGTTTCGCTGGTAACGATGTTTTCATCTGCAGCGTATTGTTCACACGACAACAATTCCTCTGACAACGGCACACAAAAAGCAAGCATCACCGGTAAAGTGGCCGATAAAAAAACGGGCGAAAGCCTTGCCGGAGTTTTGTTGTCAATAAAAGACTCGGGGTTAAACATCTACACTGATCTGGATGGTAATTTCACCTTTGAAAATATCGAACCGGGGACATATATTATCGAGGTAAAATACATTTCCTATTCGCTAAATGAAACCCAAAAAGTAACCTGCAGTGCCGGTACCGAAACCAGGCTCAACATTGAGATCAAATCGAACTGAGTTTCGGTGCCCGGGAAGGGATTAAGTATGATGACTGCTTGTAAAAAAGTATTCATTATGCATATATATATGTAAAAAATGTTCACAAGAATGAAGAAAATTTTTACGATAGTGTTTTTGATGGTTGCAGCAGGCAGCTTTGCTCAGGAAATTGTACTTAAAGACAGCTTGTATTACAGGCTGACACTTTATACGGGAATTTATAAGGAATTCTATCCTAACGGAAACATCAGTGCCGAATTTCCAATTATAAAGGGGAAGATTGATGGCGAATATTTTAGCTATTATGAAAGCGGGGTAAAAAAAGAACTAAGGAGTTATTCCGAGGGCAGGAAAAACGGCCTGTGGTGCACCTGGAACGAAAAAGGCACGAAGACGGCGGAAGCCAGTTATACAGACGATGAAAAGGATGGCAACTGGTACATCTGGGATGATAACGGAGTTAAGCTTTATGAAATGCACTACGCAAAAGGAAAAAAGACAGGCACATGGATAATGTGGAACGAAAAAGGAGAAATTAAGAAGGAAAAGAACTATGACTAAGGCGGCTAAAGAGATTTCACAAACAAAAAACACCTAAGAACAAGCGTTGCCAAACAACAGATGAATTTATGAACCTTTTGAAAAACATAACAATCCTGCTGACCAGCATATTTTGGCTTTGCCAAGGCGCTGTATTTTCGCAAACCGAGTTCATCACCGGCACCATCAGCGATCTGAAAACCAAAGAGACTATTGTCGGCGCCACCGTAATACTTGAAGGAACCACCACAGGGATTAGCACGGACCTCGACGGCAACTTCAAACTCGGACCGCTAAAACCGGGAAACTACACGGTGGTGGTTTCGTACATCTCCTATAAAAAACAAGTCATTGATAATATAAAGGTAGAAAAAGGGAAACAAGCCCGCATTGAGATTTTCCTGGAGCAGGTGAATACCGAGATTTCAGGAGTGACCATCGTGGGCACCCGGCGGCACGACAGTGAAATATCCATGATAACCTCTATTAAGTCTTCCGATATGGTTGTCAGCGGCATCTCCAGCCAGCAGATCAGTAAATCACAGGATAAAGATGCCGCCGAAGTGGTCAGGCGTATTCCCGGCATTACTATTACCGGCAACCGTTTCATCGTAGTTCGTGGCCTCAACGAGCGATACAACACCGTATGGTTGAACAATTCCTCCACACCCAGTCTCGAATCGGATGTCAAAGCATTTTCATTCGACCTGATACCCAGTTCGCTGATTGATAATATACTGGTTTATAAAACCCCGGCTCCTGAATTGCCCGGGGACTTTGCTGGTGCGGCTATCCAAATTTTCACAAAGAATATTCCTGAAAAAGATAATATCACCATTTCATACGGAGCGTCGTTTCTTGAAGGCACTACCTTCAAGCCCTTTTACGAATACGAAGGTGGAAAATGGGATGCTCTCGGCTTTGATGACGGCACCCGCGCTTTACCCGAAAATTTTCCAGATTACCATCTTAACGAGATATCACGCGACGCAGATGGGAAACAATTCCGTACCGAAGTAGGTCGAATGCTGAATAAAATCTGGGAACCCACAAAAAGAACTGCCCTCAACGATAATAAAGCATCAATTACCCTGGCAAAAAGGTTCAAAGCCGGGAAATCCACTTTTGGTAACATCACGGCGATAAATTATTCTGATTCGTATTCATCCAGAGAAATATTCAGAGCCAATTATCTTGCCTTCGACAGAATCAATGAGGTAAGTGATACGGCTTATTATTTCAACGATAATCAATTTACCAATACTTCGAAGATCAGTGCCTTGATGAACTGGTCCTTCCAAACAGCAAAAGGACATACGATAGAACTGCGAAATTTATTCAACCAGATAGGCTCCTCAAAGACCACCATGACTGAGGGCAGGGATAATTATGGCGGAATGACACTCAAATCTTATGAACTCGATTATTCGGCCAGAACAATATATTCGGGGCAGATAGGTGGCAAGCACCCGATCAAAAAAGAAATATCAAAAGTTGACTGGACGTTAGGATATTCTTATGCCAGAAAAAATCAGCCCGACATCCGGCGCATCACGTCAGTGCTCAACGAAGATAAAGAAAGCCCTTATTACGGAATGTATGGCGTAAACTTCAACTTTGCAGCCAACTCCGATCAAAATGGACGGATATTTATGGATACAAAAGAAAATATAATTACGGGCGCTGTTAACTTTGAACAGAAATTGAACTTAGGTAATTTCCATCCGGAAATTAAAGCCGGAATTTTCTATGAAAATAAGACCCGAAAATTTGACGCACGTCTTCTTGGATTTGCAATCGCCAAATCGTCATCTTTCAATTGGGACATTCCCTACATGACTATTAGTGAAATTTTTGCAGATACAAATATTAACTCCACCACAGGCATAAAAATTGACGAACAAACCAACTCCCTCGACAAATATTCAGCCGGTAACAATCTTATTGCAGCTTATATCGGGCTGAAGATCCCGTTTCTGCAACGCTTTATATTATATGCCGGTGTGAGAATGGAAAAATATCAATTCGCTTTAAGATCGGGAGACGAAACAACACAAGTATCGGTAAAAAATGATACCACTAACTTTTTTCCTTCGGCCAATCTTTCGTTTAACATCAATGAAAAAAATCTAATCCGGTTTGCTTACGGACAAACAATAAACCACCCTGAATTCAGGGAAGTAGCTCCCTTTAATTTTTATGTTTATGAACTTAAAGCCTATTATAAAGGCAACCCAAATTTAAAAAGCGCTTATATTCATAATATCGATTTCCGTTACGAGTATTATCCATCAACATCAGAGATGCTGACGATCGGCGCTTTCTACAAAAGTTTTAAAAACCCTATCGAAGCGGCCATGTATTCGGCTGGTTCCGGCTGGGATTACACGTTTATCAATGCCGTCAGTTCTTATAGTTTCGGGGCAGAGCTCGACCTGCGCAAATCGTTCCGTGAACTGGCAAAGAAAAATAACTTCTTACGAAACTTCAAAGATTTTACTATTGTACTTAATGCTTCGGTCATAAAAAGTGAGGTAAAAACAGATGACTTATTTGCCCGTGAACAAACAAGGCCCATGCAGGGGCAATCGCCATACATTATCAATGCCGGGATTTATTACCAGAATGATACGATAGGACTTGGTGTCAGCCTTTTGTATAATGTTATCGGGAAAAGAATTATTTATGTGGGAAATGTTAACGACCCACACACATACGAAATGTCGCGCAACATTCTTGATTTTTCCATTTCCAAATCCATTGGAAAATACATCCAAGTAAAATTCGGGATAAACGACCTGCTCAATCAAAAACATGTTTTGGTACAGACTGAAAAATACGAGAAAGATACCGACGGCGATGGCAACGGTGATCAGACAGTATTGCATCAGCAGGTTACCCGTCAGTTTAAAACAGGAAGGAACTATTCGCTCGGCGTTAGCTTTACTTTCTGATTTTTCCGGTATTTCTAAAGCTGGATTCCCAGATAATTCCACTTAACATAACGGTATCATAAACTTAAAACTTAATTAACAGCGCCTCCTTCAAGGCGATGTATCTTTGTTTTAAAACTAAACTTAAGCATTATGAAAAGAACAATTTTACTTATTGCTGTGCTGTTTTCAGCATTATTTTCTACAAGATCACAATCAATCAGCGACCCGTTTTTCGAGCAGGTCAATTATCACGGTGCTTTTGGCAGCAGCGACTGGACCAGTGATTGGTGCAACTGGGATCCGCAAAATACTGTTTATCCTGCGACTAATGTAACTGTCAACAGCGGAGATACTATAAAATCAAATACCACATGGACCAGTAACAACACTTATCTGCTCAACGGATGGATATATGTAAAGAACAACGCAACACTCACCATCCAGCCCGGCACCGTTATCAGGGGAGATTATACTAACAAGGGAGCACTGATCATCGAGCGGGGTTCAAAACTGATAGCCGAAGGTACATCATCACAACCCATTGTTTTTACATCAAACGAAGCCCCTGGCAACAGAGATTATGGCGATTGGGGCGGTATTATCTTGTGCGGAAAATCATTGTTAAATATTACTGGCGGCACTTCGGTAATAGAAGGAGGCCCCGGGTCTATATATGGCGGGGGAGCCAGCCCGCTGACAGATGACAGTTCGGGAGTATTAAAATATATCCGGATTGAATTTCCGGGAGTGCCATTTGTTCAGGATAAAGAAATCAATGGACTGACTCTGGGAGCCGTTGGGAGTAAGACGGTTATTGACTTCATCCAGGTATCTTACTGCGGCGACGATGCCTTTGAATGGTTCGGCGGAAATGTAAATTGCAAACACCTGGTATCATTCAAGACGTGGGATGATGACTTTGATACGGATAACGGCTATAGCGGTATGCTTCAATTTGGCGTTGCCCTGCGCGATCCTGCTATTGCCGACCCCGGCTCGGGTTCAAACGGTTTTGAATCAGATAATGATGCTAACAGCTCAATTAATCAACCATTAACAAAAGCTGTGTTCAGCAATTTCAGCATGTTTGGACCAAAAGTTACCAAAACAACCACAATTAATACCAATTACAAAAGTGCACTACATTTAAGACGCTCAACAGCAATTAAAATTTTTCATTCCGTTTTTGCCGGTTACAAAGATGGTTTAAAAATAGAAGGAGCGACAACCGATTCGCTGGCTTCCTTGAACCAGCTCAGCATGCAGTATTGCCATATCGCCGGTATCAGTGGCAGTGAATTTGTGGCAGGAACAGGAGTTACTATGAACATTGCCGGGTGGTACCTGCAGGCGTCAAAATGCAACGACACCCTGACAGAAAACTCAGAACTCATGGTTACCAACCCTTTCAACCATAGTGCACCCAACTTCTTACCACTCGAAGGATCGCCCTTGCTGAACAGGGTTTGGTTATCCTGCGAGCCGGCTGGTCTGGAAGATGTGAACAAGCCAGGTATTTCAGGATTATATCCCAATCCGGCTCAAGGAATAACAGCCATAGATTTTGAATTATCTGCCAGCGGGAATACAAAAATTGAAATCCTTGATATTACAGGCCGCAGCGAGAAGATAATACAAAATGGGTATTTTCAAAACGGCCGGCACCATATTACATTTGATGTTTCCAGCTTGAACAGCGGTGTTTGGCTCGTCAGAATTTCTGCACCTGGTGGTTGTGTTACAAAAAAACTTATAGTCTATCAGCAATAGCTTAATAAAAAATCATTACGCGAACACAAAGTACTGTCTGTACTTTGTGTTCGCATTCTGTATATCAGCCGGCCGCCTATTTATGCATTTGATAATATTCCCTTAATCTCAAGTAAACAAAGCTTGACAACTAATATGCTGACCATGAAACCCACAGCAAACCAGCAACCTTGCAACGACTTCCTAAGAATCATGGCTTCGATAGATGCCCACCGGCCAGATTTAATAATTACATTTTGAACAAATAACTTTCATATCTTTGTACAAACAGAGCACACCTATGTCAAAAGAACTTACTATTCTTTTAGTGGATGATGAACCAGACATCGTTGAATTTTTAAGTTACAATTTAAAAAAAGAAGGTTTTACCGTATATACCGCCACCAATGGCAAGGACGGAATAAAAACAGCCAGAGAAATCACGCCTCACCTTATTGTTCTGGATGTGATGATGCCCGGTATGGATGGTATCGAAACCTGTCAGGAAATAAGACAAATTCCTGCTCTTTCAAAAACACTGATCATGTTCCTTACCGCCCGTGGGGAAGACTATTCGCAGATCGCCGGCCTGGATGCCGGCGCCGACGATTATATTACAAAACCTATCAAACCCCAGCTTTTTATAAGCCGCATCAAAGCTTTGCTCCGCAGGTATTCCGAGGAACCAGCATCAGATAATTCAGGAATTAAAATTCACGACCTGTTTATCGACAAAGAAAAATTTATTGTAATAAAACAAGGACAGAAAATTGTTCTCCCTAAAAAAGAATTTGAACTGCTGCACTTACTGGCCTCCAGGCCCAACAGGGTTTTCACACGCGAAGAAATCTTATCGAAAATCTGGGGCGACAATGTAGTTGTTGGCGACCGCACCATTGATGTGCACATCCGAAAGGTGCGCGAAAAAATAGGCATGGAATATATTTCAACGGTAAAAGGCATTGGCTATAAATTTGAAAACGAATGAAAAAACACTCCCCGAAAAACATTTCTCTGGAGATAGCCTTATATGTTCTGCTGATATTTTTTGTATTGTTTCTTACCTATTATCTGATTTTTCAGGGACATCAATGGGATTGGATTATCATACTACTTTCCGGAGCCGTGTTCTTCGGCGTGGTGTATCTAATTGTCCGGCATTCAATAGAAAACTTCATCTATAAAAAAATCAGGGTTTTATACAAAACCATCCATAACCTGAAAGCCCCGAAACAAAAGGCCAGAATAGAAGAGCGCTGGATGGAAAATGCTGAAGCAGAAATGGAAAAGTGGGTAGAAGATAAAAAAAACGAACTGGAGAGCCTCAAAAAGTCCGAAAATTATCGCCGTGATTTTCTCGGGAATGTATCTCATGAACTCAAAACCCCAATCTTTAACATACAAGGCTATATCCTCACATTAATAGACGGAGGCCTTGAAGACCAGAGCATCAACCGCGAATACTTGTTGCGGGCTGAGAAAAGTATCGACAGGATGATAGCTATTGTCAACGATTTGGATGTTATAGCAAAACTCGAATCCGAAACCATGAAAATGGAGATGGAGAAATTCGAACTTTCGCAGTTGGTACAAGATGTTTATGAAGCCTATGAAATCAAAGGCAAAGAAAAAAATATCTCATTTCTCGCGCATAATAAACTCTCCGGTTTAGTGCATGTGTCGGCCGATAAGGAAAAAATCAGGCAGGTACTGAACAACCTGATCGAAAACGCCATCAAATACGGCAAACAAAATGGCCGCGTAAAGGTTACTTTTTACGATTGGGATGAGATGGTGCTGGTGGAGGTTTCCGATAATGGCATTGGAATTTCGCAGGACGATATACCCAGAATATTTGAACGTTTTTACCGTACCTCCCATGGCAAAAATGTTGAAAACAGGGGCAGCGGCCTGGGCTTGTCCATAGTAAAACATATCATTGAAGCCCACGGGCAAACGATCAATGTTCGCAGCAGCCTCGGGGTTGGCACCACCTTCGGGTTTACACTGCAAAAAGCCTGATATCATCTTTTTTTTATCGTTTCAGCAAGCGTAAAAAGACAGGACTGACAGCGAAAATCGAAAGTTAACCATTGTGAAAAGACAGGAAAGAATTTAAATAATGATAGGACATAGAATCAGCCGATACACTTTGCCGACCCTTCTGTATTTTTTATTTTCTCCACCGCACATTTTTTAATTTTTCTGCCAATCCCATTTGGCACATTGTCAAGCCACACAAGCCAACGTTATAACCAAAGCTTTCCAAAGAGCCAAATTTTCCTTTGCACATAAGACCGGAAACAAAATTAGCTGTATCTTTGACAAATTTGTCCAAACAGATTAGTCAAATGACAAGAGAAACTTTTGGTGAATATATCAGACGATTAAGAGAAGAAAGAAATCTTCCACTTAGAAAAGTTGCAGCTCAACTTGACGTTGATACTTCTACACTTAGCAAGGTTGAACGTAGCGAAAGACCCATGTCAATTGATTATTTAAAACCACTAAGCCAAATTCTGAAAATTAATTACAAAGAACTTCAAGTTCGGTTTTTAGCTGACAGTATAAATGCGAATTATGGAAAATTAGAGTATTTAGAAGATGGTTTGGACGAAGTCATTAACCAATTAAAAAAGAAAAAGAACAAGAAGTAATGCCAACTAAATTTTTTACAAATCAAAACGATAATAGCTTGGTCAAAAAGTTTGAGGGAGTGTTTACAAATATTGAAAGCATTCGACATTTTGATGCATTGGTTGGCTATTTCAGGACTTCCGGTTATTTTAAAGTACGTGCTTTCCTCGACAGAATTCCTAAAATCAGAATCCTTGTTGGTATCAATGTTGACCAACTAATTAAGAAATATCACGATAAAGGACAACTCTATCTTGAAAATCCGGATAAAACAAAAGGGAACTTCCTTGAAGAAATCATAAAGAATATTCAGGAAGCCAACTACGATGAAGTTACAGAAAAAGGAATTCTGCAATTCATTGATTGCATGAGCCTGTCTGCCGGCAAGGCAGGTGATGAGCAAAAAATGAAGGAGTAAATAAGGATAATAGAAGGAGGCAGTGATGGAAAATAATCAATCAGACTTTGTTATTTTTAAAACCGAAGATGAAAAAATATCGGTGGATGTTCGCTTTGATGATGAAACAGTCTGGCTGACGCAAGACCAGATGTCGGTTTTGTTCGATAAAGCAAAATCAACAATTAGCGAGCATATAAAGAATATTTTTGAAGAAGGTGAATTAGAAGCAAAAGTGGTTGTTCGGAATTTCCGAATTACCACTCAACATGGCGCTATTGAAGGAAAAACGCAAACAAGCACACTAAAACTTTACAACTTAGATGTAATTATTTCTGTGGGCTATCGAGTAAAATCTATTCGTGGAACCCAGTTTCGTATTTGGGCAACCAAACGGCTGAACGAATATATCCGCAAAGGTTTTACCATGGACGATGAACGACTCAAGAACCTGGGCGGTGGCGGCTATTGGAAAGAATTGTTGCAACGCATCCGCGATATTCGGGCATCCGAAAAAGTATTTTACCGGCAGGTGCTCGATATTTATGCAACCAGTATTGATTACGACCCAAAAGCAGAGGTATCCATTGAGTTTTTCAAAAGGGTGCAAAACAAAATTCATTATGCTATACACTGTCAAACAGCAGCCGAAGTAATATACACCCGTGCCGATGCCGAAAAAGAATTTATGGGTTTGATGACATTTCCGGGCAGTCGTCCATACCTGAAAGATGTTGTGGTGGCTAAGAATTATTTAAACGAAAAAGAGCTACGTTCATTGGGTCAAATAGTATCGGGGTATTTGGATTTTGCCGAACGTCAGGCAGAACGTGAACAAGCCATGAACATGAAAGATTGGGCAGAGCATTTAGATAAAATTCTGACCATGAGCGGAGAACAATTGCTTCAGGGTGCCGGCTCTGTCAGCCACGAAACTGCTATTGAAAAAGCTACCACAGAATATAAAAAGTACCAACAAAAAACATTGAGTGAAGCAGAAAAAAATTATCTGGAAAGTTTGAAAATACTCGAAAATACAGCAAAAAGGAAAAAATGAACAACCAACAAGAAGAAAACAAAATCATAAAAATCAAGCAGCGTCTTTATGAGATAATTTTTGAGTCCGACACCAAAGCCGGTAAACTTTTCGATGTATGCCTTTTGGCTATCATTCTTTTGAGTATTTTTTTGGTAATCCTCGAGAGCATCAGCAGCATCCGGATGCAATACGGCTATATTCTCCGGGTACTGGAATGGGGCATTACCATTATTTTTACGCTCGAATATTTAGCCCGGATATGGGTTACCGAAAAACCGCTGAAATACATTTTCAGCATCTACGGTGTTATTGATTTGCTTGCATTACTTCCCACCTACCTTGATTTTTTCTTTGTCGGCGGACACAATATGATTGTGATACGCGCACTGCGCTTGTTAAGGATATTCAGGATATTCAAGCTCAGCCGGTATATCAAGGCGGCAAGGACCATAGCTTCGGCTTTGTGGAGCAACCGCGAAAAAATCAGTGTTTTTATCTTGTTTGTATTTACCATGGCAACAATTATTGGCACGGTGATGTACCTGATAGAAGGCGACCAGAGCGGATTTGACGACATCCCGACCGCAATATACTGGGCAGTGGTAACACTCACCACTGTTGGCTATGGAGATTTGTCGCCGAGCACCGGCATAGGGCAGTTTTTGGCCAGCGTGGTGATGGTACTGGGGTACTCAATAATAGCAGTGCCCACAGGCATGGTTACTGCCACCCTTATCGGGAATAAGAAGGTAAGCAACACCCAGGTATGCTCCCGCTGTATGTACGACAAGCACGACAATGATGCCAACTATTGTAAAATCTGTGGCACCAGCCTGTATCCAAATTCAAAAAAACAGAAAGACCAACATGAAAATCCGAATTCGGAGAAATTCAACAAAAAAAATCCTGAAAATCATCAATAAGGAAACACCACTTTAGGCCGCTCTTTTCCTAATATTTCAGCCATTTCCACAATTCGCGGTAACTGACTTTTTTGCCGTACATCAAAATACCCGTGCGGTAAATCTTTGCAGCCAGCCAGGTACATGCCAGAAAACCCAGCACCAGTAATGCCATGGACAATATAAGTTCAAAAGCTGGCACCCCAAAAGGAATACGTATCATCATCACAATGGGAGAGGTTAGCGGAATGATGGAAAACCAAAAAGCTATTGGCCCCTGAGGGTTTTCAATGATAGGCTGGGCAAGTACAAAAGCCAGTATCAGCGGGATGGTTATCGGGAGCATGAACTGCTGTGTGTCGGCCTCGTTGTCAACAGCCGAGCCTATAGCTGCAAACAAAGCCGCATACAAAAGGTATCCGAACAAAAAGAAGAAAAAGAAAGAAAAAATTATCAGCGTATAATTGTACTCGCCAAAACTTTTTACCAGTGAGCGGATGCTTTCATTGTCGTAATCCTGATCGGGTGCGGTAGTGGCATTTTCGGGAACCAGCACATTACCCTGCTGCACTATTTCGGTCTGTTGTTTCGAAACCATATCTTTGGCTCCCACCGACAACTGAAATACGGCCACCAGCGACAGGGTGAGCACAATCCACAGCATAAATTGCGTTAAGCCCACCAGCGCAATGCCAATAATTTTTCCCAACAACAATTGAAACGGTTTAACCGACGACACAATTATTTCCACTATCCTGCTTGTTTTTTCTTCAATAACACCCCGCATCACCTGGTTTCCGTACATAAAAATGGCAAAATATATCAGAAATCCTGCAAAAATACCCATAAGGGTGGTGGCTATCGGCAGGTTGGTTTCGCCGGTTTCAATGTTTTGCGAATTAATATTTATTCGCACTTTGGCCTCATCAATTTGCTTTTTATCTATGCCGTATAATTCCATCAACTTCCTGTTCTCATAGATATATTTCATTTTATCCTGAATGTAGGATGTAACGGTATTTCCAGGTTGTTTGTCTGAATAATAAAGCACGGCATTAGTTGGCTCAATCATATCCGGCTTAGGAATATAAAGCAAGGCAGAAGATTTGTCGCCGTCAAAACTGGCGATAGCTGTTCCAAGATCGGTATAGATATAATTGAATTTGATAGTTTCGTTACTGCCCAACTTATTATAAATACCAGTCTCGTCCAGCACATCGATAACCTTTTGTTCCTTGTCGAGTTTGGTAACGTAATACGGAACTATCATCAGAGCAGCCATCAGAAGCGGGCCAAGTATGGTCATGATGATAAAAGATTTTTTCTTTACCCTCGACAGATACTCTCTTTTTATGATGATGAATATTTTGTTCATAAGCATTATTCTGTTAGGCCTGATGATGAATAATTAAGATTGATGTCGGCATTAACTTTGGCAATAAAAATATCGTTCATCGTGGGGACTATTTCGTGCAGGGCATGGATGGCGCCATAGGGCATCAGGGCCGACAGCATATCGTTGGTAGTTTTGTTGTTCAATATTTTTATTTTTGCTTTCAGCAGCCCATCCTGCATTGTTTCGTCGGAAACTTCAAAATCCTTGTTCAGCCTGTCTTTTAAGATGGTTCCGGCACCGGAAATCTCCACCTGGTAGCTATCCGACCTGAATGAATATTTTATTTCGTTTACCTTTCCTTCCAAAATCTTGTTCGATTTATTTATCAGTGCAATATCGTCGCAGAGTTCCTCTACCGAGGCCATGTTATGGGTCGAAAACAATACGGTGGCGCCATTATCGCGCAGGCGGAGGATTTCATCTTTTATCAGGCTGGCATTAATAGGGTCGAAGCCGCTGAATGGCTCGTCGAATATGAGCAATTTGGGCTCATGCAACACGGTAACGATAAACTGAATTTTTTGTTGCATCCCTTTCGAAAGCTCTTCCACCCTTCGATTCCACCAACTCATCAATTCAAATTTTTCGAACCAGTATTTAAGTTTCCGAATCGCTTCGGTATAAGTCAAGCCCCTGAGTTGGGCGAGGTATATGGCTTGTTCGCCCACCTTCATTTTTTTGTACAACCCACGCTCTTCGGGCAGGTAGCCGATATTTACGATATGGTTTTTTTCGAGTTTTTCGCCTTTCAGGAACACTTGCCCATCGTCAGGCCCGGTAATCATGTTGATGATACGTATGAGGGTAGTTTTTCCGGCACCGTTTGGCCCCAGCAGGCCATAGATACTTTGTTCAGGAACGCTGATGGATACTCCATTCAGCGCCACATGATTGGCAAAACGCTTGGTAATATTCCGGGTTTCAAGCAAATTCATTTATATCTGATAACTATTAACTAATAACTAATAACTGATAACTAATAACTGATA
>Ga0209098_1002094_pt1 | contig 17969 bp, 12 predicted proteins | sample AD_JPNHW1_MetaG_FD_184429 | JGI IMG/M metagenome (GOLD analysis project Ga0209098, IMG submission 184429) | Active sludge microbial communities of municipal wastewater-treating anaerobic digesters from Japan - AD_JPNHW1_MetaG (SPAdes) (version 2) | ecosystem: Engineered > Bioreactor > Anaerobic... | reverse complement strand
GTAAAGTAGATTTCCGGGAATGTTCATTTTTAGTATTGTTTTTATATTGTCCTGCAAATGTAAAAAAATGGAACGTTTCGGACGCCCTGTATTAAATAAGTTAGAACTATTCTGAATAGCTGCTGAATTCAGGTGGCTTTTTCAGGCCTGCTCCCGGCTACTGGGTGAGTGTGAATCGCAACGAAACGCCGGCATTTGTGGTAGAGGTTGGAATCTGTGATTCGAGGTGCGGATTTGTGATGGTTGATTCATAGAATAACCTGATAACCAGCTTCTGGCTCACCATATAGTCAGCCGAGGCATTGACTGATACCTGCATGGCCCCTGTTGATATCTGGTTGTTATTTTCCTCAATCCTGCGAAGCACTGTTTTATTGTCCCTCACCGAAACGTCGAGTTTTACATTCAGGTCACTTTTCAATTGTTTCTTTGGGCCTCCGTTCATCGAACGCACATTAAACCTGATATTCTTGAACCGGTAGCCAACGCCGGTTACCAGTTCATTACTGCGAACTTCGGTGAGCTGGTTGTTGACAAAACTCAGCGACAGGTTTCTCGTCTTTTTGTATTCGATACGCGTCATCAGGCTGTTCTTCATCGTCATTTCTATCCCCAGGAACGGCCCGAATTGCTCTGTGAGTGTGACAACATCCATGTATTTGTTTGGAATATAGTTACCCAGGTCGTCGAGGGCTGCAGCGAAACCGGGGAAATTGTCGTTTTCATCGTACTTAAGATTGGTCTTAAACCCGCTCACAGTATAAGCCGAACGATAAGCATGGGTGATATTGAACGACTGGAAATACTGCCTCAGCACTTTTATACCCTGGTGCAGGTTATAAGTGAGCCGCCAGTTTGGCAGAGGCACAGCAGGGAAGGTTTTGAGCCTTGCAGTTGAAGGATTTCTTCCGGTATAGGTGGTAAGGAAGGATTGCAGAAGTACTTCGCTTTGGGTTGATCCGTAACCCCTGGGGAAGCCAACTGAATCAACAGCGCCGGTTGAATTAGGATTTTCAGCCGCAAGGCGCGAAGCGATTATGTTCCTGTTCTCCAGCATTTTCTCGAAGGTGGCATTTTCATTCGCTTTGTTGTCGCGCACAAATGCCGTAGGCCAGATGATAAAGGAGCTGCTGTAATTGCCGCTTTCCTGTTCAGAGGTATTCCTGAAAATTCCGTTACTGTTTGCCCTCCAGAACGACTGGTAGTTTGAAACATAACTCCTGTCGGCAGTCAGCTCTATTTTCATGTTGCGGAATGGTTCCAGGTTAGCCCTGGCCGTCAACGAATTGGTTGAACGCTCAAGATACGGATCAACACGGGTTGAGTCGGTACTCAGCCAGCCACGGTCAACGGCGAGCTGCCTGATATCCTTCTGGCTTCCGAAAATAAATCCCATGCCCGGAGCATCGCTTTTCCAGTAATTGCCCAGCGGGCCTGCCTCGGGTTTAAAACCGGGAAGTGTCATACCGCTGGTTGAATTGTAAGTAAGCGACGCATCCTTGAGCGACATTATAACACCCAACGCTCCGTTGCCAACAATTTTGAGATAGTCCTTTTTAGGCTTTGTATCGGTTGTATCGGCTGCAGCCGCAGTGTCTTCCTTCTTAGCCGGCTTCTTCCGGGTGTCTTCCTGTTCCTTTTCCTGGCCTTCCATGCCTTTTCGCGACGGCGGTCCCGGGCTCTTCATTGTTCCCTGCTTCTGATTGAAATCTGCTGCTTTTTTCAGAAACGGAACTTTGTTATAAAGGGCTGTCATCCTTGCATTGCCATTAAACTGCCAGTTCTGCGAATTAGAGATCGTGTTCCCGAAACGTTCCTGTAATGACTTTGGTGAAGCATCCCACCTGTACTGAACACCATAACGCACCGAGCCGGTAAGCCAGTTAAGCAACGAAATCTTACTGAAAGGCAGCATATAGTTAAGATTCGCTGTCTGGTTAAACGTACTCATCGAACCAAAGCCCAGGATCGATTGCCTTACCGAATCCCTGTATGCCTGGTATGAATCATCGTGCCGGTTGATTCCGCCTGAAGGCTCATCAATATAGGCTTGCGCATTGGCGTTATAATCAAACTTAAGCGATTGCGACAGGTCGTATTTAAAGTCATAAATACGGTTCCAGTCCCAGTTCTTGGTGTAAGTAGGTTCAAGGATTATCAATGCTTCGCTCTTGTTGCGCAGGAGTCTTTCTTCGTAAGTCCGGTACATATCAGTACGTACTGACAGCAATTTGGGCAGGTAGTAAAAGTTGAAGTCGCTGAGCAGTTTAAGTGATTTGCTTTTGATGATCTTCTGGAAAGGCCGCACAGCCTTTGGATTGGCGGCAAAATTGTAACCGATACCTCCACGGTACGACTTTTTAAGATCCTTCTCTATATCAGCGCTGTGGGTGTTTATTTCAGAGTATGCATACGAAAGGTCGAAATTCTCAATATCCCAGAGATGCATTTTTTTCGATCCGCCCATCCTGTCTTTTCTTACATTCATCAGGTTCAGATTCTGACGCTGAATAACCTCTGAAGTAATGTTGCGGAGTGAATCCTTTGCTTCTCTGTCAAGCTTATTCATCTGTTCACTCAGTTCAACGTCGGGATCAAGAGGATTATACTGCGGATTGCTCACAGTCTGCGAATAATCGTAATGGAAGGGGATTCTGACGCCGGATTTTTCGGGGAGGAATTTGCCCAGTTCAAGGTTGGTGGCAAAGTCAATCTGTTTTATGTTCTCTTTCTGGCGCTCCGATACTTTCTGGTCAATACTTCCGAAACCGGGAGTACTTACTGCCCCGCTCACAACCAGGTTACCCAGGTCGGCCAGGTTGGTACTGATACGGGCATTGGCTGCCCACCCTGATTTCTCGTTGAAATCGGTAAGCCTTAATTCATTAACCCAGATTTCCGCACATTTTGCCTGTCCGTCGTCCGTGTTATCAAGCATACTTTCCCTTTTGGGATTCCTTACACCGACCATGAATGCCCTCACATCGCTCAGGCTTGGTGACCCGACAACCGTAATGTTGTTGCTGCCATCAGCCATCCTGAACGGCAATGTTACACTCACCGAATTGCTTCCATTGGCAATAGCTGCGTTTCGTTCTTTCTTGACCTCAACCAGTTTATCAAGCTCAATGTTGAATTCATTGGCCAGCGGCCAAATGGAGCGGTCATCAGAATTCAATGTTCCCCAGGGAGTGAACTCAACCGGCACCTCGTATTCGTAATAGTTATTAGTAAAGTCGGAACCTATGCGGACAAACACGGTAACGTCACCTGTTTTCAACTGATCGTAAGCATTGGTTTTTTCTGAATGAACAAACATGCGCAGACGCTTGTATTCACGAAAATCAAAATCAGTTGTTTTGTAAGCTCCACGGGCATCACCATCCATGAGACCGCAAACTTTCAGCACCATGGCCTGCTCGTTGAGCTTCTGGTAATTTGTTGACTGAACGTTAATTTCGCGTTCGATTCCCGGAGGAATGGCATAATTCACAGGCTCGCGCTTCCCGTTTTCCTCAACATTCACCGAGGAGATATCGAAAACCGTAGCGTTTTGGTTCGGATCGGGAATGTACTCACCGGGTGACAGAAGACTGTTGTCATACTTTCGCCATTCGCCGCGTTCAAGTTCAAAAGTTGCAAACCTGCAAACAACCGGCTGGGTGAAATTGCGGAAAAACATCCTCATGAACCTGATGGACTTGAAATCCTGGATGCTGCCCACCACTTTATCAGGATTCTGAACAGGAATTTTAAACTGGTACCAGTTTACCTTTGCCGATTTGCCATTTTCAAGTTTATCAATGTTAGCTTCATACTTATCAGTAATATGATTCTGACCTACAACCATTTCCGAAGGAGTAAGGTGAACAACATACTGGAAATAACGCTCCTGGTCGCTCAGCGTGTTGTCGCTGTTAATATCTTCCATATTTGGAAGTGTTGTAGAAATGGTGGCATATTTTTCATTGGTCATTTCAGGAGTAGGTGAATTCCCGTCGGTACCGTTGTAATTTTTATATCTCTCGAGGATAGAGCTGTATTTATTGTCGTTGTCAAAGTCAGTTCCCCTGAAGTAATGATAATTGTCAGAAGAAGGGTCATTCTGCGCGTCGATGTATGCCTGCGATGTGATTCCCCATTTTGAGGCAATCTTATCCAGGAAATTCGAGGTGAAAAACTGTTGCTCATCGGTGGTGGATAAACCGTCGTAACCCACATCCTGGTAAGGGCGGGCGGCAGGGTCAGAAGCGAAGGAATTTGTAAGCGCCTGCATGGTAGGTACAAGTCCCCAGATGGTTGTATCAACGTTCTGTTTCTCAGCACTTGTGGGCAGGCCGTTTTCAAATGATTTGCGCCCGTCGCGGAGAATATCCTCCGATATATCACCCAGGTTGAAATACAGATCACCACCTTGTGCTTCGGGGTCATCAGCAAACGGATCCATGAGCCAGAACGTAATATATTCAACATTGGCAGCCTCAAAATCGGAGGTCTCAATGCGGCGCATGATGCCACCCCAGCGTGAGGAGGGATTTTTTAGTGTTCCGTCCTCGTTGATACCGCTCGAATATGGCGATGCATCAGCATCATAGTTATAAGGGCCGCGTTCCTGCGGAAAGTAAGCAAGGTTAAATACCGAAATATTGAGAGGCTGGCCGGTAGCTGATTCCTTGTTGGGGAACAGCTCGTTTTCCATCACCACACGCACTGAGTTTTTAGAAAGTTCATCCTTGGTTATGTTCGAGGGGCGGATGTTGCTGCTGTTATCATAAAAAAGCGGGTCGATGATATACCAGGCCAGTTTTGCCCTGTTGTACCCGTAAGCCAGTTTTGTGCCGGTAGCCGCCTCGGGGAACATGGTGCGGATGGCCTGCCCCTGCGGTGTACTTGCCAGGTACCATGAACCGATGTTGCGAAGGTCGATGGTTGATTTAGCCCCTTCAAAATCATCAATGTAGGAAGTGCCGGTTTTACCTACAGCCCTGGAATGTCCGGGCATAAATTGAGCGAACTCGGCATCGATGCGCAGCTTGCTGGCAGCTTTGGTACTGATAAAAGGCAGCTTATCAACAAGTTTGGTGATCAAACCTGATTCCTTGGTATAGTTAAGGCTTCCACCCCATATGGTATTCGAAATGGGCTCGTCGCCATAATTGGTTTTCTGGGTTATAGGCCTTTCATACAGATTGAGGATTGTACCACCCAACAGCAGGTTATTATTTACCTTATAGTCAAGGTGAGTACCCATGAGGGTTTGGCTGTACACATTGAACAACGAATTGTTCTCCATCGAAATATTGATGGGAGTGCCTGAATTGAGAATGCCCTGGTTGATGATTTTCACACGGCCAAGCGTATAGTCAACCGTGTAATCCATATTTTCGACCAGGGGAATACCTCCGGCGGTAACTTTCACCGACCCTTGTGGCACGTTGAGTGCATTGAGCGAAATTTCAGAACCCGATTCCGATTTATACTGCCCTTCCAGGATGTACTTATTTTTATCGGGAAACTGCTGCGCTCCGGTCTTTGTCATGGTATATAACGAGTCGTAACAAAGCTTGTCGGCAAGGGCTTTATCATCAATCAAACTGCGCAGGTAACTTCCGAAAGGTTCCAGCACCGGGAAAAATACCCTTCCGTTGGTTGCCTGGATAGTACCCCCGTTGGTTGCAGCATAATTTATGAAGTCAAAAATACCATCATGCGGTGGATTAAGCTGCGGATCCAACCGGTCGAGGCCCAGAAGCTGAAGGAGCGGAATACCTTTAATATTGTCGGGGCCGGAAGTAAAATAGCCGGTAGGTACCGCATTGCTGTTGCCGGCGTAAAGCACATTAAGTATGAAGTCTTCGCTGTTAATATTGTAAGCACTCAGGTTATAAACATTCTTCATCATCAGGTTCCACAGCGGAATGTGCGTGTTTACCGCGGTGCTTTTGAGAAGTTTTACCATGAGGTTTTTGCTGGTTCTAATTCCCTGGTCCGAAAGCTCACCAACCTGGTAAACGCTGTCGCTGCCGATTACTGAATATTGAAATGCTACTGCTAATGTTTGGTCAGGATTGAGGGCTGAATTGAGGGAAATAAAACCCAGTTTGCTGTTATACGTATATTCAGTTGCACTCAGCTTACGGGCGCTCTCAACTTTTTCAAAATCAATTCCCGGGACAAAACCCTTATTGCCTGAGAGGTAATCAGTCACTGTATTGATATTCCTTACTTTGGTGGTGTCAAGATTTGTAAGGAGGTCGTTGTTATAGTTAGAAGGATAGGGATTTATTGCCAGCGGATTGATGTGCGGGTTATATGGTTCTGATTCCCCAAGGTCCTGGAAAGCAACAATATTGCGGTTTTCGGTTACAGCAGCGCCGATATTTGTAATCCAGACTTCGATTTTGGTGATGTTAATATTCGAAGTGATCACCGGCAGGGTACTCATGGCTTCGTCATAATGATCGCGGAAGTACTGCCCGATGAAAAAGTGCTTGTTTTCTTCATAATCGAGTGACCGAAGACTGAATTTTGTTGTCTGGGCTCCGCCCTGCACACTTATATTCTCAGTCTGGCTTTGTTGTTGCGAAAACACTGTGGTGAATGTAGCTTTCCCGAACTTCATCTGGGTTTTAAGCCCGAAAAGGCTCTGGCTCCCGGTGATGAGGGTACTGTTGAGCGGAAGGTTCACATTACCTGCTTCGATGAGTTGAATAATCTCGTCTTCCTTGCCTTCGTATTTGAGTTTCAGTTTGTTTTCAAAATCAAAGGTTGCTTCGGTATTATAATTGGTATTGAACTCGATTTTGTCGCCGATCTTTGCCAGTACGCTCATTTGAATGCGTTCCTGGAAATCGAAATTAGTGGTACGGCGCAAGCGGGTATCGATGGCCGGGTCATCGCGGCGGTTTGAAAGTATGCCGAAAACCAGTTCGGCACTTCCCTGGGGTCTGATATCAATGGTATTCCCGCCAAAGACACGGTCGAAAAGTTCGCCGCCAATCCGCAACTGTGGAATAACACCCTGCCTTCCGCCAACACCGCCCTGTTTTACCTTTTCCTGCCAGTAGCGGTCAACAGCCTGTTGAAGTTCCCAGTTTTTGTACTCGTCGAACGAAAATGAAGCCGGCTTCATATAATCAATGTTGCCGATTTTGCGGGTGAGCGTGTACTCGTTGGTTTTCGGATCGTAAATAACCTGCTCCTTGATGTTGGAAGGATTGCTCAGGTAAAGGCCGCCTTCTTTTGGCTGGTCGTAAGGATTTATGCTTTGCTCAATAGGAAACCTTAATGTGGTATCAGTCTTATCCGTTGTGTCAGGCGGGTTGATGAAATGCCCTGCAGGGTGGTCGCCCTGTGCAACGCCAATGCCCGGGCTTGGATTCCACGAAACAAGGATGACAAGGGTTAGTATGCTAAGCCTGAGTATATATTTTAACAGATTCTTCAAATGATGGCCGTTAATTATGCTGGTTATCCCGTTTTTCCCCGGTCCCTGGTATTAATCGTCGATTGTCCGGAAGGTTTAATGCCAGGAAAAATAAAAAACCGGCTTCCCGCTGGCTATAAAATCTTTAAAGCATTTTTAATCAGTTGTTCAACCGGTAATGCTAAGCCTTCGCTCTTAATGATCGAATCAAGGGCTTTTTCGGCAGAAGCTTTGTTGAAACCCAACATTACCAATGCAGATAACGCTTCAGCCTTACCTGTATTGTGTTTTAGTCCGAATATTTCTTTGGAGATGCTTTCCTTGCTCAGACGGCCTTTGAGATCGACAATGAGACGCAATGCCGACTTGCCGCCTATACCCTTCACCGATTGCAGTATCTTCACATTCTCATTCACAATGGCATCAATCACTTCGTCAGGTGAAAGCGCCGATAGTATGAGCCTTGCTGTGTTCGGGCCGATGCCCGAAACAGAGATCAGTTGCTGGAAAACGCTGCGCTCGGCTTCATCAGCAAATCCAAACAGCACCATGGCATCTTCCCTCACAACAAGGTGGGTAAACAGTCGGAAGGATTCTTTCCCGTGAAGTTTTGAATAAGTATTGAGCGAAATATTAACCTGGTAACCAACTCCATGACAGTCGATAACCACGCCTGCCGGATTAAGTTCTGCAATTTTGCCTTCGATAAATGCGTACATAAACTCTTAAATTACCCTGATTTTCCTCTGTAGCGATTGTATGGCAAAAATAGGCTTTTCTGATGATATGTGAAAACATTGGCATTGCAACTGATAATCAATTAATTATTGCTGTTTCAATTCGAAACGCACTGAAATTTATTACTATTCAGTATCCGAAACTTCCAGAAATTCCGGAGTTATTAAGATTCGTTTTAAATTGAAAAGTTAAACAAAGAAAAGGATAAATGCAGATACGGATAAGTGGTTTATTTGGTAAGTTTGTTAAACAGACAAACCACATGCAAATCGTTGCCTAACAAGAATATACCATGAAATCGCTGCTTCAGAAAAACGCATTGACTTACCATTCCGAAGGTCGTCCCGGAAAAATTGAAGTCATCCCAACCAAGCCTCATGCCTCCCAGCGTGATCTTTCGCTTGCCTACACGCCGGGTGTGGCAGAACCATGCCTCGAGATAAAGGCAAACCCCGATGATGTGTATAATTACACTGCTAAAGGCAACCTTGTTGCCGTGATTTCAAACGGCACCGCGGTTCTTGGCCTTGGCGATATCGGCCCCGAAGCCGGCAAACCCGTGATGGAAGGAAAAGGGCTGCTTTTCAAAATCTATGCTGATATCGATGTGTTTGATATTGAAGTCAATGAGAAAGACATTGAACGCATGATTGCTACTTGTAAGGCCATCGCCCCGACTTTTGGCGGTATCAACCTTGAAGACATCAAAGCACCGGAGTGCTTCGAAATTGAAGACCGGTTAAAGGCTGAACTTGATATCCCGGTAATGCACGACGACCAGCATGGCACAGCCATCATCACCTCGGCAGCAATGCTCAACGCGGTTGAAATACTGGGGAAGAAAATCGGAGATATTAAAATTGTGGTGAATGGTGCCGGAGCATCAGCCATTTCATGTACAAAACTTTATGTAAAACTCGGCGCCCGCAAGGAAAACATCGTAATGCTTGACAGTAAAGGTGTTCTTAACAAAAAACGCACCGACCTGAACAGGTATAAAACTGAATTTGTCACCAGCCGCGATCTTGATACTTTAGAACAGGCAATTGAAGGAGCTGATATGTTTCTGGGACTTTCGGCAGCAGGCGCTCTGAAGCCCGAGTGGTTAGTTAAAATGGCCCCAGACCCCATCGTTTTTGCCCTGGCCAATCCTGTCCCCGAGATAGCTTACGATGTGGCAAAAGCTACCCGCAGCGACCTGGTAATGGCAACAGGACGAAGCGATTATCCCAACCAGGTAAACAATGTGCTGGGCTTCCCTTACATTTTTCGCGGAGCGCTCGATGTGCGCTCAAGGGCTATAAATGACGAAATGAAACTCGCCGCAGCCTATGCTCTGGCAGATCTCGCCAAATTGCCTGTCCCCGAAGAGGTTAACATTGCCTACAATACAACCAACCTGAAATTCGGAAGGGATTACATCATCCCGAAACCCTGCGATCCGCGCCTTATCATGCATGTAGCCCCGGCTGTAGCAAGAGCTGCAATGGAAACGGGCGTGGCACGCAAACCTATCGCCGACTGGGCTGCTTACGAAACTGAACTGGGTAAAAGGCTGGGACTGGTAAATCCTCTCATACAGTTTATTAAAGGCAAAGCCAAGAGCAAACCAAAGAGGGTACTGTTTGCCGAAGCTGAGAATTATAAAATTCTGAAAGCAGCAGAGATTGTCGCCGACGAAGGCATTGCATGCCCTATACTAATGGGTGACAGGAAGATAATAAATGCAATCATTGATGAGTATAAGCTTGAACTTCAGAATATTCCAATCATTGACCCATTAAGTGACGATCAGAAAGAAAATCGTGAGCTTTTTGCCGAACAGTATTATCTGAAACGCCTGCGCCGTGGCATTACAAAGCAAACCGCTCTTGATTTCATGACACACCGCAATTATTTCGGGCCAAGCATGGTTGAGAACGGAATGGCTGATGCCATGATTTCAGGACTCACAACCAACTATCCCGAAACCATCAGGCCGGCACTCAGGATTATCGGTAAAAAACCCGGCGCACAGGTAATCTCGGGCATGTATATTATGCTCACTAAAAAAGGGCCGATCTTTTTTGCCGATACAACAGTGAATATGAATCCCTCTGTTGATACACTGGTTGAAATCACTATTGAAACAGCCGCTGCAGTGCGTGCCTTTAATATCGAACCACGTATTGCCATTCTGTCCTACTCAAATTTCGGGTCGGTGGAAGGTAACATTCCTATCAAGGTGAGAGAAACTGTGGCCAGGCTTCACAAAGAATATCCCGAACTGATCGTGGACGGTGATATGCAGGCAAATTTCGCTATCAACAACGCCCTGCTGACCGAACATTTTCCTTTCAGCAAACTAGCCGATGGCAAAGGTGCAGCCAACACACTTATTTTCCCCTACCTCACAGCCAGCAACATTGCCTATAAACTGATGCAGGAACTGGGTGGCGCCGAAGCCATTGGGCCTGTACTTAACGGGCTGAACAAATCGGTGCATGTGCTGCAGATGGGATCATCAGTCAACGAAATTGTTAACATGACCGCCATAGCCGTTATTGATGCTCAAACCCATGAAACCGGCTCATCAGCAACGCCCGAATGCCCCGGCATGCCCGTGTGAGCAATAATGCCAGGCAGATTATTCTGAATGAACTGAAAAATATCTTTCCTGAAAATCCGGGAAAGATATTTTTTTGAGTTTCATATGCATCAATTTGAATGTTTTACTAATTTCGTAGCCTCACAAGGCAAAGAAAAAACGAAAATCCATGAAAAAAATCACAGTTATAGGTGCCGGCAATGTTGGGGCAACCGTTGCAAATGTTATTGCTCATAAAGATCTGGCCAGGGAAGTAGTTTTGGTCGATATAAAAGAAGGTATAGCTGAAGGGAAAGCGCTGGATATCTGGCAAACCTCATCCATCAACAACTTCAATACCCGCGTGGTAGGCGTTACGAATGATTATCTGAAAACCAAAGGTTCGGGAATAGTTGTAATAACTTCCGGGTTACCCAGGAAACCGGGCATGAGCCGCGATGACCTGATCAGGACCAATGCCATGATTGTGAAGGATGTCACTGAAAAAGTCATCAGGTACTCCCCCGAAGCCATCATTATCATAGTTTCAAATCCGCTTGACGTTATGACATATTGTGCATACAAAGCGGCTCTCAAAGATGAACGCAAGGTTTTTGGTATGGCCGGCATCCTGGATATTGGCCGATACAAAGCTTTTATCGCAGAGGCATTAAAAATATCACCCAAAGACATTCATTCTCTGCTGCTCGGAGGCCATGGAGATACGATGGTTCCTCTGCCCCGTTATACATCGATTGGCGGTATTCCTGTCACCGAACTGCTTAACAAAGAAGAAATTGACAAAATTGTTGAGCGTACACGCAAAGGAGGTGGCGAACTGGTGAACCTGATGGGGACATCGGCATGGTATGCTCCGGGTGCGGCAGCAGCTCAAATGGTTGAAGCCATTGTTGACGACCAGCAGCGTATTTTCCCGGTGTGCGCCAAACTCAACGGCGAGTATGGACATAAGGATGTATTCCTTGGTGTGCCTGTGAAACTGGGTGCCAATGGAATCGAAGAGATCATCGAACTCAAGCTTACGAAAGAAGAAAAAAAGGCATTTGATGAGTCGGCTTTATCTGTCAAGTCAATGATGGATGTGCTCGACAGCATGAATCTTTTTGAATAAACGTACCTGCGTTTTGTCTAATTTTAAGGTGCCCATACGGGTGCCTTTTTTTATTGAAAATGAAGAAAATAGCAGTACTAACCGGCGCGGGAATCAGCGCCGAAAGCGGGATTAAGACATTTCGCGACAGCAACGGGCTGTGGGAAGAATACCGCGTTGAAGATGTGGCAACATACGAGGCGTGGGTAAGGAACCCTGCCCTTGTGAATGAATTTTATAACCAGCGGCGCAAACAGCTTTATGATGCCGAGCCTAATGCCGCTCACTATGCCCTGGCTGAACTTGAGAAGAAATTCGAAGTACAAATTATCACCCAGAACGTTGACGACCTGCACGAACGGGGAGGCTCATCCCATGTTTTGCATCTGCATGGCGAACTGAAAAAAGTGAGGTCAACCATTGATCCTCAGCTGGTTTACACACTCGATGGATGGGAATTGAAACTTGGTGACAAATGCGAGAAAGGTTCTCAGCTAAGGCCCCACATTGTATGGTTTGGTGAAGCTGTTCCCCTGATTGAAGTTGCAGCAGAGATCTCCGCTGAGGCTGACATCTATATTGTGATAGGCACTTCATTAAACGTTTACCCTGCCGCCGGATTACTCAATTATGTCCGTGACGAGGTGCCAAAATACCTTGTTGACCCGAATGCATCGCCAATGCCCTGGATGAGGAACCTGAAGATCATCAGGGAAAAAGCCGGAACCGGCGTACCTGCTTTGGTTAACGAACTTCTGGCCCGGGAATAACGTCAGCTTATAACATTCATATCACTGATTTACTAATACTTAGAGTATTAGGATGCATTCGGGTAAAATTCTACCTTTGCGCCCTCAATTCATGAAGATGAAAAAACTATACCTGCTTATTTTACTGCCTGTACTTTTAGGTGCCTGTAAAAAGGAGACTGATTATGCAGCCATCGACAAAAAGACAATAGAAACCTATATTGCCGATAAAGGCCTGACTGCGCAGTCAACTTCCTCAGGATTATATTATGTAATTGAAACTCCCGGAGGTACAACACACCCTACGATAACATCAAATGTTTCAGTGAAATATACCGGCTACCTTACCGACGGCACACAGTTCGACAGCAGCAACGGCAAAACTGTATCATTTCCTCTTGCACAGGTTATTGTCGGGTGGCAGGAAGGACTTCAGCTTTTCGGCAAAGGCGGAAAAGGGAAACTACTGATTCCTTCTGACCTGGGTTATGGAGCATCTGCCGTTGGATCAATTCCTGCGCATTCTGTACTTATTTTCGATGTTGAACTGGTGAACTTTACCAATCTGTAAAAATGCTGAAGAAACAATCCGGCGAACCGCTAGATGCTGCTCAGGCTTTCAGGAAGGCAGCCGATTATTGCGTTTCGCAGGAACATTGCATAGGAGAAGTCAGGTTCAAGATGAAGCAGTGGGGAATAAATAACAATTTGATTAACAGCACGATAGATCAGCTCATCGACGAAGGATTCATTGATGAAAAACGATACGCATCAGCTTTTGCAAGGGGGAAATTCAAGTTATTTGACTGGGGGAAAATAAAAATTGCCAATGAGCTGAGGATGAAGGGTATCCCTTCCGGTCTTGTATCAGAAGCGTTGAATGAAATTGATGAAGACGAATACAAGGAAACAGTTAAATCGCTGATCAATAAAAAACTAGGTTTAAATAAACAACCATCAAGGGAAGAACGCTCCAAAATATTCAATTACCTGATGGGTAAAGGTTTCGAAACCGAAATCATCATGAAAGCCATGAATAATAATTTCGAAACCGAGTAACAGGCCAACAAAAATACTTTCTAATTTAATACATTAAAAGCCAGATGATTACCGGCGAATCTTTTAAAGATCTTACAAAGCGGCTCGAAGCGCTGAGGAGGTTCCTTTGACATTGACAGCCTGAAGGAACAAATTGCAGAAGAAGAAAAGCAAACCCATGATCCGGATTTTTGGGACGATCCAAAAAAAGCAGAACAAATTCTGAAAATAATCCAGGAGAAAAAAAGCTGGACCAATGCCTATGACCATTGCCAGGCATCTTTCGATGACCTGCAGGTATTGTTTGAGTTTTACCAGGCTGAAGAAGCAACTGAGGGCGAGTTCGAGAAACACCATAACGAAACTCTCCGGCTGGTCGAAAACCTGGAATTCCGTAACATGCTCAGCAATGAAGAGGACAAACTGAGTGCTATCCTGCAGATCAATTCGGGGGCCGGTGGTACCGAAAGCCAGGACTGGGCCCAGATGCTTATGCGTATGTACATACGTTATGCCGAACGAAACAATTATAAGGTCACCGAACTCGACTTCAACGAAGGCGATGTGGCCGGTATAAAATCGGTGTCACTCGAAATTGAAGGTGACCATGCCTTTGGTTACCTGAAAGGTGAAAACGGCGTTCATCGCCTGGTCCGCCTCTCCCCTTTCGATTCGAATAACCGCCGTCACACCTCATTTGCTTCGGTGTATGTTTACCCAATGGTGGACGAAAACATTGATATCCAGATTAATCCATCGGATATTACATGGGATACTTTCCGCAGCAGCGGACCCGGAGGGCAAAATGTAAACAAGGTGGAAACCGCTGTAAGGCTTCGGCATGAGCCAACCGGAATCATTGTAGAATGCCAGGTTACCCGCTCCCAGTTGCAGAACCGTGATAAAGCCATGCAGATGCTCAAATCACAGCTTTACGAAATCGAACTTCGCAAAAAGCGTGAAGCCCAGGCTGTTATCGAAGGGAACAAGAAGAAGATTGAATGGGGATCGCAAATCAGGAGTTATGTGCTGCACCCCTATAAAATGGTTAAAGACCTTCGTACTGATTATGAAACCTCTAACGCTTACGAGGTTCTCGACGGCGACCTGAATGATTTCATCAAAGCCTATCTGATGGAATACGGCAGGGAAGGCGAATAAGTTGCTCCCAATCTCCCGGACTTATGACAACACAGAAACAGAAGGATAACCTTGTCGCGACGATCCTTGTTTTGCTTCTGGCTGTTCCTGTTGTTTATCTCTCACTTTTCCGGCAGTTTGAAGGCGATTCAGGTGACAATATCGTTCATTATTACTTCGCGAAGTACGCATTTGCAAACCCGAAGCTTTACCTCGACATGTGGGCTAAGCCTTTATTTACGCTGCTCGCATCGCCATTTGCCCAGTTTGGATTTGCCGGCATGAAACTGTTTAACGGGCTGGTGGGACTGGTAACAGCTTTTGTTGTATTCCTATCAGCAAAAAAGTTGAATTTCAGGTTACCCTGGCTCTCGGTCATTTTTCTGTTCTTCGCCCCGACATATTTCACGTTACTGTTTTCGGGTTACACCGAACCGCTTTTCGGCCTGGCTCTCATTGCCGGGTTTTACTATTGCTTATGCAAAAAGTACGCCTGGGCGGCAGTGGTCATTTCGCTCACTCCTTTTATAAGGGCCGAAGGTTTTTTCATCATCTTTGTTTTCGCTGCCTATTTTTTGCTGAAAAAACAGTGGCGGGCACTGCCATGGCTGGTTACCGGCTCATTGTTTCTGAGTTTTGCAGGGCTATTGGCAGGAAAATCCTTTACCTGGATTTTTACTGAAATACCTTATGGGATCACTAGCGATTATGGCAGCGGCAAACTCACCCATTATGCTGAGCAGTGGATACTTGCCGTCGGCGTTCCGCTGGGTGTGAGCAGTGTTGCAGGATTAGTTCTTCTGATTGCTGGAGTTTTTAAAAGCAGGTCAAACTGGCACAAGGAAAACTATACTGAGCTGTTTCTTTTACTTCCCGCGATTTTTCTGAGTTATTTCCTGTTTCATACACTAAGCTGGTATTTCGGCCTATTTACCTCGTACGGTCTTATCAGGGTACTTGTGCCGCTGATACCTTTGCAGGCACTTATTTCGCTTTTCGCTATCGACAAACTTTTATCATTAAATGTCAAAAACCACCTGGTGACCGGAGTACCTTTGGTATTGTTCATGGCATATGTCCTTGTTTTTCCCTTCCTTTCGAACCCGGCCTCGCTTAAACCTGACAGAGATTTCCAAAGAAAACCCGAACTAAGACTGATGCAGCAGATCAGCCTGGACATCAGGAATGAATTTCAGGGAATCCATTTGTATTATTCGGAGCCTTATTTCAGTTACGCATTCAATATCAACCACTTTGACAAAATATTGCACCAGAATTTCACTGAAATTCCTGTTTCAGAAATCAAGCCTAACTCCGTAATCATCTGGGACAACTGGACATCGGAAAACTTTGCCAAATACAGTTACGACTTGAGTAAGATGCCTGAGTTTTCACTTGTAAAGATTTATAAATCTGACTCTTTCGGACACGAAGTGGTGTTCAGGGTTTACAGGAAAGACCGGTGACAAATTGTTTGCATTCTGGTAATTATTTTCGCGGCAGAATGGTTATATTCGCATCTTGTCAGTCGTATCGAATCCATTAGCCGAATTCAAATGTTTACCATCTACCATAATCCCAAATGCGCCAAATCACGTGCAGGACTCAACTATATTAAGGAAAAAGGACTTGAATACCAAGTTATTGAATACATGAAGGATATCCTTTCACGTAAAGAATTGAAAGACCTTTTGATGAAACTGAACAAAAGCCCGAAGGAGATTATCCGTACCCAGGAAGATGTTTATAAAGAAAAGTTCCGGGGTAAAAACTTTACCGACGAGGAATGGATAACCATCCTGATTGAAAACCCTAAACTGATCCAAAGGCCTATCGTTGTTACCGGGTATAAAGCGATTCTTGCCCAGCCGGCTGACGAAATTGACAGGCTTTTAATGTAGAAAAGAATGACGCGAATTTGATAAGGAAAATCAGATAATTAACTTATAATCAATCATTAAACTATTCTGCTCATGAAAAAAGTGTCATTTCAAAAAACAAATCGATGGCTCCTTGCCTTGTTGATCTTTTCTGGAATATCAGCAGCTACAAATGCCCAGGTGCAGAACCTGGAAACGACCGTAAGCGATACGGCTTCCAGCGCAATTGGTTACCAGACCAAAGCGCTTTCGAATTACTCGTTTGCAGCCGGAAAAGGTTCAGACGCCACAGGCATAGCAGCAGTTGCTTTAGGGTACGAAGTCCAGGCGACAGGGAAATATTCCTTTGCCTCTGGTTATCAGTCATTTGCCACTGGTAATACTTCAACTGCGATTGGATATAATTGTATAGCTGAAGGGATAAGAGCGGTTGCTTTAGGACAAAATTGTGCTTCTAATAATCAAGGTTTCTCGTTTGGTCAGTCAGCCAAAGCATTAGGACAACAATCACTTGCTATAGGGCGTTTCGTTGAAACTGACCAATATTTAGGCATGAATTCCATCGTTATTGGTTCATGCAATGATGCTTGCGTTTTGAAGAATGATATCGGTAGTTCATTAATGATCGGATTTAATAGCACAAAGCCTACAATTTTTGTCAGCAAGTCGGAATTCACACCATACTTTGAAGGTATTGGTAAAGTTGGAATTGGAACAACCAGTCCCGTCGCCCGTTTTCAGGTAGCCGATGGCGATATTTTTATCCAGGACATTGACCGGGGCATCATCATGAAATCGCCGGATGGCAGTTGCTGGCGTGGCACACTTAATAATTCAGGACAATTAGAGTTTGTCAAGCTTCCCGATTGCGAGAACTTTACCGGGATTAAAACAAACGAGGCTCAGGATTCGGGCACGGTAAAAGTATTCCCCAATCCATCGAATGGCTATATTGATGTAAAATGCTCTTCCTCAGATTGTCTGAAATATAATTCACTCTCACTCTATACTTCGGACGGGCACCTGGTATTTACTCAACCTTTCAGTGGCGAATCTGCCAGAATTTCCACCAACAGTCTTCAGGCAGGCACTTATGTAATCAAACTTTCAGGCCGGCAGAATAGCTATTCTGACATCATTGTAGTTTCGCACTGATAGTCATGGAAAAAAATTGCCAGAAAACTCTGATTAATTGCACCTTAAATTAATAGATAATGAAAACCCGCATCGAAAAAGACACCATGGGACCGGTAGAAGTCCCCGCCGACAAATACTGGGGCGCTCAAACCGAACGTTCAAGAGGTAACTTCAAGGTGGGACC